>OJJD01000088.1_pt1 | contig 100354 bp, 96 predicted proteins | sample 1596011 | NCBI WGS metagenome assembly OJJD01 (sample SAMEA4350113, study PRJEB24818) | metagenome | biome: human; feature: gut; material: faeces | place: Denmark | collected 2013-09 | reverse complement strand
TGACAATTAACCAAAGAGACTACGAATGGTCTGTAATGATTGATAGCGATAGAGCTGTGACAATTCGCTCTGCAAAATGGCAGGGAACAGAAATCACTGCTGCAAATGCTAGCACAGTTATGGCAGGTTTGGGTAACACACCTATCATGTTGTGGTTAGAGGACAAATGGTTTGGTCCTGGTGCAATTTTGGAATTTGATAATAGAGAGTATCAAGTACGTGTTTCTGGTGCTCCTTATCAAGATGGTAATGAATGGGTTTATACTTGTTTCATTGCAGATGGTCAATCTAATTCTTATATTCCTGGTGAATATTTGTTAGCTGGTCGTCAAGTATCTCGTTTAGCTTCTGCTTACGAAGAGTACAGTGAAGAGGGTGATATCCTGAATTATAATACTCATTTCAAGATGAGAAACTTCTTGTTTACGACTCGCTTGGATTATGATATTACAGGTACAGCTTATTCTACAGTACTTTGGATTGCTTTAAAAGATCCTAAAACTGGTAAGACTTCTTATTTGTGGTCTGACTATCAGGAATGGAAGGCAATGCGTGAGTGGTCTAAGAGATGTGAGAGAATGATGGTTTACTCTAAGTCTAACGTAAATAAAGATGGTTCTACTTCATTGTTAGGTACGAACGGCCGTCCGGTTTACATTCCTGCAGGTTTGTTGCAACAGATTGCTCCGTCTAACAGACGTTACTATACTGAGTTGACTCCGGAGTTGTTGGAAGACTTCTTGTTTGACTTGTCTTACAATATCTTAGGTACTAACGAACGTAAATTTGTTGCTTTGACTGGTGAAATGGGCATGAAAGAATTTGACCGTGTATTGAAACAAAAAGCAGCTACAATGAACTTGATTGATACGAAGTTTATCAGTGGTTCTGGTCAGGCTTTGGTTTTAGGTGGTCAGTTTGTAACATACAAGATGACAAATGGCATCGAGTTGACATTGAAACATTTCCCGTTGTATGATGATCCTACTTATAATCGTTTGTTACATCCGGTATCTGGTAAACCACTGGAATCTTATAGAATGACATTCTTGGATCTTGGTAGACGTGATGGTCAAGCTAATATCGTTAAGGTTGTTCGTAAGGACCGTGAGATGGTTATCTGGAATACTTCAGGTTCTGTAGCTCCGGGAACTGGTTACTCTAAGAATAAATCCACAGTAAGATCTAATGCAAAGGACGGTTACTCTGTTCACTTCTTAGGTGAAATGGGTATCATGCTTCGTGATCCCAGGGCATGTGGAGAACTTATTATGGAAGTTGAAGATTAATAAAACAGGGGTGATTAAGTTCACCCCTTTTATTTAAAACTTATAAATTATGGATATTATATTAAAATTCGCCCGTACAAATCCATGGGCTGGAATAGCTAAGTATAAGAATTGTAAAGATTATATCAGTACTTACTGGACAAGATCTGGTAATAGATATACTGGTTTAACCCCAGAAGATGCTAGACGTTTGGAGAAAGAAATGGGATATGAAGAAGGACATTTATCTCCACAAAGTGGATTCTGGAAAACATATGCAATTGGTTTAGGCGCAAGAGATAAAGTTTTACATACTGAAAGACCTGAAGATGAACTTGCATATTTGTTTTTAAAAGGACACAAAAGAGTAGCAAATGGTATTAACAACCTTAAGCCTACTCATGATTATGTTCTTGTAAATAAAGAAATTGAAGCTGAAGAAGCTAACAAAAGAAATAAAGCTAAACGTGAGGCATTCTCTGAATTTAATAAGATGTCAATTGAGGAAATGCGCAAATGTTTACGCTTATATGGTCACAAGACTGATAATATCAGTAATGAGCTAGTTGAAAGTAGTTTATTTGATCTTATTGAAAATAATCCTGACAAGTTCTTCTTGATTTGGGTAAACAACAAAGTAAGAGATACTCAATACATTATTGAAGCAGCTATTTCAAAGAATGTAATTCGTAAGTCTAAAAACATCTATTACTATGGTACTGATATCATTGGTAGAAGTTTAGAAGATGCTATTGCTTCATTAAATGATAAAAAGAATCAGGATATCAAAATGACTATACTTCAAGAAATCGAATCTAAGTAAAAGTAAACATGACAGTATTAGAAGCACATATAGCATTTAAGATTGAAGCAGATAAAAATGCCGTTAATATTGGTATATCTGGTTGTCCATCTTTTTTACCTGAGGAAATTGATTATTGGTTATATACAGCATATCTAAGTAAGATAGCTACCAAAGCTACTGGGAACAATACTCTTAGAATACCATTTGAAGGTAATGTAAAAAGAGTAGCAGACTTAGAAGGTTTAGTAAAAACTGATAAGGGATTGTCTTTACTAAGTGAATCTATAAGTAATAGACTTACTATGAATAATTTCAAATCTAGTATTACTTATGGTGATGATACTCAAGATAAGCGTATGTACTTCTTAGAAGGAATTTTACATTTTGGTAGTAATAAAATAGCTACAGTAAAACTTATTAGTCACGAACAAGCTACTAGATTCTTAGAAACTTATAATAATAAACCTTGGATTGAAGAACCTGTAGCAATACTGGAAGATAATAAGTTAATAGTATTTATAGATAGGGATCTTATGGTAGGTCCCTATACTATAGATATTACTTATCTAGCATACCCAAGAAAGATTAATAATCAAGATATTACGTCTACTCTAGATGAAATTCCAGAGTATATGCAATATGAAGTAGTTAAATTAGCTGCTGACATGGCAATTGAGAATATTGAATCTCCAAGAACTCAAACACATCCACAGTACGTAGCACAATTATCAGAGTAATATGAGTAGTAAGGAAATGCAAATGGAATTCGAAAGACGAATTCAACTTATTAGCCCAGATCTTATTATAGATGAGAAACCTAACTCTGATCTTATATTTTCAATACTAAATGAAGCTCAAGATAGGTATGTAATGATGAACTATGTTGGTGACGACCAAATGGAAACTGAAACCAATATACATACTAGAAATACAGATTCTATTAAGAGTTTATTAGTAGAAAAAGAGTTAACCGCAACAGGTACTACTCTTAATGGTTTCACAAGATACAGATTACCATATGTACCTACTGAAGAATATTTCTTATATGTACATTCTTTTAGTAAAGTAAAAGGTACATATAAACAATACAAAGATTTTGTTAGAGTAGATAATCAATTAGTTAAGTATAGGGATCTTGGTAAGTTTATTAAAACTGCATACAATACACCTATCATTAGGCAACCTGCTGTTGCATTAGTATCAGATCCTACTACTAAATATAACTATATAGAAGTAGCAGTAGATGCATATACTACATTAGGTAATGTTACATTAACTTACTATAGAAAACCATTAAGATTTAATACTACTGATGGAGCTAGTAAATGTGAACTACCAGAATCAATTCATAGTGAAATTGTAGATTTAGCAGTTAATATGTTTATTACTGAAGGTAAATATAGATTACAAGTAAAACAACCAAATAATCAACAATAATGAAGTATATTGAATTACAAGCAGCATTTGAATTAGAAATAGATCAATTAGATGACAATCTAACAAAACCTACTACTTCAGATATTGAGTATTGGTTAATGGCTGGATTAGATAAATTTATCAAAACTAGATATTCTGGTATTAATTTCAAGCAAACTGGATTTGAACAAGACCAAAAAAGAATTGATGATCTTCGTACATTAGTTACTAGAAAATCTTATCAATTTACTACATATCCAGAAGAGTATACAGTTACTCTGCCAGATGATTATATGTTTACTGTAGGAGAGACAGCCGTAATATTTAGTTACGATCATTGTTGGCCTGTGGGCCCAAGTGGTCAACCAAGAACTAAAAACACAGATGTGTTAGAAGCTACAGTAGAGAATATAGATAGACAAAGACAAAACACTTTGTCAGAATACAGATTACATGGTAGATCCGCCAGACCATTAAGATTATATGAAGGAAATGAAATTCATTTATATACAGACGGAAATTACAATATAAGAAATTATATTCTCACTTACTTGAGAACTCCTAAAAAGATTAGCCTTACTGATGCACCATTTGATGAGTACACAGATATGCCAGTTGCAACTCACAATGAGATAGTTAAGTTAGCGGTAGAGTTGTATTTGGAAAATAAGGCTAATCCAAGATATCAATCGTATATGAACGAAGTTAGTACAATGGAATGATTATACGAATAGTTTAGTTTGACGAGGAAATCTGAAACACGAAAGTAGAAGAACTAATCAAAATGTTAAGCTAGACGTCTATTTAAGTTTAACAATAAAAAACAATAATTATGTTACAACATGTGAACACAGTACTTATTGGTACTGAAGCACCTGTATCTTATACGACAGCAGATGCATTGACAGAAGGTCAGATTGCATTATTTGATCAAAATAGAGCAATTGTAAAAGATGCAGCTGGTGCTAAAGCTGCTAGTTCATTGTATATTGGTGTTTGCGAAGGCAAAGAAGATGTTTACAATGAAGCAGGTACAAAGTCAACTAAGTCAGTTATTCGCTTCTCAATGCCTATCATGAAAGGTTCTAAACCTCACATGGTATTTAATGAATATGTAGCTGCAGCTGAAGATAAAATTGTAATCACAGCTACTAATGTTACTCCGGAAGTTGGTCATCGTTATGTATTACGTTTAGTATACAATGACATCTATGAGGCACCTGGGCAATTTACTCATACTTATGAAGTAATTGCAAAGAGTACTAATGCAACTGATTTGATTACAGCTTTCAAAAACAAAATCAACAAACACAAAGAAGCCAGAGTAGTAGCAACTAGTGATGCTGCTGTTCTTACATTGAATGCTAAGGAAATGCCGTACAACGAAGGTATTATGTTAGACTCAAATTATTCTCAGGTTTCTGTGGAAGCATTTATGTGGAAAACTATTCCTTCCGGTTTGTTGAGTAATGTAATGTATCCTATTGCTAATTTGACAATTGCTAAAACTCAAGGTACTCCTGGTAAAGGTAATCCGAAGATTGTTCGTGATCGTGAAAATGCAGCTCTTGGTTACAGAGGTATCACACACCGTGCAAATGGTATATATCCGTACATTGCTCCTGAGTTGAAAGCCGATTTAAGTGCTACTTACGATACATTGTCTATCGAATGGGATAATAAATATCTTAGTGATGATAATCAATATATTAAAACAACTCCATTAGCTTGTGAATTGTATGTAAATGCTGGTGAACTTAATGACTCTGCATTTATGACAGCTTTAAAAGCTTTTGTAGAAGTTGCTTAATCAAAAAATATAATTCAAACCAAAAAGGGGATTGGGAGTAATATCCCTTTCCCCTTTTATTTTATATACGATTGATATGGAAATGAATGAATCATTGTATTATGCAGAAATAAAACTGCTAACTACGTATTGCCACAACTGCCTAGATAACAAAATGAAGGATAAAATAATGATGTTTCTGTTTAAGAAAACACTTTATGATAATGCTACTACTTTGAATCTTGCAGATGATGCAGAACAGTATTATAATGAAATGCTGAATTTACTTGATATGAGAACGTGTAATTGTACTATTGATGACTGTAAAAATTGTAAAGATGGATATTGCGAATTATGTAAGTAAAGTTGGTGAATTAGTTAATCAGTCTACTAAGTACAATACAAAACTGGATAGAACTTCTATTACTAATTTAGTATTATTGTTACATTTAGACAAATTATCTAGTTGGGCCAGTACTAAATTGGGTGATGAAGATTTTCCCATTACTCAGGAGGATGTAGATAAAATTATAGGATATATACATTGTTTAAAAAAACAAATTAATTTCTATCCAGAAAAAGATATCGACAATGATTGTATATTGACAGAAATTGAAGAACACATAATCCAAGAGTAGTATGAATAAAAAGATATCACAATTTGAACTAACAACTAAACTACAGGAGCAAGACCTCATTACCCTTGTACAAGATGGTAGTAATAAAAATATTACTAGTGGAAGTTTTACTACATCACTATCAGGTACATTTGCTACTAATGAGAGAGTAGATGCTGTAGAAGAAGATGTTGAGATACTAGATACTAAAGTAAATGATAATTATAAAGATCTTAGTAATAAGATAGTAGAAGGAGATACTGGTGTAACTACTAATCTTAATAGTACTATCACTAGTTACTATGATGTGTTAAATAATAAGATCATTACATTAGATACTAAGCATGACACCGATATGTCAGAGATTGGTGGTACTATGCAAGAATGGATAGATGATATTGATAATAGATCTACATTACAACAATTACAGGATGCTCTCAATAGACTCACAGTAGCTGAAAATACTATTACAGCATTATCTGAACTTATTGCAAATGGGGGTGGTAGTGGATCTGCTCCGGGTTATCATACCCAAAGTACTGCTACAATATTTCCTTTATCTGGTTATTATAAAGCAAACGATGCATCTCCATTAGCTACATCTGATACGTTAAATCAAGCATTGTCTAAACTTGAAAATCAAGTAGAAGCAGTAGCTAGCAGTTCTGGTTCTTTACCTGTAATCAAGTATGGAGAAAGTACACCTCCTGCAGATAACTTCTTATATACTTCTTTAAAGACTGCAGAAGATTATTTAAATAAGCATGGAGATACTGCGGATGGTAAAATAACAATGTTACAAGGTTTACAAGCAGGAAACACATTTCGTTCTGGTTGGGACGGTGTTGGAGCTAGTTTATATCCATTAGGGTCTAAATGGAATATGGAATTAGACAATCTGTTTGTTAGAGGTAATATGACAATAAATGAACTTACGGTAAATGAGATTAAAGCTGTAGGTGGTGACATTCTAGTTACTGTAGCAGATATGAAATGTATCGAAGTAGAAGAATTGGCAGATTCTTATAAATGCTACTTTGATGATCAAGAAGGTACTAAGTATAATCAATTTATAGTTAATGACTTAGCAATATGCCAAAAATTTGATGGTAAAAACGTTAAAAGATATTGGCGTAAAGTAAATGCTACTGGTAGTAATTACATCACGTTGTCTAAAGACGTATGCGAGCCAGGTAGTGGTAAGCCAGAAGCAGATGATGAAATATTACAATTAGGTCATATGTACGAATCTGATCCAGATTACAATTTACAAATGGATGAGAGACGTAACGCAATTTTTATCAGTGCTAAAGGTGATAATGCCCCTAGAATTTCTTACTATAAGAATATTGATACTTTTTCTCTAGCTGATGAGGATGGTGTAGTTCGTGAAAGAGTTGTAATTGGTGGTGATCAAACCAAATTTGTAGGTACAATTTATCAAACTTCTGACACAGGAATCGTTAGAGTACCTGTATATAGAGGTATTTGGGTTTCTGGCAACACTTACTATTATTATGACCAAGTAAGTCATAAAGGTAGTTTATGGATTTGTATGGATCCTAATGGTACCAAAGATGAACCAAATGAGAATGATGATCAATGGCAGAAGCAAGTTTCAAAAGGTGAAGATGGTAAGTCAGGAGATGACAAAGCTAAATGGGTAGAAATTGTAGGTGATCGGTTATTTTTATTTGATACTCCCGATTTCTCAGGAACTCCTACTCCAAGAACTATTCATTTAACTGCAAATGTATATGGGATGGAAAATCCTACATACGAATGGAAAATGCTTAATGCAGAAGGAACCAAATTGTCTGCACAAAGTTCTATAGACTTTCCATATACAGCAATGCCGACAGATTCCCGTACATTAAGTATTCGTTGTACTGTTACAAATTCTGATGGTACTACTTACTATGATGATACTCAATTAGCTAAATTATCAAATGGTGCAGAAGGTCTCGATGCATATTATATTGATTTAAGTAATGGTACGGTTGCAGTACCATTCGATGCAGATGGAGTTACACCATTAGTAGATTTATCTACTATTACTACAGATGTTTATGCATATCATGGTATTAATCCAATTGCTATTAAAAGTATAACATATTCTACTACTTCTGGTGGAGCTACTGTAAGCATAACCGGTTCTAAGGTAACTCTTACTTCAATAAGTCAGAAACAGGCTAGTATAGACTTAAATGTAACATTAGAAGATGGAGTATCTATAGTTAAGACATGGTACGTTAATAAAGTAGCTAATGGTGAAAATGGTTTTAATGGGGAAGATGCAGCATATGTGTATATGTCCGGAGAACAATTCTTTCACTATAAAACAGGTAAAACCGTTCCTGAAAACACTACAATTACTCTTACTGCAGATTCATTCAACATAATTAATCCAACTTATAAATGGTATTGGGCAATAGCAGGTACGTATGATTGGCAACTATTATCTAATGAGACAAATAGCACATTAGTGGTTAGTTATAATGGTATCTATTTTACTAGCACAAAAAAAGATGAAATTAGTTTTAAATGTGTAGTATCAGGAGCAGGAGCAGAGTTTTCAGATTTCATGACTATTAATAATGTTCGTGATGGTGAAAATGTATATAGAGGTATCCTTACAAATGAAAACACTGGCGTACCAGCAGATTCAGGTGGAGTAGTAACAGATTATTCTACAGCTACTACTACAGCTAGATTGAAATATGGTTCTCAAGATATTACTGATTTTAAACTTACTACTTCTTTACAAACTGGTACTGGTAGTGTAACTTATACCCAAAGTACACAAACAATTAAGTGTACATCATTGACTTCTGATTCTGCCATGTGGAGGGTAGATTTTATATCACCAGCAAGTGGTAACAAGGTAGTAGATAGTGTTGATTTTGTTGTCACTAAATCCAAGGCAGGAGTAAACGGTGACGTAGGTAATAGTCCTATACAAATATTCTGTAACACTTCAAATGCTAGTACTAAACCTAGTAGACCTACATTCACATATAGACCGTCTTCTGGTGGTGCAACATCTGGAGGTTATATATGGTATCCAGATCCAAAGTATAGTTCATCTCAAACTACTTGGATTAGTTCAGGTAATTATGATCCAAATGCTAAACAAATGGCTTATGATGAAAGTATAGGAGGATATTGGACTGATCCGTTACCACATTCTGGTAAAGATGGTGAGAAAGGTGATAAAGGAGACAAAGGTGAGAAAGGAAATACTGGAGCACCTGGTTCAGATGGATGGAATGGTCCATCTTTAAGTTATCGTGGAACATATAGTTCTAGTAAGTATTATGCATGGACAGTTAATCCTGATGTAAGAGATGTTGTCAAATATGGTAGCGTCTATTATATGGTTGCTAATGGAAGAAGAGGTTTATCATCTTTTAAGAATGTAACCCCAGGAAGTAACACATCATATTGGTCTTCATTTGGTTCGTCTTTTGAATCTATAGCTACTGGGCTACTATTTGCAGAAAAAGCTACTATTGCGGGCATGGATTTTTATAATAATTGTATTGCAGCTAGTAGTGGTAGATTCTTCCTAGATGGTAGATATGAATCTGATATAAATAATAGTTGGCCAATTATGTCGTTTGGTAATAATGCCGTAAAGGATGGAGTACCTAGTAGTAGTGCAGCATTAAAGATATATGGCGGTGGTACGTTAACAGTAGGAGATGGTACAGTAACTGCAAATGCTGGTATTACTGGAGCTGGTACGGGATCTGATCAAGTTAGATTTTGGGCAGGTAAACCATTTGATGATGGTACAGCACAAGGAAATAGATTCTGGGCTCCTTTTAGAGTGTATCAAGATGGTAGACTTGTTGCAAATAGTGCAACGATTACAGGTAATATTTCTGCATCTACCGCTAATTTTACAGGAAATGTATCAGTAGGTTCATTAAGTGGATGGAACATTCCGGGTGTTAAAACTATTTGTCATTACGGTAGTAATTTAAGAGGAACAATTTATTCTCAAGGAGGATGTCAAGTTAGTTCTATAAGTAGAACTGGAACTGGAGAATATACAGTATATCACAATATCGGTCATACGAATTATGTAGTATTGTGGCAAGGACAAGCACGAACTAATTCTCCTTATTCAGATTCTGCTGGATTTAGAGGAACTGTGGGAGTAACTTCTACATCTTCTAGTTCATTTAAAATAATTTGTGTGGATACAGATAATAATAGACATGACGTTGGTGATAAAAATGATGCAATTGATTTAGTAATTATCGGTTATGCTCAATAATATGGAAGAAAAAATATATTTACTTTGTTCAGGTGGAATGATAGAAGCTCCAGAGGATTGGTACAAAGGATTAAAAGAAAGTGAATTTGTAGATTCTTACGAAGGATTACTTCAAGGAGGTTACATGCACCCATCTAGTGAACAAATAGAATTTAATTTAGCCAATCCTAATCTAGATTTATATAATGCTTTTTATATGATTCCTAAAGACACAACTATAGTTAATGAAGAAATAAGAAAGCGTAGAGAGAATTTATATAACACTAGTACAGATAGATTGTATATGGCTTATGTAAAGTACAGAGAATTTGGAGAGGAAGAGAAAGCTGCAGCAGCATATCAAGAATGGAGAGAAGCAGTAGAAAAAATAAAACAAGATAATCCATACTCATTATAATATGATTAAGAATAATGTATATTATGAATGGTTTGCAAGTATAACCGTACCCAATCCAGATCAGGTTGGGTACTGGGTTGACTTGGGAGCAGATTCAAAAGGTAGAATAATTAAAGTTTACAATCACGATATAGAAAAATGGGTTGTACTCTTTGATGTAAGTAAAGATGACTATGTACCACCATTTATTGGTTCTAATGGCAACTGGTGGGTAGACAATAGAGATACTGGAGTAAAAGCTACTGCAGAGACTCCGTATATAGGTGAGAATGATCATTGGTTTACTTATGATCCTATCAACAAAGTATATGTAGATACAGGTATAGAAGCTCGTGGTCTTAGTGCTTACGATATTGCAGTTAAATTAGGTTTTAAAGGTAGTGAACAAGATTGGATTGATAGCTTAAGTAAAGCATCTGAAGATGCTGCTGTTGCTGCACTAGAAGCAGCTAACAAAGCAAATGAAGCTGCAGATAAAGCTAATCAAGCTGTAGAAGAAATTGAAGGTATAGTTGATGATGCAATAGCTGCTACTGATAAAGCTGAAGAGATTGCTAGTAATCCACCAAAGATCGTAGATAACGATTGGTGGATCTATAACTATGACACTAAACAATATGTTAATACTGGTATATCTGCTATTGGTGATGCTTTCACTTACAAGAAGGAATATCCTTCAATAGAAGCAATGGAAGCTGATTGGGGTACTGCTGATGTAAAGTTAGGTGAGTATGTACTTATTAATACTAATAATGTAGAAGATCCTGATGATGCTAAAGTTTACTTAAAGACTCAAGAAGGTTGGAAGTTTATTGTCGACTTATCTGGTATGCAAGGTATTCAAGGTTGGTCAGCATATGAAGTTGCAGTAAAACATGGTTTTGTAGGTACTGAAGAGGAATGGGTTCAATCATTAAAACAACCTGCATTAGATGCAGCAGCAAAAGCATTAGAAGCTAAAGCTCAAGTAGAAGCTACTGAGCAAGCTGTTAAGGAAGCAGAAGCATTACGTGTTACTGCGGAACAAGGTAGAGTTAATGCTGAGAATACCAGAGTAAGCAATGAAAATACACGTATCTCTAATGAAGATAGTAGGAAAGCAGAAGAGTCTAAAAGAGTAACTGCTGAGAATGCTCGTATTGCTGCTGAGACCTCTAGAAAAGAAGCAGAGTCTAGTAGGGTTAATGCGGAATCAGATCGTGTAACAGCTGAAGGTGCAAGAGTAGCAGCAGAGCAATTAAGAGCAAATTCTGAAGGTGCAAGAGTAGCAGCAGAGCAATTAAGAGCAAATTCTGAAAGTGAAAGAGTAACCGCTGAAACTTCTAGAAAGGAGGAAGAAGCTAAGCGTGTAGAAGCAGAAACAGCTCGTGATACAGCAGAACAAGAAAGGGTATCAAATGAATCCACTAGACAGGCAAATGAGGCTGTTAGAGAGACTCAAGAGGCTGCAAGGGAAAAGAATACAGCTGATGCTATAACTGCCGTAAATGAGGCTAAAACAGCTGCACAACAAGCTACTACAAATGCTACCACTGCTGCTAATAATGCTAATACTCAAGCAGCAAGAGCTAAGGAATATGCAGACAATCCACCCAAAGTAGGAGAAGATGGATATTGGTATCTTTGGGATGAAGTCAATGATGTGTATGTAAACACAGGTTGGCCATCTTCAGGTATTCTCTTGAAAGGTAGTCTTAATAGTCCAGAAGATTTAAATGACATTGTAGACCCACAGCTTAGTGATTCTTATATTGTTGGTACAGACTTATACTTTTGGAATGGTACAGAATGGGTTAACATGGGTAGATTCCAAGGACCTCAAGGAGAACCTGGTAAAGATGCTGAACTTAGTAAAGCAGCTATTGAAGCTGTATTAGTAGGTGAAGTAACTACTCATACTCATGATACTAGGTACTATACTAAAGATCAAACTGATGCTAACATAAAGGTAGTAGCAGATGATCTTGCTAACAACTACTATAATAAATCCCAAGTAGATAGTAAATTTACTTCTGTGTACATCTTTAAGGGATCTGTAGATAGTGTAGAAGATTTACCTACTGAAGGTAATGTGATTGGTGATGTATGGAATGTTCGTAAGAACGATACTAACTACGCATGGACAAGTGAAGGTTGGGATGCATTAGGTGGTACTGCTGAATTAGCATCATTGACAGCTAATGGTTTGATATCCAAGGAAGACTTTGCAAAGTTACAAGGTATTGAAGCAGGTGCACAAGTTAATAAGATTGAGACTATTACTAAAAGAGTAGAACTCAATGTTGTTAATAAGAATGTAACTATTCCAGAGGATGTAGCAATTGGTCCAAATGAACCTACTAATGAAGAAATAATCTGGATGGATACTGATGAAGATTACGACTTTACATTTGATGGTTATAGTAAAAATGATGCTGACGCAAGATTTGTTCATCAAGTAGAAGGTAAAGATTTATCTACTAACGACTATAGTAATGCTGACAAAAATAAAGTAGATAATCTTAATAGTTATGTAACTAGTGGTAGTTTTACACAAGATGCAAATAATGCTGCTATTACATTGAATATTAAAGATCCTGTTACAGATAACAATTCCAATCAAGTACTTACTATTAACAAAGCCACTACTACTACTGCGGGTGTAATGTCTGCTGCTGATAAGACTAAGCTTGATGGGTTAAGTAACTATGATGATTCTACTATTACTCAGGATATTACCAACATAAAAGCAAACAAACTTGAGACAATTGAAGTAACTGGTACAGGTAATGTAATTACTACAGTTACTAAGAATGGTACAAAAATAGCTTTTGCTAAAGGTATCACAGCAATGACACAAGATACTAGTGATGCTAGATATGTGAAAAAGACTGGTGATACTATGAGTGGCAGATTAAACATAAAAACGCCAGCAAGTACAGGCTTTACTTTACGTTTAGCTAAAGAAACTAGTGATACTCCAGAAAATGATGAAATATTTGTTCGTATGGATATTGATGATAACAATAAAGGTTCATTTGGTTATCACAATACTCACGGTACAAGTATGTACAATTATGGATCCTCTAGTAGATTTCACATTGCAAATGATGGAGAATTAAAATACTTAACAAATGGTGTAGACGGAAAAGTATGGCATGCTGGTAATGATGGTTCAGGTAGTGGTTTGGATGCTGATTTGCTAGATGGTTATCATGCTGGATATAAAAATGGTGATCTTGCATTATATATTAATCTTCCAAAAATAACTGATTTAATAAGTCAGGGTTTATTAAGATCAGATTATGAGACAGTTGGCTATCCGACAGAGGATTTTTTGATTGCATTATGTAAATGGGCAATAAACAATTATACGGATGAAACTTCCCATGTATTGCTACAAGGAGAGATTACTCCTGCTGTCTCGGGGTGGTGTGTTTTGAATCTTTATGCTAATGATGGAAAAGATAACGCAACAGGATTACCAAAATATTGTTCAGGTCAAGTAAACTTAATTAATAAAAGCTCCATATTATTTGGTTCTTATAATGGAACCTGGTATTATAAAACATTAGTAGATACTTCTAATCTAGAAGATACTCTAGCATACTGGTATGAAAACAATGAGAATGCTTCATCCACAACGTGTTTGACAGGTGGTAATAGAAATGTAATTGAATCATTAAGAAGTAAGTTTAAGAGATGTATTGCTAAACCCTATGGAGATGATGCTGCATTAATTAGTTATTGTAATGAAGAAAATAGTGCTAATTGGCCCGATGGTTCTGCTATTGATATTGACCTTTCTAGAAAAGAAAATAGAATGGTGTATTTCCCAAAATACTATCATAAAACTGTTGAAAGATCACCTGGCATTTGGAGAACTTATATTTCTGAACAACAAATTGATAGTGATTATATCGAAGAACCTGAAATGTTGTTAAGTACTTTTGAGGCTTATACTAATACTGATGGAACTTTAATGTCTGTATGGGGTGTAGCGTCTACTGCTTCACAAACAATGGCTACATTTATATCTCAAGCTAAGTCAAATGGTCCTTTATGGAGTATTGGAGATTATAGATCTCATGCTACTATAGCTAGAATGTTTTGTGCTTACTATAAAACCACTAACATCAGTACTTCTAATTCAGCAATACCCTGTTCTGGTGGAACCAAAAGATATAATTATGGAGTTACTGGAGCAACTATTACATTGGGTAATAGAGATGGTAAAAAGGCTACTACAAATGATACATCATACTATTCAACTAACTTCCTAGGACTTGAAGACTGCTATTACAGTAAGTGGGAGTTTGTACAAGGAATAAACATTTTAAAAGGTAAATACGTTGTATATGACGGAGGTTCATTCCCAGATAAGGATGTAGCAGAGCTTGAAGCAGCAGGTGCCACTAATATCAGAGTTGTAGGATATGAACCTAATCCAGCTGCAACTGCTGCATATAATGGATGGACTAAAGCCGTAGCTCAAGGTAAATATGGTGATGTAGTTCCTACAGCACATGGTGGATCTGAAACCACTTACTATTCCGACTATAGTTGGTTTAATCCAACAGGAAATAGAATCTTTCTACGGTCGGGTAATTCGGGTTCTGGTTCTCGATGCGGGGTCTTCATGGCTTATGCTAATAGTGCATCCTCGGATTCATGGGCGGGTCTCGGTGCAAGATTAGCCTTTTACGGTAAGATCGTTGTAGTTGATTCAGATACATTTAAGAAAATGCAGGCATAGTCCTGAGTAATATAGATAATTAAATATTAATAACAAGGGCGGGATCTAAAAGAATTACTATGAGATGACTTTATAGTAAGACTGCTGTCACATTATTTCATACTTGAAAAAACAGTCAGGTAATTCAGATAATGGTTCTCAATGCAGAGTCTTCATAGCTAATGCTAATAATGCATCCTCGAATTCATAGACGAATATCAGTGAAATTTTGGAACTAACAGATACTTTCAGATACTTACAAAAATGTTTGTTGAACTTAGATCAGCCTTACCTCTAGGTAAAAGATAACAGGTGCTTTGAAGAGACCCTAGTAGTATTGGGCGAACGGGTCTTACCACCAAAATAGCTTATGAAAAGAATAGGCAATTTATTTAATAGGATAATATCATATGAAAATCTGGTCCGGGCCGACAAAAAGGCAAGATTAGGTAAAACTAAAAGATACGGCGTTAAGAAATTTGACAGGAATCCACATGAAAATCTGGTCCGGTTACAAAAGGCATTAATAGAAGATACGTATCGTACTTCGGAATATTGCGTATACACAATCATCGCCGATCGTGGTAATAAAGAAAGAGAGATATATAGGCTACCGTATTATCCAGACAGAATAGTCCATCATGCTATAATGAATGTTATAGAACCTTACCTTGTTAGTAGATTTACTGCAGATATCTTTAACTGTTTAAAAGGAAGAGGTATCCATTATGGAGTAAAGAGATTGAAAAGAGATTTAAAAGCTGATAAAGAAGGCACAAAATATTGTTTAAAATTAGATATTAAAAAGTTCTTTCCTTCTATAGATCAAGATGTGTTATACTCACAGTTTGAAAAGGTATTTAAGGATAAGAAACTATTAAGATTATTACATCATGTAGTTTATTCTACACCAAAAGGTTTACCAATTGGAAATTATATATCTCAATTTGCAGCAAATTTGAATTTGACTTGGTTCGATAGGTGGATTAAACAAGTATTAAAAATAAAATATTATTACAGATATTGTGATGATATTGTTATATTACACCCAGATAAAGATTACTTAAGATATTGCTTACAAGAGATTGAAAAATATCTAGCTGATAACTTGAAATTAAAAGTAAAACGTAATTGGCAGATATTTCCTGTAGAAGCAAGAGGTATAGATTTTATTGGTTATGTATTTTACCATGATCGTACTTTACTCAGGAAAGACACCAAAAAGAAGTTTATTCACAAATTAAGTTATAAAAGTAAGAATAAGAGGCTAGCAGCAATGGCAGCTTATTGGGGATGGTGTAAATATGGAAACTGTCATAATTTATGGTATCGCTTTACAAGATCTTATAATTTTAAAGATTATAGACAAAAATTATTAAGTGATGATGGAATTAAAGAAAGTACAGGGTGATAATATTCCTAAAGTAATAGAATACCTAGGAATGAATGAATGGGCTGTTAGATGGGATATTGAAGAAGTTAATTCTGAAGATATACATGGTTATGCTTACTACGAATTAAAATTCAATGAAGAACCAACTTATGAGTCTTTTGTAAGTAAAGTTATTAGAACTAAATATAGTGCAGATGAAGAAGCAGCATTAAAATCTAATATGGTTGAACAATTTATGAATGGGGAAATAATACGCAGTCGCTTTGAAGAATGGCAAGCATTTCAAGAATGTAGAGATAATGCTAAATCTATTGGTAGACAAATATTTAATATCTAATTATGGTAATCAAAGTAAAAAATAACGGGGAGTGGGTCAAAATCCCATACCTAAGTTCGGATAATAATCCAGTAATTCCAGAAGCTCCATTAGATGGTAAACAATATGCTAGACAAAACGGGGAATGGACAGTGGTCAATATACCAGAAGTAGATTTTACTGAAATAAATAAAAAAATATCTCAAAATACTGCTGCTATTGCTGCTAATACTACAGCTATCCAAAGTAAAGTAGATAAGGTAGATGGATTTGGACTTAGTTCTAATGACTACACTTCTCAGGAGAAAACTAAGTTAGCAGGTTTAAGCAACTACACGTTGCCTACAGCTTCGGATACAGTTAAAGGGGGTATTAAAGTTGGTTCAGGTTTAACTATGAATGGTGAAGTGCTTAGTGCAACTGGTGGTGGTATGGCAGATTCAGTTGAATGGGATAATGTATTAAGCAAACCTGAATTTGCTACAGTTGCTACAAGTGGTGCATATAATGATTTAACTGGTAAACCAAATTTAGCTACAGTTGCCACTTCTGGTAGTTATACAGATCTTAGTAATAAACCTACTATACCTACTGTGGATGTAACAAAATCTTATGTAGATACACAATTAGCTACTAAAGCTAATGCAAGCAATGTATATACAAAAGCGGAAGTAGATAGTAAAGTTAGTAGTGTTTATAGAGTAAAAGGATCTGTTGCTAGTTATTCTAGCTTACCTACTGTGGATGTAACAATAGGTGATGTTTATAATGTTAATGATACTGGTGCAAACTATGTAGCTACATCTACTACACCAACATGGGATAAACTCAGTGAAACTGTAGATTTATCTGGATATGCAACCACTGCTGCAATGAATTCAGCATTAGGTAACAAAGTAGATAAAGTATCAGGGAAAGTTCTTAGTACAAATGATTATACTACAGCTGAAAAAAATAAGTTAGCTGGTGTTGCAGCTAATGCAAATAATTATAGTTTACCTGCAGCTACTTCATCTGTATTAGGAGGTGTTAAAACCAGTACTGGTATTACTAACTCATCTGGTACAATTAGTGTAACATATGGTACTGCAGCTGGTACGGCTTGTCAAGGAAATGATTCGAGACTAAGTAATTCTCGTCCAGCATCCGATGTTAGTGCTTGGGCTAAAGCTAGTACAAAGCCAACTTATACTTGGACTGAAATTACAAGTAAACCTAGCTGGATTGGTTCATCTAAGCCCACCTATACAGCATCTGAAGTTGGTGCGTTAGCTAGTGGAGGTACTGCAGTAAATGCATCGAAAGTTGCTAATTCGTTTATATTTAAAGTAGCAGGAGGAAGTACAGAGGGTACAAATTTATATACATTTAATGGATCTGCAGCTAAAACAATTAATGTAGTAGCTGGTAGTAATGTAACCCTTACTCCTACTGCAGGACAATTAAGTATATCTGCTAAAGATACCACATATGCAGTTGCTACTACATCTGCTAACGGTCTAATGAGTTCTGCAATGGTAACCAAATTAAATGGTATAGCTACTAATGCTAATAATTATTCATTGCCAACGGCAACCAGTTCTGTATTGGGTGGAGTAAAAACTGGAAGTAACATTACAAATTCTTCTGGAACTATTTCTTTAAGTAGTGGTAATGTGACTAGTGCACTAGGCTACACACCTGTTAAAAATGAATCTGGTGTAGCAAGTATTAGAGTTATGACTCAGTCTGCATATGATGCATTATCAAGTAAATCGGCAACAACGTTATATATAATTACAGGTTAATATGATAAAGTTAGGAAGTACAGATATAACAAATGTAATGTTGGGAACAACTAAGGTGGACGCAATATTTCTTGGTAATACGAAAGTGTATCCAAATCTACCTGTAGTAGAAGGAATATATGTATATCACGTGGATAAGAAATTTTATACTTTTCCTGAATTTCAAAAATTATCCATTACTGCTATATCACAAGTTCTTGGATTTGCTATTATAGATAATCAGGGTTCGTTTTTACTTCCACCTAAACCAAATCTAACTAATGATTATAGGTGGTGTCCTGAAAACTTTGATACTTTTGTAGTACCAGATGTTGGAATTGGTGTTGATGATCTTAATGGTAGACAAAATACAGAAGTGTTGTTTAATAACTTTCATAATGTTGCTGGATCAAATGAGTATGCTGCTGGATATGCATATCGTTTTACTCCTGTACCGATTGGTACTAATTGGTATTTACCATCTATTGGTGAACTTATTATAATCCACAGGTATGTGTCAGAATTGAATGATTGGGTATTTGATACATTTGGCTTTTCTTATTTTCCTTCTTCTGGTGCTGAAGCTTTTTGGTCTTCCACACAAGGAGATGCTACTACAGCTTGGCAATTAAGTATTTTTGCCGGTGAACCCCATACAGCAGTAAAGAGGAAACCCAATGTAGCACTTCCAGTAATTAAATTAGGTTAGTTAATAACCGCTATTACTTAGGATAGTGTCAATTTGTAAATAAAGAACTTTTAAACCTTATTGACGTTTACTAAATAAACTGTCAAAAGATATCAGAACGCTAGCTAATCTTGTATTGGTTAGCGTTTTGTTTTTCAATCATCCTCTTTCAAATTATTGTAATGTTACAAAGACTAAATAATATTATATTAACAGCTCAAAGTGTAGCTACAGTGAATTACTTTAAAGAATTAGTTAATGATGGACCAATTAAATTTGCTGCCTGTTTGCTTTCTGGTACAATGGGTTGGTTGTCTACATTCTTTGCTCCAATATGGGCAGTAATAATTGTAGTGTGTGTATTTATACTTATAGATGCAATTCTTGGCACCAGAGTATCAATTACTCGTGGTGGTAAGTTTGAATCTAGAAGATTGTGGTCTACTTTAAAGAAATTCGGAAACTGTGCAATGATAATTTCTTGTTGTCATCTCATGGACACAGAAATATTAAAATCAATAGACATGCATTTGGTAGAAGCATTTTCAGGAATTGTCTGTGGAGTTGAACTATGGTCGATGATCGAAAACCTTCAAGCAATTGATCCTACTGGACCGTGGAAAATCTTTAGTAAATTCATACGTAGCAAAGGAGAAAAGTATTTAGACATTACAATAGAAAAAGATGATTTACCAAAAATAAAGAAATTAGTAAAGAAAATAAAATGATATTTTCCAAAGTAAAATTAGCAATTGCTGTTATTTTTAGTTTACTATTGTTTAATAATGTCAGACTTGCTAAGAAAGTAAATGACTTAGATAAACAAGTAGGGATTGCAATGAATAATGCTCAAGTATGGGAAAATATTGCAAATCAAAATAAAAATGAAGCAAGGTTGTTGGAATTGACAGTAAATGATTTTAAAAATTCTAATGATAGTCTAATAAAGGTCGCCAGAGATCAACAAAAGAAGCTAAATATCAAAGATAAGCAACTACGTCAAGTAGCATCTACTGAGACCGTAATTAGAGATACCACAGTAAGAATAATCCCTTCGAAAGAAAAGGATTTCTGTGTAGAGCTAAAACCAAATCAATTGACAACCATCACGGTGGCTAGAAAAGATAGCGTGTTCACACATACTATGGAAATACTAAATCATCAAGATTTATTTGTATATGAAGATAAAGTCTATAGAAGACGTTATAAGAATTGGTTTCAAAGATTAATTCACTTCGATTTTAAAAAAGATAAAATAAGTAAATATCAAATTATAAACTCTAATGATTTAATTCAAGTATTAGATACTAGAGTAATACATATATCAGAATAATTGCAATACATTTCAATTTAGTGTTAATCAATAAATAAATTGAAACTATGCATTTGAACAAAATATTAGAACAAATTAAACGCCATCAATCTCCTACAGAAGCTATAGATAAGTTGGCAACAGCTTTAGAAAAACATGAAGGCAGTCTGTTGGAAAAAGGTTTCACTATTTTGAAGTCAGAATTGGCTGCAAATATGTATGAAGCTATAAATGGCCCTCATTTTGATGAGGAACATGCTCATTACGCAGTAGAGGGTATGGAAAATGAGGATGGTACAAAAGGACCTCACTGGACGGTTGAAGAGACAACGTCCGTTGCCAATCAAATGGGCATAAACTTAAAATCAGAGAAACATAACAAGTGGGACTGGTTTGTTGCTATGAATATGATATATTCAGACTTTTATAAAGCAGTAGTAGCAATGACTGGTAGCGCAAATACCAAATATTTCGCAGAATTAGCTAAAGCTTGGCTTTGTGACAAAGACATTTCAGAAGGCAAGATGTGGCACTACTATGTGTACATTATGTGTGACGACGAAGAAAACGATTATAAAGCATACGAACGTATGCACAGAGATCGTGAAGAAGAATATGGTCGTTATGCAAGACGTTCTGGTAGAATGGAATATGCAAATAAAGAAAGCGATTTCGGTGGTAACGGTGGTTGGTGGTGGATCTTCATCATCGTGCTCTTCTGGATGTGGGGCGGATGGGGTGGAAATGGCTTCGGTCGTGGAAACCAAGCAGAAACAAATTCGGATTTCGCTCGTTTAGCTGCTATGGGTAATCAAAACAACAATACAGACTTATTGATGCAAGCAATCAATGGTAATAAAGATGCAATCAATACATTATCTACTAATCTGAACTGCGACGTTAAGTCAATTGACAACGCTTTGTGTTCTATCCAGAATGCAATTGGTAAAGTTGGCGGTGAAGTAGGTTTCTCTGCAGAAAGAGTAATTAATGCAGTTAACGCAGGTGACTGCAATGTTATCAAAGCTATTAGTGACTGTTGTTGCACAACTCAACGTTCAATTGATTCAGTTAATTTGAATCTGACTCAGATGAATGCTGATAACAGATTGTCTATCTGTCAGCAAACTAATACTTTGCAGAACGCTATTACTTCAGGTTTCAATACCTTGTCTAGTGAAAATGCTACAAGATTCAACATTCTTGGTGCTAAGATAGATGCTCAGACTCAGATTATCAATGACAAGTTCTGTCAATTAGAGATGAGAGAAATGCAGAATAAGATCGACACGTTACGTGACGAGAAGAACGCATTGCAATCTTCTGCATTGCTACAACAACAGACTTCTAATATCGTTAGTCAAATTAGACCTTGTCCGGTTCCTGCTTACTTAACATGTAATCCTTATGGATGTAATGGTGGGTTAAATGGATACGGTTACGGTTATCCTTACGGATACGGCGATAGCTGTTGCGCTTAATAAGAAAGGAGGCAATTATGTATCCTTTCGTATTTAATCCATTTGGTAGAAACAACACCGTAAATATTTTAGATCTAGTAATACCTAAAGTAAAAACTATAGCACTAGGTGAGTCCACTGAAAATGTAGTATTAGGTATCTGTCCTAAAGTATGGTGTAGATTACCTAAAGAAGGTGTAATTGTTTTAGAGGTACGCCACACGGCAGAAGCATCGGGAGCTAGTCTACCTGTATTTATTTCAGTTTCTGGTTCTGTAAGTACTGCTTCTAATACTCACAATATACCTTTAGTAAATGCTTCAAGTGCACCAATTACTGGTTCACAAGTTAGTGCTGGGAACAGATACATTGCATATTTTAACAAATGTGACAATGTAATACAGTTAATGAGTTATACTCCTGCTGCTCCTACACCAGCTGCTTAATATATTAATCAAGATATATGGGCAGCTATGAGAGTTGCCCATATTCTTTAAACTTATAAAGATATGACATTCTCTCAGTTAACGTCGGGTACCAGAATACACGTACTCGAGATAACAGGTACTTTTAAAAAGAACACAACGTACAGTTTAGGAACGGTAGTCAGTGTATCAAAACCCTATGACGAACCAGTGCCACCGACACAATTTCCGATGCCTATGCAAAATAGACGTAAGCTCGTGGATCTAGTGATTTCGTGTGATGGTGAACAAAGAAAACTGTCAGTATCTGAAGATAAAACAATGATGACCGATTCATCCATCGGTCTTACTATAGCCACAGAAAAATCACAAATTGTTAACATGGTTAGACAGTCTCTTGATGATTGTAGAATTAAGAAAGAGAGCCTGAGTAAGATTGATGAGGAGATGAGGAGATGTGAAGACATCTTAAAAATACTTAATGTAAATTCGGACATAACAACCAATGTGACAAAAGATTTCAAAGAACTTGATGACTTAAAAGCTGAAGTGAAAGAGCTTAAACAACTTTTACAAAACGTATCTGCTGTTCGTCCGGAAGTAATAAAAAATACTCCACCTAATTCTACTGAAGACAAAAAAGTAGAACCAGAAGGAGAAATAAAAAAAGAAATCTAAAACACAAAGGTTGGCTATTTAGTCAACCTTTTTTTATTTTAAACAATATGAGCACATTATACAATAACAAATACGATATCCTAGCTAGTACAATTCAACCCAACCCTGCTTCTGTTAAATATTGGGCAGATTTATCATCTAATGCAAATGGTGGAGATTTGAAATATTTTGACGGTACCAAGTGGGTTTTGGTAAATAACAAAGCTACTGAAGACATTAGTACTTTAAAACAAGATGTGGAAACTCTTAAAGAATCCAAAGTAGACAAAGTGGAAGGTAAGCAATTATCTACTGAAGATTATACAACGGCTGAAAAATCTAAACTTGCAGGTCTATCTAATTACAACGATAATGAAGTAAGAGAATTGATTTCAGCTTTAAATCTTAGATTGACTACTCTAGAAGGTGATTATGAAGCTTTGGAAGCAAGAGTTGCTGCATTAGAAACGCCAGCTGCATAAAATGGAATTAAAATTAAATAGAATCTTTCTAGGTAGTTCTGCAACCATTGGAGAATTGTATGTTGATGGGGAACACATAGCAGACACTCTTGAAGATAGAGTGAGACCAGAAGGAGAAAAAGTTTATGGTAAAACTGCAATATCCGAAGGTACTTATGAAGTTAAATTAACTTATTCACCAAGATTCAAGAAAATATTACCAGAAATACTTAACGTACCTAATTTTAGTGGGATTAGAATTCATACTGGTAATAGTTCTAAAGATACAGAAGGGTGTATACTTGTAGGTACTTGGGATGGTGAAAAAGAAGATTGGATAAGTGACTCTAGAATAGCATTTGAAAAACTTATGTCTTTACTTCAGAAAGCTGAGGATAAAAAAGAATCCATAACAATAACAATTAATAATTCGTGGAAATGACATTTAATTCACTAAACGCAATTATAGACGACATTTATAACATCTTAAGAGATAATAATGTATCAGAAAGTGAAAATCTAAGTCGTATACAAGTAGAGCAATGGATTCATCAATACAGAGCATACTTGATCAAACAAGATCTAGATAAAGGCAGAGACATAAATGAATCGTATGTTCAAACAATAGGACCATTACATATTTCTAAAGTACGTAATTGCCCTACAGATGGATACAATTATAAATCTGATGAAGAACTACCAAAGTTTATAGATTTACATTTTGGATCTGGATTGATTTGTGTAAAAGACTTAGATGGTAATTTGATTCAAGTTGGAACTGAAACCAAAGCAAAGTATCAAATTAATAGAAAATATACATGCAATGATTATATTGCATATCTTAAAGGAAATCATTTGTACATAATGGGACCAGAACATCTAGAGTATGTTAGAATAGATGGTATACTAGAGGACCCAACATCAATTGGTGAATGTTTTGATAGGGATGATACACCATATCCTGTTCCTGCAAACATGATACCCACAATTAAAGATATGATCTTTACTAAAGAATTAAACTTGATGCTGCAAATGCCAAATGATACTACTAACAATAGTACAAATGATGTAAAAGTTCAATAATGGAGACAAAAGCTTATACAGGACACAATTTTTATGATTCATACTTAGAATATGTAGAAGATAATCCACTATATCAAGTTGAATACAGAGTGTTTAGAGATATAATAAATGATTACTTTAAATACCTTAGAGATGAATTAATAGAAAATGGAAAAGAGGTTAAATTACCATGTAGAATGGGGACCATTCAAATAGTAAAACACAAACCCAAAGAGTATACTGGAAAGAGTCTTCGAATTGATTATGCTGAGAGCAAGAAAGCCGGTAAAGTTATTTATCATTTAAATGAACATTCTAACTTCTATAAATATAGAATATATTGGAATAAACAGAATATGATAACACCAAATAAAACCAAATATCAATTGGTGATGACAAGGGATAATAAAAGGCATCTTGCTCAGATTATCAAAAATCACATTAGAGATTATAGAGAATTATGATTACAAAATTAACTTCAATTAAAACGGTAATTGCTAAGATAATTGCTGATCTAGATTTGAAAGAAGACGACATCCGTATATCAGATGTACGAAGTTGGTGTGGAGAAGCAATTGAAAAGATTGGCGCTGTTACACAGTTTATTCCAAAAGTATCTGGTCAAGATGGTACTCCAATTACAAAACTGTGTGGACATCAAGCATCGTTACCATGTGATCTTCATCAATTACATCAAGTTGCATATTCTTTCAATTGTGATGGACCTTGGTTTCCTATGAGGAAAGCTACAGGTTCATTTGCTGTTTGGGGACATGACAAATGTTGTTGCAATTGTGGTTGTTATGATGAACTTGGCCACAAAAAGGAATGCCGTCATAATAATTGCTGTGAACATTGTGACCCAAATATGATTGTACAAGAGGATACAATGGTTAACTTGGTAGTGGATATGATCGGTAATATAGATAAAACAGAGGCTTTAGAATTACTAAATACCAATCAAAATCTACGTACAATTATTTCAAATCTTATAAACGAACGTACACATAACGATGGGTTCAATACAGCAAATCCTAGTGGTGGATTGCAATATAGTATCAAACCTGGATTTATAATGTGTAATGTTCCGTCAGGTTACTTAAAATTATCATACAGTGCGATACCTACCGATGAAGATGGATACGCTTTAATACCAGATTTAACTTCTTATACTGAGGCTATATACTGGTATGTTACAATGAAACTGAAGTATCCTGAGTATTTGAATGGTAAGTTAAATCGAGAAGTGTACTACGATATTAGAAGATCTTGGAATTTTTATAGAAACCAAGCATATGCTGAGGCATTGATGCCAAATGAAGATGGTATGGAGTCTATTAAAAATAATTGGAATAAAATCGTTCCAGAATTTAGAGATCACAATACTTTTTATTCACATACTGGGGAAAGACAAATAATTTATAACGCAAATGAACGCTACTAGACAAACAAATACATTTTCTGGGGGTCTTAGTATGGACGTAGATTATTCCGTATTGAAAGATAACCAGTATATATATGCAGAGAACATTCGTATACTAACGAATGAAGGATCTTCTTTTGCAGCAATGCAAAATATAGAAGGATTTTTAGCGTGTAGACCTTCTTCAAATTTGTCTGGTGAAACTATCATACATGTTACCACAGTAAGAGATTGGGCGATTGTCTTTACTAAGATTAATGGTACAAATAACAATAATGTATATAGAATTGATTTTTCTAGATCCCAAGAGGAACCAATTGTAACAAAAGTAGTAACTAATAGACCTTTAGATATAGAAGTATCATCTAGCAACGTAGCTGCAATTAGTAGTGTATGTAGATGGGAAGCAAGTAATAATGTAAAAGTATATTGGGCAGATGGTCATTCACAAATTAAAGTAATCAATGTGGATGATGATCACATATCTAGTAATTCATCTATTACTTCGGATACTATAGTAATGCTACCAAAGGCTACATTACCTCCATTTGAATTTAATGGATTTGGAACAGGTAGTTTAGAATCTGGAATGATACAGTACTGTTATCAATTGTTTAAAGTAAGAGGTACAGAGTCTGCAATATCTCCACTTACTCCTCTTTATCATTTGAGTGATAAAGACCAAAAAACTAATTACAATGCTGTAAGAGGAAGTTCTAAAGGACAAAATACTGGTAAGTCCATAAAGTTACAGGTAAGAAATAATAGCACTGGATTTGATAGAGTTAGAATAATCTCTTTATTTTATAAGGCAAAGAATGAAGTACCTGTAATATCTATAGTAGATGATATAGTTATTGGCACTGGTTCTGTAATAAACTATGAAGATAAAGGTGGTAGCTTAGTATCGGAATTAAGTATTGATGAATTTAATTCATTAGCTAATTATACATTTATACCTGAAGTAATAGAATCTAAAGATAATAGGCTATTTGCTGCTAATCTTACTGAGGAAACATGGGATGTAGAATATGATGCTAGAGCATTTAGAGCTAATTCTTCTGGCAATGTATTATTGTTATCTAACTCTGGCTCTTCATTAAACTTTGCTTTATCTGCATTAACTACTACAAATATACCTAAAGATCATGATTGTATATGCCCATTTAATGTTGATGGTAGTGCTTATAAATACACTACTTCTCCAACAGGAGGATATATACAAGGTGGTAAAGGTAAGAATGTGTCTTATAGGTTTATTACTACAGACTTGTTAGAAGATGGATCTACCACATCAAGAGGAATGGTAAATGAAGAATTTACATTTAATGCCTCATCAAGATCTCTTACTAGTCTAGATATCAACTACGAGGGAAATGACAAATCAAATTCAATAAGTTTATCATCTGGTAATAAGATACCAAACTATTCTAATGCTGAAATAGAATCCAAAGTAAAAGGATATATGAGGGATGAAATCTATAGATTTGGTATTGTATTATACAATAAACAAGGTTTAGCATCCCCTGTACATTGGATAGGTGATATAAGAATGCCGTCTAATAAAGATACGGGTTATAAGTTCTTTACTTCTAATGAAGCTAGTGATTATGGATCTAATTTATCAGTTGTTACTAAACCACTTGGTATTGAATTTGAAGTAAAGAATCTACCTTCAGATGTAGTAAGATATGAAATAGTTAGATGTGAAAGAACACTGTCTGATAGAACCATATTAGCGCAAGGTGTAGTAAGTTGTATTACAAATTATGATAGAGATTCTAACATCTTAACACCATTCCCATATCTAGCTTATTCAAATAAGCATGGCTATTATGCAAAGACCCACAATAATGGAGATTTCCAATATACCTTTAATTTGTCAAATACACAATCTAACAATTATTTCATGTTTGTATCTCCAGAAATAGCAGTCAACAGAGAAAATGCTGATGCATTAATTGATAAGTTTCAAACAGTTGAAAAGGTAGGATATATGACATCTCCTATTACTGCGGACGGTGATTGGGGAATTACAGAAGCTGGAGCTACAAAAGTATTAGCAAATGCTAGATCTATAAAGTACGATGGTACTACGATAAAACCAACTAAAACATTAGGTAATCAACCTAGTAATGGCTATGTATCTGGTGGGTGTGTTGTAATAAATAATGATGATTTTTATGCAGCATTGTTAGCTAAATACTATGGACTATATGTTGAAAGTGGTGTACAATCAGCTGCAATAGAAAGTGCAAAATATGCTGGTCCTAGTAGTCCTTGGTTAACAAACGGTGATCAGCCTTGGTATAATGCTGAAGCAGTAACCATTGGTGACAAAGTTTATTATAACTGGGTGTGGGATAATATTAAAACTGCAGGAGATGGTGAAGTAGATAAGACTGATGCAAACAATGTTAGAAAATATGGTCCACATGGGATTTGTGCTATATTCAAAAGTGATAATATGATCTCTAACATATCTTTAGCATCAGGATCTTCAAGTGCTAGATATTTAAATGCAGTAGCATTATGTAATATTAAACAAAGTGTAAATGCTTATGGTGGTAATTCCTACTCTGCTGTACAGAATTCTGTGTATATTACTACAGGAGCTAGTGCTGAATCTAGTGTTTCCACAGTGTTGTGTTATGGTGGCGATACTTATTTAAATATATTTGATTATAATAACTGTATGTTTAGTTACAATACAGATGATTATTATAATAATAAATCAAATAGATTATTCTTAGGTGCGTTCATACCGTGTGAATCAAGTGTTAATTTAGCATTAACTCATGCTGACTCATCTATAAATAGAACTTATCAAGCTGGTGATGGATATGCTAATCATTTCGTAGAAGATGATATAGTTACTGTTGGTGATTTATATACTCAGAACACTCCATCATATGCATACAATGATGCTTACTCTGCTCAACCTAATGCAAAAAAGTTTGTAGCTAAATCTATTTATAATATAGATAATCTATTAACAGATACTCGTATCATATCTTCAGAACTGAAAACAAATAATGAAGTTACTGATTCGTGGACAAAATTTAAAGTAGCTAATTATCTTGATGTAGATACTAGATTTGGTCCAATTAATGATATGAAACTGTTTAAAAATAATTTAGTATTCTGGCAAACAGACGCTTTTGGCACAGTTGCAGTAAATGAACGTTCTATTATAACTGATAATAATCCAGGTGCTCTTACTCTAGGTACTGGTGGTATACTAGATAGATATGACTATTTTACCACAATGAATGGTGAAAGTCCAAACCAGTTAAGAGCAAATACTCAATCAGATAGCACTGTGTACTGGTATGATAGTAAACGTAATGAGATATGTGGTTTTAATGGTCAATTACAAACAGTATCTAAATTAAAAGGAGTTCAATCTTATTTGAATAAGAATAAAGACTTGTTTAAAAAAGATCCTATTGCAGTATATGATAAGAAATACAATGAAGTTCTGTTTACTCTAGGAGATAAAACACTAGCGTTTAATGAACAATTAGGAGTATTTACTTCATTCTATAACTATAATCCAGACTATTATGCAGAGTTTAGTGATAAACTATATTTATTTAAATCATTGAAACTGTTTAAATATAATGGTGGTGAACAAGCTGATTTAGATTCTGACAAAGCAAAGGTATCTGAAATAGAATTTGTAGTTAACAAAGATTATCCACAAACCAAAACATTTGATAATGTTGAATATGGTGGTGATTTTACTACAGATACTAATTTTGATTTGATATTATTTACTACAAAAAGACAGACTAGTGAAACATTAACTAGTGAAGATATTGATTACAGGGAGGATACTTATAAATTTGCAATCCCTCGTAATTCTTTGAAGCTTAATGAAGTAGAACAACTGGCTAACAAATCATACAAAGATAGGATGAAAGGAAAATATCTTATCTGTAATTATAAGTATGATTGCAATGGTGGTAATAAATTTAAAGTGCCATACATTAGTACAGCTTATAGATACTCAATGATATAATATGAAAAAGAAAAATAACAAAAATACTATACCAGCATATGCGTTTGGCATGGATCAGTTGTCAAACTACCTTGGTGGAGCTAATGTATTTGGCTCTGCCATTTCTGGTTTATCAGAAGAAGGTTCAACAGGTGATATTGCAGGTAGTACTATTGGCAGTGCAGCTTCGTTAGCCGGTGCTGGTCTCACTGTAGGTGGTCCTATTGGTGCTGCTGTTGGTGGTGGATTAGGATTAGTGAGTGGACTTATTGGTTCAATTAAACGCAAGAAACAAATGCAAGCGTTAAGACGCAGAAAAGAAACTCTCAATAAAACTAAAATAGGTATGAATGCCGCAGCTGAAACTGAAGGAGAATATTGGGATGATAATGATCTTGCATATACATTCGAGAATGGTGGAATACTCCCAGACTTAGCTTACTTGGACAACAATGAAGTGGTTAGAGATGATTATGGAAATATTGTTCAAGTTCCAAATACTCAACCAGGCACAGATAATCATTTAGTTGATGCGTCTACTTTGGAATCTGTGTTATCTGACAAAATTAAAAGACCTGGTACAAAGAACACATTTGCTAAGGAAGGACAAATATTATCTAAGATGACGAAACCTAGCAAAGGCAAAGACAAGTTTGCTGAAAATACAAACAGATTAAATAAAATAAATGCTAATAAAGCTTACAATAAATTATTAGCAGAACAAGAAGCAGTTAAAGCTGCTAAAGGAGTTAAACCCAAAGTAAAAGGAATACCTGCATATGCAGATGGTAAAGGTAAAACTGTAGACGAAGTGAGAAGTAAGATGAACACAGATACATACGCTGCATACTCTGATTTCTTTGATGAACTTGGTACAGGATTAAATAAATTTGGTGAAGCATTGGGGTATTTTCCAAAACGCATATTTGGTCCTCTTATAAATAACAAGAACATAACTAAAGCTGTAGAATCTGCAAGAAATACAAAGCCTTCTGCCACTTCTATGGATTATACTGGTGACACCAACATTAGTAAAGTATTCAATAGAAGTACATCTATGAATCCTTTATCAATTGGTTCTCCTACTACTGGTGCTTGGTTTTCATATCCAACACAAACAGTAGATGCAATCACATATGCAAACGACGAGCCAATCTATGTTGACATACCTCTTCGACCGATTGAATCTGAACCAACTGTAACAAGCACGTACAAAAATGCATCGAATAAACAAGTTACAAAAACTCCTAGTACTACTGGTTCCGTAACCACCAAACAGACAACCAAACCCAACATTACTAAAACCACTACTCAAAGATTATCTGAACCAACAATACCACTAGTAAATACTAGTATGACAATAGATTGGGATGATGTTGTTACTCCAGTAAATATACCAGCATCTGCAGATGAAGCTACTAAAAAACGTGCACTCAGTAAGCCAAAAAATGGATATTCACCAGATTGGTTATCATTGGCTCCTACAGTGTATAATGCTTTGCAGTCATTAAGAGGACCAGAAGAAGAACCATTAGTATTAAACCCATATGCTGGTGCAGTTAGAAGTACAATGGCTAGACGTAGAATGAATATTGAACCCGCAAGATTGGCTAACAGTAGATCAAGAGCTATTTCAAACTATAACTTAGCAAACATTAATGCTAACACTGGTTCTAATTTAGCAGCAAGAACTCAAGCTGCTGTTGATGAATATGCTTCTAACGCAAATATGTACGCAACTAAACAAAATGCCGATAATGCTTACTTGGGAGAATACGCAAATACTCTTAATAATTTAGGACAACAATTTGTACAAAGTGAAAATATGTACAATGATCTTAATGCTAGAAATAGAGCTGCTGCTAGAAACTTTGGAGCAACTGCAACTAGTCAACTTGGTAAATGGTCTCAAGTAAATAGACTAATGCAAAATCAATCTAGTAGGGATCAAATGACACTACCATTCTTAGCTGATTTCTTAAGTCAAGGATTTACTAAAGAACAAGTGGATAATTTATTAACAAGAACTAGAAATAGAGTTTAATATGGTAAATAGATATGATAATCCTGCACAAGCAGAGTTCATAAATACATACGTTCCAATTCCATTTGAACAATTGTATACACTTGGGAAGCAGGCAAAAGAAAATGTAGATCAAGCATTAAAAGATTATTCAACAGCTTTGGATAAATGGGCTGAATTTCAATCTCCATCCGCTGCTGACACAAAAGCATACTATGATGAAACTTATGGTAGAGCTTTGCCTGTGGCTGAAGAACTGTCTAAAAACTTAGACATGATAAAAACTGCAGAAGGTAGATCTAAGATATATTCAGCAATAAACAATGTAGACAGAGCTAAATTAAGTATGCTTCGTCAAAGTGCTGAAGGTTTAAGAGAGAGACAAAAAGTAAATCAACGTCTAATGCTAGAAGGTAAATATAATCCCTTGTGGCACGATGTTGATTTTACTGGTTATAACACACTTACTTCAGGCATTTATAATGATGTATCTCCACTAGGTTATCAATCAATAAAAGATCTTACAGATAAATATGTAAATAATCTTAAAGATAGCTATTTGGGTAGATCCAATGGTTTTATTCATACTGGTGTAACTGGGGATCAAATTAAAAAAATATTGGATGAAAATAAAAGTGGTATACTATCTACTCCTGAGGCTCAAATGCATATGCAAGTGTACTTAAAACAGAACCCTGGAGCAACTGCTGAAGATGCTGCAAATGCTTTTATGGAAAGAGCATATATAGATAATCAAGAATACATTAGAAATAATATTACAGTAGACCCATATGCAATGCAAGCTTTGAAAGAACAACAAGCTTTAAGAGTTGCAGCTACACGAAAAGGAAAAAATGGTGAACAACCAACTGATTATCCAGATGCTTATACTAAATTGTATAATGACGCAGTAGTTCAAGAAAAGCGTCAAATGCAAAATAATCCAAATCTAACTAGAACAAGATCATTTATAGAAGGTCAAGCATCTATGATACAGACTTTGACAGACGCTGCTAATGCTCTAGAACTAGGTGCTATTACTCCAGAAGAATACAACACTATGTATAAGGCATACCAAGAATCTGCATCAAAGAACTACAGTAATGAAGCTATGGCAAATGCTTATGCAGAGGATGTTAGGGATATGTTTGCTAAACAATCTGATATATTTCCAGCTGTTGGAGTAAAACAAGAAAAGTTACCATTGTACTATGATACTGCGTCCAGGGTGTTGAACGAGCTTACTTATCCTACTTCAGGATTAGTTATGAACCGTTACAATAAAATAAAATCTTCTAAAGAAGTAGAAATCAATAGTAATGATGCTATAACTAATGGGTTTACTATTCCAGATACTAATGGATTAATATTGTCCACAGACTTTGTAAACAAAATGATGAAGGTACCTTCTATGAAATACACTGTTCAGGATAATTCAAGACTTAATAGAAACTTTGCAGAAGACCTAAAATCTGGAGTATTCCAAGATGTTATAAAGGTGCCTAGAAACAAAATAATGGTAGGTGAATCCAATGGCCAACCACAATTATTTCAAAGGGTTAGTGTTAAGATACCTATTCAGTCTATAAGAAATGCTAACTATGATGTTGACAGTTTTAAAGAAATGGTTAATAAAACTATGGGTTTAACATCTGAAGTTGGTTTAAGTGTTAAGCCAATAAAAGGTGAAAGTGTGGAAGATGCATGGGGTCACTCTGACACCAGAGGTGGTGCAGCTCTTACTGGAGAATACTTTACATTTGATGCAATGGAACCAATTGATCCACATGGTATGACAAGAATGACTTTTGATCAAGAAGTCAATAAAGAACATGGTGGGTCTAAACTACAAAATGATTTATATGATAGTTCATATAACGAATCATATTCTTCTGATATCGAACTTTATCAAACTATGCTTAATCTGTTACAATAATATATGGAAACATCTATATTAGACAAATACAATGCTGGTTTAATACCTTCTAAAACCAATGCTACTACTGCGGCTATACGACAAGTAAACGCCCAGCATTCCCCTTTAACAAAAATTAAAACAGGGTATGATCGTGAATTGGAACAAACTCCAATTGATGATTATGAAGAAATGTATCTATTGGACAAAGAAAATCCAGAGGAAACTCTTAAAGATAAGAGCTACTTAAAAGATGCATGGACCACTTTTATGAATAGTAGAGATCAAATTAATCTAATGTCGGAAAGAGCTAAACTAGCTAAAGATATAAACCCCGTATTAGATGATATTGATTATGAATTGAATTTTCTTAGTGATAAGCAAAAGCTTAAAAATCTTGAAAATACTATTCCTACTTTGGATGAGAATTCTGAAGAATACAAAAATGCAATATCTGAATACTTTCAACTCCAAAGAACATTAGCAGATAGACAAGAGCAATACGATAGCATCTTGTCTAAATATGGTGAAAAAGAAGGTGATAACATTGATGCGAGAATTGAATATCTAAGTAATTCTAGAAAATCGTGGGAAGAAGAAAGATCTAAAGTAAATGAAGAAATAAATAATATATATTCTGATTTACGAGAAAGATCTGAAAATTATACACCGTCTTCTGAATTTAGAATAAAGGAACAAAGAGCTCAAGATAAACCTTGGTATTCCCCAGATTATTTCTTATACGCTGGTCCAGGTTTAACAGGTTCTTCTATGGCAACTGTTGATGGTTATATCGCAGATGCTTTAGCTACCGGAGCTTTGTGGTTAGGTAGACACTATGCTACTACTGGAGCATTGAACGCTGTCCCTGGAATTGGTGCTGCATCTAATTTAATTGGGTGGGGTAGTGCAATTGCAGCTACTGCAGCTAGTGTTGCTGGTAATATATACAGTAGACATAGAGAATCTTTAGCTCAAGTATATGGTGCATATAGATCTAGAATTGAAGATAATCTAAAGGAACAAGGCATTGATATTAAACAATATGCTGAAATTGGTAGAAATCAGTTAAAACAACAAAACCCTAATGTAGATGTTTCTAAAATCTCTGATGATGAAATAATCGATAGAGTTATATCTGGAGAAATAAACATAGATGATGTAACTTTAGCTAATGCAAAAAGATCCCTGAAAAATGGATTAGAAAGGGTTTATGATAATAACATGGCATTATCTGCTATGGATGTTGCTCAATCTGCTTTAGTATTTGCACCTCTTGGTAAAGCTATGGGCAAAATAATAACAGCTCCAATTAAAACTGCTTTAAACCCATTATTAAAAACAGGTACAAAATTAACTGAAGCTGCAGCAAGTAAATACAATAAACTTATAGATGCTTATACTGGATTTAATGCTAGACTTGCATATAATTCTCCAGTAAAAAATGCTAGCTTACAAGCCGCCAAGGCACTCGGTAGATTAGGTTTCTCTGCTACTGGAGAAGCATTTGAAGAAGCTAACCAAGACATATTTGATTATGATTATATTTCTGGTAAGTATGATAAAAAGTCTAGCAGTGTCTTTCAATCCTTAATGGGGTTAGCTGATGCCAACTATCGTACTGCAAAGATATTATCTGGGATAGATACTGAATCAGAATTAGCAAATGATCCTCAATTTTGGAATGATGTAAAAGGTGGTTTTGCATTAGGTTTATACATGGGTGGACCTACAATTGCTTATCATTCTGGGTTAAAGACTTACAAAGACATGACTGCCAACTCTTTTGTAAGAGACGTAGTTGCAGATCACATTGGTAAAAAAGATGCAATGATCAAAGCTATGTCCTACTCTGAGATGGCAAACAAAAAATTAAACTATCAACAAAATGTACTTGATGTACTTGAAAACTACAAGTACAATCTACCAGAAGGTATCACTGAACAAGATTTAAATGATGAGATAGCTACTGCAAATAATATCTTTAGTTTATCTAAATCTAAAGTAAATCAGAACATTGGTAAAACTATTGGTTACAATCCTGGGACTACTGAATATAATACTTTAATTGGGTTGCAACACTTGGCAACAATAGATGCACAAGAAGCACTTGACAATGCTAATCAGGCACAAGAAGCAGATAATAATTTCTATACTACTCTGGAAAATGATCAAATGTTAAACCATTATTCTCCAGAAGAAAAGCTTACTGCTGTAGCATTAACTAAATTAAATATTCAAAAGCAAGCGTTAGAACAATTAAAAACAGCACTTGAATCTAAACCAGAAGAAAATCAACAAAAATTTGGTATAACAAATGAATCAAATGCTGTTGGTAGATCTATATCAAAAGAGATACCTAAGATATTAAAAGATATAGATGTTAAATTAAATCAGTTGGCAGAAGGTACTAAATTTAGCCCAAACTTTGTAGCAACTCCTAATTTAGTTGGCAAAGGTGTTGATAGCTATGTTAACACAATGATTGCAAACCACGATCTTCTAATAGCAGAACACAAGATGAATGAAATCTTTGGTAATACTTTGGAAGATGGCAAACTCATAAATTTCAACAATGCTTCTGATGAATCAAAAAAACAAATAGGCAAAAAAATAAAAGAAAGAATTGATAAGTATATAAACAATTCAGATGAGTCATCAAAGATAGTAGAAGAAAATGCAAAAGATGTTGTTGAAACAGAAGCTGCAAAAGAAATGTCTAGAGAAGCAGTTAATCAAAGTGATAATCAACAACCTATTACTAACAACGAAACTCAAGTAGATAATCAAGTAGCTTCTAAAGTAGAACAAGAAAAGGTTGAATCTCCAAAGACTCCTATAATGGATGATAGGGCTACTCCTGACATTGATACTAAGATACCAGTAGCAGAGGTAGAGATAAAGAAAGATGAGGAGTTTCCTAATAAAGGTTTGGAAGAGTTAAGCAAAGAATTTGAAGAAACTTTAGCCAAAGTAAGAGAAAAAAAAGAACCGGAAACAGAAGATACTGAAAGCAAACCTAAATCTAAACCTCAACCAGTTGTTGAAACTCAAGAAGATGAAGAAGATGAAATAGAATTTGAACGAGCTGATGAAAAAGCTTTAATAGATTTTGCAAATTCTGAAGCTGTTTCAGACGAGGATGATAAAAAAGTATCTGAAACTTATGAAACTTCTAATCCTGAAGTAACTGAAGAATCTCAAGTAAAATGGGCCCGTAAGAAGATTGCTACAGAATCCACAATGAATAGGAGAACAGATATGGACTCTGAGACTAGAGATTTGGATGAATCTTTAGAAATTGAAGAAATGGTACAAGATAAAGTATCTCACACACTGTTCTTTAATCCTGATGCTACAACGTCCATTTATCCTGGTACCAAGCCAGGCAAGGAATTAGCAGAGAGAATAAAAGATCCAAACTTTTTTAATGATAGTTTCTGTGAGTTTGTTATAAATAAAGATTATACAGAAAAGGGGCATAAACCATATAAAGAAAATGATCCTAGTACATATGATTCTGCATCTATAATAATGTTAATTCATCATGGCACTGGCGATTATGCAATGGCTTTGAAAACTCCTTCTGGAGCTAGAACTTTCTTAGCAGCAAAATTATCTAGCATACCTAAAGAAAGGCTTACAGAAGAGGATATTAATCTTATTAATAATGCTAATGATTTATCTATAGCAGATTTACGTAGATTTAGAAATGCAGTAATTTCTACAATAGAGTCTGCAACAAATGATGAAGCTGTAGTACCTAGCACAATAGTTAGAACCAAAGGAATACCTAATGTTGTTAGAAAAGATGGTAGAGCAGTGTTCAGACCAATTCATGAAGTAAAAGGGTTAGAAGTACCAACAGAAATTACTGACATTACTCCAGAAAAAGTAACATTTGGTATAAGTGATGGTATTGTAAAAGATTCTGATATAATAGGAGCCAATGGTGAGAAATTACCTGGTAAAGGAGGTAGTGGACAATTGTTTATTTACCCACCAAAATCCAATACTTTATCAAATCAAATGCTACCGTTACAATTAACTCTTCAAAGATTTGATAGAAAACAAGCTGAATTCTTAGCCAATTTGTTAATTAATTATGGTGCTAATCCTAATTCTGAATATGGAGATACAGGAATCATTGCTGGAGAATTAATTGATTTCATGGTTAGATTTGGAGATGCTACTAAAGTAACTACTGCAGATAAAACATTTGATTGGTTAAAAGAAAAGCAGTTATATATTGATGATAAAAGTAATTTGGTAATTGGTGAAAAAACATTCAATATTGGTAACTTATCTACTCAGGATAAAAAAGACATAGCTGAAGCATTAATGGGATTCCATTGGCGTGTAGCTAGAAAAAATTTCTTTAGACCAGTAAAAGAGGCATTACCTTCAATATATGATTATTTTAATCATAATTCTATTGACTCACTTGATATTATTCCAGGCGTATCCCTTACTAAGGATGACTTCATTTCTTCTACTCCAGTTTATACTATGGGAGTATTAGAAAAAGCTGGTATAATAAGAAGTGACTTAGATGATCAACTATTTAAAGATTCTTTCGCATATGCTGAAGATGTTCAAAAGATACCAAGAAAGATCAACAATCCTGAAGTAAAAGAAGCTGTTGAAAATAAAGTCACAAATTTAAATTATTCTGGGTATATTCCGGTAACTGAGCTTTTTGATCAAGGTGATGATTATTATTTAACTCAAGCACAGAGAAGTGAAATTTATGAATTATCTACTAGAACCTTCAAAAATTTTCCTAATGTTGTAAAACAAGTAATCTTTGGAGCAGATGATATTGCTCCTAGAATAGTATTTGAATTAAATGGAAATGAAGGTATACTCGAATACGATGGAAAACATTGGAATGCTTCTTCTTGGAATGAAGAACATCAAGCATTTTATGATGTACCTTTAAATCCTGATCAAAGAAAGCGAATAATTAATGAAATAGTGCCCAAAAAACTACAAGAATATCTGGTCTCTGAAAAATTCAAAAAAGATAGAGCAAAAGATGTTACAGATCGAAATTCTAGAGAAGTAGCAAAATGGTATCTTGAGAATTTCAATGTATCGGATATAAATGAATATTGGATAAATGAAGAAAAAACACACAGTTCCTTTGTAGAATTTTTGCTAAATCATCCAGACATAAAATTAAGTAATTCTACAAATACGGAACCATCTTCGAAAGAAGAATCATATGTAAAGAAAATAATTAATGATGGAGAAATAGATCCTTTGAGCTTAGGTATTGATGAAGACTTTGATATACCTACTCGTAAAGTTACAGGTAACATATCAGAAGTAGTAACTCCAGAAGAAATTCAATGGTTTAGAAATAAATTAGGATTACCAGAAGATTCTTTACATATCGTTGAAGATGCTATTGCACTTGGTGGTAATGAATATGCTATGGGTCTTGTTAGAAAAGATTCTACCATACTGTGGAAAGGTGCAGAACGTGGTACATTGTATCATGAAGCATTCCATAGAGTATCGTTATTAACTATTTCTCCAAAGGAAAGAAAGAAAATTTATGAATTCTATAGAAATAGAACTGGTTTTGTTGGAAGTGATAAACAAGTAGAGGAAGCTTTAGCAGAAGACTTTAGGCAGTATATGCTGAATAAAGTAGATCCTGAATTAAATCTTCTTAAAAGAGCTTGGAAAGCTATTAAGAATTTCATAAGTAAATGGGTTTGGAGAACTGATACCAGCATTGATAATATTTTTAATAGAATCGCTTCTGGTTATTATAATAGATCTAAACAAAATTCAGCTGCTGTAAATGAATTTCTTGCTGCATATAAAGGTGCAGGTGCCCCATTTAAGGTAAGAGGTCATAAATTTAAAAACATTAATAACACACAATTTAAAGAAACTGTAAATTCACTTATAGGTGCTTTATTTACATTAAATAATGTAAGATTGCGTGATGATTTACAGAATCTTAATTACGGAGTGTTGAAAGCTGCATTAAAACCAGAAATAACAGCAAAGTTAGTTGAAAAAGGAACTATTACTAAGGAGCAAGGGGAAGTTAGAAATGAAATATACAATACATTTGATACTGTATTTAAACCAGAAATTATAAATAAATTAAATGAGTATCAAATAAGAGCAGTGGATAAGCAGGAAAATATTGATGCAGAGATTGATGAGAAAGCAGTTGGTAATGATGTAGGTGATCAGATGGCTAACTACATTCAAGAACAATTGGCTGTTTCAGTTAAAGATAATGCTCTTGCATCTATAAAGATTTTCATTGCAACAATGCCTAGGACAGAATTTGTCATGAAACAAAAAACAAATCCTGATGGCACTGTGACTCAAGTACAAGGTGTTGCTGCAATAAAGAGTCCTGTTACAGGCTTACCTCTAATGGTTGACTTTGATAAATCTTGGAATACAATTATTAATGAAATTCACTCTGAAAATACATTCAAAGGAATGATGGACAAGAGTGCAAAACTTGCTAAAGTAACACCATTATTTAAAACTTTGTATAATGAATTATACAAGATTACGAATGAATATGTACAAAAGAAAGGTATTCAAGAAGACGAAGTTCAAAAAATAGCAAGAGAGAATTTACAAACTCAGTTTAGAAACACATTCCGTAAAGCTAGACACAAGTTAGTTGGTATTTTATCAGAAAAAGTTGAAGATGAAAACGGTAATGAACAAACTAACTTGTATGTTAAAGATGAGAATGCAAATAAAGTATCTAAAAATATATTAGAGGGTTGGAATTACAATTTAATAACAAACAGTGGTGTATTAGATACTTCTGATAACTTATTTAAAGCAAAAGTTAGCGAGTCTGAAGAATTCGTAGCTAGAGAAATCAACAATGAATTCAATAAAATAATAAAGATTGTAGAAAAATACAAAACTACACCTAACAAGAAACTAGTAAATGGTCAAACTTATAAAGAGTATGTACCAGAGAAGTTAATTACTATTAAGAATAAGATAGTTGATTTACTTAATAAAGTTGGAGTAGAAATTGATTTAGAATCATTAAACTCCTTCCTTACTAAGGAATATTATAATTCAGATTCTACTGAGTCATTAGTTTCAATGTTATCAGATAGATCCAATAAAGGTATATATTTCTTCTTTAATTCTAAAGTAAAGGACTTAGCAAAGATTCAAGAAAGTGGCGTAGTTCCTGGTCAATATAATAGAAGTATTACAAAATATTATGATGACTCTAAATTCTTAGGAAGACTTGCTGAGACATATGCTATGTTACACCCTTCTTCTGATGAATTATCAGTATTATCTACTGATGGTAAATTGTTGTATCCTATATCAGAACACAATTATCTGTCTGATATGGTTCAAAGATTAGATAATGACCCAGCAACAGTAGAAGCACTTACCAAAGTATTATACAATACTGGTAATAATACCAATCCTAATTACTTCAAGGGTTCTGTATTGTTAACAAATTTATATAATAATACAGATGCTAAAGGTAAAATAGGATTTGAAACTCTTGTTTATTTTAAAGAACAAGGTAGTGCAGATAAAGGACGTAAGTACACAGAAATATCCCCTCTTGAAGACTATATTGCTAAGATGACATTCACTAGAGCAGGTAGAATTATCTTACCTACTATGGGTGATTCTCAAACATATAATACATTATATGGTACTGCAATAAACAACTTTAAAAATCCATTTGACGTAAGTAATGGTGAAATAAAATTCGATGCTCAAATTCTTAAAAGATTTATTAATTACTTTGAAACTGAATTAGATACCATTGAATTTAATTACAAGAATGAAAATAATTTAACTGAAGAACAAAAAGTAAAGAACTATGATACAGGAAATAGAAATGGTTATAGATTCAGATACTTCAATGGATTCTTTAAATTGAAAGAAAGACCTACGTTAAATGGTATTGAATTTGAAAAAGATTTTTCGAACTTTAACGAAGCATTAGACCTAGCAGAAGATCTTGGTGGTAATGAATATGGAACTTCTATTATTTCTCAAATAAGAAATAATTGGAATAAGTTCAGTAATGCTGAAAAAGCAAATCTAATGAATAACTACCTGTGGGATGCATTTAAAGATGAGTTAAATTATGCACAAGAATTAGGTATAATTAAATGGGATGGTAATAAAATAGCTAGTGTAACGAGTTTAGCATTACCACAGAAGGCATTAGAAGAAGCATCATCACATTATAAAAAATCTGCAACAGTTTCTAATTATAGCGAAAATCTTGGTGCTGCTGAAATGATTGGTAATTATTTTGCCAACACCATTTCTTCAGTAATTGAATTTGAGAAACTTTTTATAAAAGACCCAGCCTACTACAAAAATCCTGTAGATAAAATTAAACGTTTACGTGAGGTATTATCCACTGGTGTTACTCCAAGAATAGACTACGAAGAAGGAAATCCAATGGCAGATCTCACTGAAGTGAACGTAGGTACACTATCAGATAATGTTATCGTAAGTAGACAAGCTGATCAAATTGCAGAGTATGCTAAAAGATCTGCGGCTATACGATTACTTCAGGAAATGCATGACATGACATTAGATGAAGCAATTAGAACTTATGATAGTTCTGAAGCTTTACCCAATGATGTAGAAGATGCAGCTAATCTTATAGTAAGAGATAAATTTGATGGCTATCTTAACCCTAAAGGCAAAGTAAATCAAACTGATGCTACAGTATTAATATCCCCAGAGTTTTACAAAGAATTAGTACGTAGAGTAGATGGCTGGACACCACAAGTAGCAAAAGCATTTGATTTACTTAATGATCCAAATGCAGATCTCGAAGCAGATATGGATACATATGCCGAAGCATTAGCTGTTACATTGAAGCCTTTGAAATTCATGTATTTTGGTGATCACTACGATGTAGGTGCTAAAAGGGATATACCAGTGTTTGATAAGATGGCAATGTTCCCCGTACATCGTATCTTCTCTACTGGGGATATGGGTAAAGTGTTGGAAGTTATGCAATCACGTAATATCCACATGCTTGCTTTTGATTCCGCAGTAAAAGTAGGACAAAGGGCTAAAGAGGTTAAATCAAGAATCTATAAAGATAAGACTAATAAAGAAATAGACATGGACAGTTTGATGTCAATGCCTACTCACAAACAGTCTTTAACTAACTTTAGACGTCAGTTAATTACTGATCCTCACCATGCAGAAAGACAAATGTTTGTATCTCAAGCACAAAAAGCTGCCATGGGTAACATCAGAAGTGCATGGAAATATACTACACCAGATGGTAAAGTATATAATGGTGATGAGTTGATTAATAATTTTAACGGTGCTCACAATGCCATTACTGAAGCTGGTAGAAGAGAGATAGAAAGAGATTTTGGTATTACTCCAGATAAACCCCAAGTAAGTGTACAAAGGTTTGCTGAAATTATGCAACGCAAAGCTCTAAGTTCAAACATGAATGACAATGTTATTAATGGTTTGGATGTTGAAAATGGTGAAACTGTTGCACCAATTTCTGGTTTATCTGATAACTCTTGGATAGAAAGTGGTCTTATATCAATGTTGAATAAGTCAATTGTTGATACTAACTTACCAGGTGGTATGTTTATTCAAATGTCTTCAATATTGTATAATAGAATTGCTGTAACTTCAGACGCACAAAATGAAAGAAAGCTAAGATTTGCAAACACTGATGGTACTATGGATTGTGTTATTTCAATTAACTTATTGAAACACATAATTCCTGATTACGATAAAAAGACTTTCAGTGAAGCTAAAAAGTGGTTGATAGATCATGATATTGTTGGTCCGAATTCTAAAGCTCTTGCAATGGGTTATCGTATCCCTGCTCAAGGTCAAGCATCAACTGCAGCTCTTAAAGTGGTAGATTTGTATCCTGAACAAATTGGTGATACTATTACATTACCTGATGAGTTCACATCTCTTACTGGTTCTGACTTTGATATTGATAAATTGTTCGTTGCTAGATATAACTATGATAAGAATGGTAATAGAATCAAATTTGAGACTAAGGAAGATTATACTAATAGACTTAGAGAAGCTGGCTTAGATGATGAAACCATAGTTCGTAAAGTCTACAAAAAATATAATGGTAAAACTGATTTTGAAGCTAATTCAAAGGAAGCAAATGAAAATATGCTTCTTGACGTGTATATATCAGTTATTTCTAACCCATTGAACTTTGCAGAAGCCAGACAACCACTGGATACAGTAACAGATTACTTGAAGGATACAATTCTCAAAGAAGTAGATACAATAACTGGTCAAGGTAAACGTACAAGTAAATCTCAATTGTATTATGCTACTCCAACATTCCAAAGTAGAACTAAAGCAGAGTTGAATGGTGGTAAATTTGGTATTGGTCCATTTGCATTAGCAAATGCTCATCAAGTTCTTACTCAATTGGTCAAATTAAGATTTAAACCAAATAAAATTTTAAGAGACTATGGTATAAGCAATTTGTATGGTATCCAGAGTAATGATAGAAATAAGATTAATATCCTTGACTGGTTATCAGCATTAATCAATGCTCATGTGGACGTTGCAAAAGATCCATACATCATTCGATTGAATGTAAGGAAGTTAACATTTAATATGACTAACTTCTTGATAAGATCTGGTAAAGGTGAAAGTACATTCTATTTCTTACCTCAACAAATATTAAAAGACTTTGCAATAGAATACGATAAATACTCTGGCTTTTATAATGTAGATACACAAAATAAAAATCCTGAAAGTCTAGCATATAGAACCATCTGGAATACATATTTTGAGAAAGCAAAATCTTTATCTAAAGGTAAATATGATCAATTTTTAGACTTTTTAAATGATAAAGGTGTAGGTGCTAAACAAAGAGCAAAGATGTTCGATGTCAATTACTTAAAGAAGCAATTGAAAAAAGAAGAAACATTTGATTGGTACTACAATCAGTTGCTCATTATGAAGACTTATCAAGAACTTAATCCGTTCTCAAGATCTTTGTCTGAATTAACTACATTGTCTCAAATTGATACTAAGCGCTTTGGTAATAATTTTGGTTTACAAAGTGCATTCTTGGATAAGTGGAAACAATTCATGGTAGAACAGCAAGTGTTTGAAGATCCTATAAAAGTATTTTCAAATACATTCTTAGGTAAGAAAATGCAAGATGCATTGATATTCCCTAGAATTGCCTTCCAAAATACAATGATTAGACTTACTCCGGAATTTGAAAACTTAAGAACATTAATAGAATTTTATACTAAAGGTTATGCAATTAGTGATGATACATACATTAATAATATTACCAGAAGTATGGAAGCTACGTATAAAGCTGGTTTCTTTAACAAATATTTAGCTGAAAATGGAATAAAGCTTAGTAGTTTGTTAGGTGGTCCAAATAGTATTTCTAAGAGATTAGATAAAATTAAATCTGATGTAAGAAGTGGTAAATATCCAGATTTATTAAGTAGTGATGGTTCATTTGAAAATGTACTTATTAATAATATCTTTAGTAGACCAAAGGAGGATACCACTGAATTAAATGGTCCTGATTTTATTGCTTACAAACCAAACAAGAGTGGTGACAATAACTTAGAAAATGAAATCATCAGAGCTTGGGAAGAATTGTGGGATAGCGATTATCAGGAAATAAGAGATTTTGCAAAAGATCTTGCATTATATGCTTTCTATACTTCTGGTGATGCATTTGGTAAAAATAACATCTTTAGATATGTGCCTAATTCAATCAGAGAAGAAATAGGTTATTTTGATTACATTAGAGATCTAGAACGAAATCCTGATGATGCAGTCAAGGATATTAAAGTATTCCAAGTAATAAAAGACTTATGGTGGAATGATCACGTAGTTCCTACTATTGATTATTATGTATTAGATTCTAGTAGAGAAACCATTGAAGAAGAAGGTAGACCTGTGTATAGGGCGTTACCTCACGAAGATAGTGGTTTTACTGTAGTAAACAAGAGAGGAGCAGAAGTACAGATTCCTGGTATTATATATGACAAGAAATCTCAATCTATAATTTCATTCAATCAGAATGGTCAACCTATATTTCCACCATTTAAAAAAGTAAAATTAGATAGAAACAATGATCCTAGAACTACGTTCTTGTATGAGTACATAGGTATTAATGAAGATGATGCTCCAGTGTACAGATTGATTAACAAGAAAGGAATGAGTTATAGAGGAAACATATTGATTGAAAATGGTAGAAATAGATCTGTTCTTAAATACAACAATGTTGTACCAAATGGTTATGAGATTATGCCAGAAGAACCAATAACTTGGGTTACTGATCTTACTCCGGTAAAAGCTAGTTTACAAGCAAAGGCATTTAATCAAGCTGGTGAATTTAATACAGATATGCTTGCTAATATACAGCAAACAGTTAAAACTCAACAAGCAACTGAACCATTATCTTATCAAGAATGGGTTAAAGACTATCAAACTCAAAAAGGTGAAGCTGATGCAGAAGCAGCATATCAACAGTATTTGGATAACTTTGAGTATAGTAAATCACAAGGTACACATACAGTACCTACTACAAAGATAATTTCCGGTGGTCAAACTGGTATAGATCGTTTAGGTTTAGAAGTTGGTAAAGAACTTGGGCTAGAAACAGGTGGAACAACTACTCCAGGATATTATACTGAAAACGGTCGTGATGAATCTTTAAAAGATTTCGGAGTAACTGAAATATCTCCAGAATTACAAGCAGGTAGAAAAGGCAGAGAATTTTATTTACCTAGAACAGAACAAAATGTATTGAATTCTGATGGTACGGTGTACTTTAGTACAGATGAAGATAGTGCTGGTAGAATTGCTACACAAAGATTTGCTAAACAACACAATAAACCATTTTTATTAAACCCTACTAGTCAAGAATTAGCACAATGGTTGGTAGATAACAATATTGGTACATTAAATGTAGCAGGTAATCGTGGTTCTAAAGTATCTCCGGAATTTGATTCTCAAGTAAGAGATACTATTAGAAATGCTTTTAGTTCTCCAATTCAACAAGATTTATTTGCATCTGAACAATCTTCAGAAACAATTAATATATATGCTGGTACTGGTGAAAATGCAGATTTAAGCAACTTTGCAGTTAGACCTTTTACTATATCTGGTGATAAATCAGAATCTTCTATACGTATTGGTGGTAATTTTCAAACAGTAGAAGGTGCATTTCAAGCTCAAAAATTAGTATTTTCTTCTATGTCAGATGATGAAAAAGAAGACATTAGAAAACAACTAGAAATTGCTTCAGGTAGTCAAGCAAGATCTATTGGTAGAAAAATTAAAGATTTAAATACAGTTTCTTGGGATAAAGCGTCCAGTGATGTTATGAGAGATTTATTGTTAGAATCTTTCAGTCAAAATCCAGAAGCTTTAAATAAATTATTATCCACAGGTGATGCAACTCTTACTCATACTCAAGATAAAGGTAAATGGGGTACAGAATTCCCAAAAATTTTGATGGAAGTAAGAGAGTTATTAAGGAACCGATCAAACATTGAACCAGCAATTACTGATACTACTAAAGGATTTTCTCTAGAACCGTTTATAAATAAAATATTTCCAGATTGGAAATCAAAACTTCCGAATTTACCAGAGGAATTAGCTGCTGAATTCATGTCGTGGAGTATTGTACCTGGTATAGATGCTTGGACAATAAAAGAAAGAATTGAGAAATATAAAGATTTTGAAATCGAAGAAGAAACACGGGAAGCAATAAAACGTGGGGATAAAGAAGGAATTGTTCAAGGTATTGCAAACACAATTTCTTATGAATTGGCTAAGGATGGAATCACAGAAAGAGATCTATTTATAAATTTATTTGGACAAAGTTATGTAGACAATGTAGATAGATATGTTGCTGAAATAAAAGCCGAAGTTCAGAAAGAAAAAGATACCACTAATGAATTCTTAGATTATGCTAATCAATTTGGTTTTACTGATGAAGCTGCTTTACTTGCAAAAGATTTACCAAAAGCATCCGAAGAGGCTAAGAAAGTAGAAGAAGAGTATGTATTTACGTTTAATGATGGGTTTAAAATCAATTTACCATTCTCATTAAATGATCAACAGAAATCAGCTTTATATGAACTAGAGAAGTTCATTGAAGATGATGGAACTGAAATTACTTTATCTGGTTATGCTGGTACAGGTAAATCTACTATCATTGGTATATTTAGTAAGTGGTTGAATAATAGAATTGGTAGAGGCAACATTGTATATACTGCTCCTACTCATAGAGCAAATGTTATAACTAAACAAAATAATCCTAATGCTAATGTATATACGCTTTCTGCTCTATTTGGATTTACTCCAGATACAGATATAGCAATGGAACAAGGTTCATTGGATTTAAGAGAACTGGAGTTTAGAGCCAAGAATCAAATGAAATACGAACCAGGTCAATTAATTATCATTGATGAAGCTTCAATGGTACAAGATGGTTTGTATGAATATATTCAAGAAATTGTAGCTAAACATAACGGTAGTGTAATATATGTTGGGGATTCTGCACAATTGAGACCTGTAAAATCAGATCATATTTCTAAAGTGTTTACATCTGATGGAGTACCTCAAATAACTTTAACCAAAGTAGAAAGAACTGGTGATAATCCTATTTTAAAAGAAGCCACCAGACTTAGACGAGGTGAAGGATTAAGTTACCAAACTGATATAAATGATAAAGGTCAAGGAGTATTGTACACTTCGGATGATGCAATTATAGATAAAAACCTGAAACAGATTGTTACTTCTGAAGAGTTCAATGCTGATCCTTTACATTTTAGAGTATTGACTGCTACAAATGCTGCAGCATCTACATATAATTCAAAGATTAGATCTTTGAGATATGGAAAATTTGCTAAACCATTTGTAAAAGGTGATATTATAATGGGGTATTCAAACAAACTCAGAAAACCCGATGGATCTTATAGACTAATAAACTCTGGAGATTATATAGTTCAAAGTGTAAAGGATACCAATATTAAATTCAAAACCGATAAAGGGGATATAGAATTTAAAGCATTCAATTTATCAATTAGACCGACTGGTGGTACTATTATGGATGACTTTCAACTTACTGTAATTGACAAAAATGAACCAGATTCTAAGCTATTTGAAGTAGTAGAATATAAAGATAGATTGTGGAAAATGGCTAAAGAAGCTAAACAAAATGGGCAAATATCTAAATATAGAGATTTAGTTCAAATGGCGTACAATGTTGACAATGAACTGAATATTACCAAGAATTTGGAAGATAACCAAGGCAGGTTAAAAATTAGAAAAGCAATCGATTATGGATATGCACAAACTGTTTGGAAATCACAAGGTAGTACGTACAGTAAAGTTTTAATACTCTCCAATGAAATTGATACGTTTGGTTATGGTAAAGATGTAATGCAGTTAAGAAACGAGTTGAGATATGTAGCTGTGTCACGTGCTAAAAACTTTGTTATAATAAATTCAGAAGCTGAAAATAAAAAGAAAGTTTCCATGAGAAATGAAATAGCTGAAGAGGATTTGTTAGATGATATAGAATTTGAACCAGCTACAGAAGAACAAGCAATAAAAGCATCTTTACAGGATTCAATTGATGAGTTAACAGCAAATGGTAAACAACGTAGAAAAGAATGTGAATAATTATGCAGTGTTTAAATATTAAAAATAAAGAGGTTGCAGCTTTACTCAAGGAATATACAAAGATATTGGGTAATGAAAACGCTGCATATTATGTATTATCAGAAAATAATGGTTATGGTTTAGATAAGGCTCCCAATGGGGAGCCATCTAAGCTCTTTTCAGACCTTTTAGAGCATTATAATGGTGATAGAGTAGCTGCTATTCAAGCTAAGGCTAGAACTTATTCTAAGAGCTTTAAAGAGTGGTTTGGGGACTGGCAATCTGAAGATAAAACCAATGTATCCAAAGTAGTAGATGAGAATAGTGAGCCACTTTTGGTGTGGCATGGAACTACAGAAAATTTTGATGCTTTTTCTAAGAGTTGGAGAGGAGCAACCGATCCTGGTGATTGGGGATTAGGGTTTTACTTTTCACCAAAAAAAAGTTCTTCTGAAATGTATGGAAATATCTTAATGCCTGTATTTCTTAGTATTAAGAATCCGGTACCAAATGAAAAATTTCAAATGATAAATTCATTTGGTAGAGAAAAAGTAAAACCTATTACTTTAAAAGAAAAAATTCAAGAGGATATTAAAACAACTAAATTTACTATAAAAGGTATTGAAGAACAGTTATACGGAAATGATCCAGATTATGAACTTTACAGAAAAGAAGGATCACTTCAAAATATAATGCATAAGAAAAATTTAGAGAGATACAAAGATAAACTTAAAGATCTGCAAACACAACTTCAAACAAAATCAAAAGAGGAATTAGATTATGACATCAATAAAAAATGGAACGACAATATTGAAGATATAAACAAGTATGACGGAGTTATTCCAAATATTAATTCTGGAAAGGCAATAAAAGAAAACTATGAGATTGTCGCTAGAGAACCTAATCAAATTAAATCAATAGATAATCAAGGTACATTCTCTACTCAGGATAATAATATTTATAATCAGAAAGCTGCCACTCAAAAAGCTACTGGTAGAAATAAGGAATTAGCTTTATTATTGCAAGAACTGTATCCCAATATTGAAATAGCTGCATTAGCAGATCCTAATCTTAGGGGTCAAGCTCAAGTAGAAGGGTACATGGCTGGTAGAGTCTTACTAAACACGTTGTTAGAAAATCAAGACACATTACCTCATGAATATGCTCACCATTATATTGCTTGGTTTAGAAACGCCCCTATTGTGCAAAGAGGTATAAAACAATTTGGTAGTGAAGAATCCTTAGTACAAGCTATTGGTGAAAACTCTGTTAAAGCTTTAAAATGGTATAATAGATTTTTTAATTGGGTAAAAGGATTATTTAATGAAAAACAAGACACTTTAAACGAAATCACAAAAGCATTTTTATCTGGTCGCACATTGGATAACTCTTATTTCTTTGGTAAAGAAATACACAATCAAAAAGTTGCTAAGATTCCGGAAGCTGTAAACAAAGTCTATGATAAGTTAATGGAATCTATTAAGCGAAGAATAAAAGACATCCAATATGCAAAATATAGTGACAGTAAGAAAGTAGATGAATTAAGAGCATTAGAGTTCAAATTAAATCAATTAGAGAATGACCAAGCTACTTTTGAATTTGTAGATTACATGGCAAGTGATATAATATCTGCATTAAATGAAATAAAAGCTTTACAAGCCAAAGTAAAGGAGAACCAAAAATATGATAACCCATTAAATGTAACTTCTGCTGAACTTGATGTGATAAAGAAAGGTTATATTGGTTTTTATGGCAACATTGCTACTAATATCCAGAACATGTTGGATGATGAATCTACGTTTGACTATTTAAATGATCCTCAATTAGTTGAGGATACAAAACAAAACTTAAAAAGGACTGTAGGTGACTACTATGAATTAGTAAGAAACTATAACAATTTAGCAGACATTGTTGCTAAAGATAATTTTATTAGAGAAGCAACTAAAGCCGGTTCATTTACTATAGATCATCTTAAAAAAATATTAGATGAAGGTGATGTGGATATAAATCTATGGGATCAGTGGGCAGGTAATACACAATATTCTAATAGTGAGTTAGTACGTATAATTCTTAACAAGATAGTTAATACTAAAAATAATGTTGCTGAAAAAGAACTAGAAGTAGGTAAAGAGCTTGTAGAAATACTATCACATGTAGATAAATATAAGTTAGCTTATATGCATGAAAAAAATAAAGATGGTCATAAAACAGGCTTTATAACAAGAGACTTAAATTACGGTCAACACTATCAAGATTACTTGGAACATCAAAAAAAGTTAGCCGAAAAGTTAGGATTTGGAGATAAAGATATTGCTGAAGTGCCTGGTTTATTGAATCCAGAGCAACTAAAGAAATGGAATAAAGCAAATAATGATTGGGAAGCTAAGCATACAATTCGTAAGTTTACTCCAGAGTATTACGAGCTAACTAACAGTCTTAGTGAAGAAGCAAGATCTCGTAGAGATTCCATAAATATGGAAATAAACCTATTGTTAAGTACTACCGTTGATAAGAACGGAGATTACCACAGAGAAGATTTATCCGATGAAGATTATCTAAAATTACAAGAGTTAGAAACTAGACGTAGAAATTTAGCTAATCCATATTATCCAGATGGTTCAGTAAAAGTTGGATTAGATAAAGAAATAGCAATAGAAATGAGAGAGTATAATGAAAAATTAAGAGAGAAATTACATTATACTCCAAATATGGAAAAATTTAACAAAGCTCTACAAAATGCAAAAAAGAACTTAAGTCCAGAGAAATTTGCTAAGTGGGAACAACGCAATACAGTTGATCAAATAATTGAAGAATTCTGGGACGATATTAAAACTCTTTCATCAAACGCAAATAAATCTGATGATCAAATACTATATGAAACGGCTAGAAAGAACATGTTAAGACTTTACACCAGAGAAGATGGTAAAGTAGATGTTGATAGCATGCCTGACCAAGTAAAGTCGTGGATTAATACTTATGATGAATTGATTTCTGAGGAAAGTTTGAAAACTCGTGATAAATCAAAGAAATCCAAAGTAATGGACATAGCTGAATGGGAAGTAAACCCTAGATTCTATGAAGAATTAGAAAGAGTTGAAAAATTAGGTCAAGCTGAATATAATGCGTGGGTTTCTATAAATGCTAGATATGACTATGAAGGAAATCTTGTACCAGCTTCTTTTTGGAAGAAATTAGTTCCGAAGAAAGAGTTAAGAGCCAAATACATGCGCAAAGTACCTAACAGATCCTGGTCTGAAATCGATAAAGAATCACCTTTCTACGATAAAAGATTTACTAAATATGCAGATCGTGGAGAAACAAGAATTCCAAATCCTGAATTGTATGACAACAGTGCAAATTATCGTAAAATAACTTCTGATGCAAATTTAAAGAAACTTTATGATAAACTTGTTGATGTAATGGAGTTATCAAACTCTAAAATTCAATTCTTAAAGTATGAAAATAAATATAGACTACCACAAATAGAAGGTGGGGCATGGACACAAATCCGAAGTAAGAACAATATTTTAAAGGGGTTAGCGTATGCAATAGAAGATACTTACACTGTAAAGGATGATGATAATGCATATATGTTGGAAAATGCTAAACGATCAGATGGGTCACTTGTTAAACTTATACCTACTAGGTATATTAAGATGTTATCAAATCCAGACGCTTTAACAAACGATATAGTAGGATCTGTCATTGCTTATTACAAAATGGCAGAAAATTATGAACAAATGAGTGAAATTGCCCCAGAATTAGAAGTAGCTCTTGATTTTGTTAGTCGTACAGATTTTACCGATAAAAAAGGTGGTAGAATACAAGGTTTGGAAAGTAAGACATATGATAAATTAAAATCTGTACTAGATCAATTGGTATATGGTATGGAAAAGAATGCATTAGAATTAGATGTTCCTTTACCAAAAGGCAAACATGTGACAGTAAGTGTTGGTAAGTTAGCTGCTAATTTAGCTGCATACACTAGAATACAAGGCATAGCTCAAAATATGAATGTGATTCTTACTGGTCTTATTACAAACAAAATACAAAATAGACTCGAAGCAATTTCTGGTATATACTTTGGAAATAAGGAACTTGCACAAGCAACAAAATTAATCATACCGTCATATGCAAATGCAATAAAGAACATAGGTCATTCAAACAACAAAGACAAGGTTCTATGTTATATGGAGTATTTAGGTGTGGTAAGAGAAAATGCTCAAACCTTTAGTAAACTTAATCAATCTAGATTTTTAAGAGCATTAAATCAACACTTCTGGTATTTTGGACATGAAATGTCAGATTATGTAACAAAAGGTAAAATGGCATTGGCAATTGGTCTATACTATAAATATGATCCTGAATCTGGTAAATTCTTAAATAAAAACGAATTCCTAAGAAGATTTAAGAGTAAAAAGGAAGGCAATGCCAAATGGAATACTCTAAGTGTAACTTTTTATGATGCATTTGAAGTTAAAAACAACAAATTAGTAATAAAACCAGAGTACGCTAAATCTCTCGATGAAGCTACTATAAACAAAGTTAGAAATACGGCAAAACAAGTAGGTACCAGAATTGACACGCAATTAACAGACTTGGATAGAAGTAAATTACATGCAACTGTAATTGGACAATTATTACTTATCTTCCGTAACTTTATTTTGGTTAACTTACAAACTAAGTTCTTAACTAAACGTCAATTTAACTATTCTACAGGCATGTGGAGCGAAGCTCAAGTACCAGCTGCAGTTAAATATGTATATAGACATTACTTTAATCAGAATAAAATAGATCAATTAAAGGAACTATATCAAAATCATTATGATGAATTGGACGATTTCGAAAAAGGATGTCTTAAAAGAGTTACTTATGAAGTTTTATTTTCCACAGTAGGTTTTATGATCATTTCTTCTTTAGTAAGAGCGATGGCAGATGATGACAAACGTAATTGGTGGAAACAAGAAGCAGCGTATCTTACTCTAAGAGCTTCATTAGAGACACGTGGTAACATATTACCTATTGAAGTAATTAACTTACTTAATACTCCTACTGCTGCATGGTCTACTTTACAATATTGGGGTGACTTAACTACAATGATGTTGAATGATCCTACACAGGAGATAAAAAAAGGTCCATACAAGGGTATGAACCGATTCCAACGATCCTTAATTAAGGCCACTCCTTTAAGAAGTATATGGGAAGCACAAGATCCAAGATCAAAAATGGAGTATTACGATAATATGATTTCAATATTTAACTTTTAAAGCCACAAAAATTTTAACGGCCATTACAATAAAGCCCCTTCAGTTTTTGCTGTTGGGGCTTTTCTATATTTTAAATCTTGTAGTGATATACTTTCACCTACCGGTTTTGTTACTTTTGCAAGAGGATTAAATAGGTATTCATGAACTTTACTATCAACACTAATATTCCAAAAGTTTAATATTTGTAATTTAGCTTGATATCCTAGACGTTCATATAAACCAAGATCTATTTTGTTTACTATGGAATGAATTGAATAAGCCTTATTAAAGGCAAATACTCTATAATTAATTCCATCTATTGTTAAAGTATAATCACAATAATATAGTCTATGTTTCTTTAATCTCTCTATTAAGTAAGCTTTAGTATTATGAAATACTAAAAAAATATGATTTGAAAGTAGTGGATTATTCATATCACTTGTGTACATATTTACAAATTCACTATTTTTCAAATCATATTTTGTAAAGGTATCATAAAATATTTGAGGAAGTGAAAATATACTATGTTTTGTATATTTATTAATAATCATAGTAGTTCTGCTCCATCTCCTTCATAATATTCTTTTATATGATCCCATAAGTCATTATCTTTGTGCCAAGCTATGCGTTTAATAGCATCTTCAATAACACACACTTTGGCTTCAATGTATTGATTTTCAATATTAAAAACCTTTACTTCATAACCGTCATGACTTTGAACAGCTATTATATATGTTTCTCGTGTATATTCTTCTAAATCTAGTTTTAATTCATTTTTAAAATACCAATAAATTGCAAACCAGTAATAAGCTAATTGTCTACAATAGTCAAATTCTTCTATAGAATGTCTGAAATTGTATACATCAGCTGTAGTTTTAATATCAACGAGTATTACTTTCTTATTTGTATGATCAATCATTACTCTATCGAGTAAAGATTTACAAGGGAAGTCTCCTAACTTAGAAGCATTTGGAAATTCCCAATTTATATGAAATTCATTATGAACTTCAAACGTTTTTGGATAAGCAAATAAAATCTCATTTGCTTTTTTATGCTCTTGCATATTTTGCTTTATGGTCTTTAGAAGAGCCAAATCAGCAAAAGAAATAACTTTCTTACTATCTTTATTTCTAAAGTATTCAATGTAGTTTTTATATAATTCTACTAGTTCTCTTGCTTCTTGAATTCTTTTATCGATAGATTTATTATTACTATAAGCTGCATTATAACTCATTAATAATATATCTTCTTCAGTAGCAAAAGGATCGGTTAATCTTGCAGTAGAATAAAATTCTAGAAGATCTTTTTGTTGTTTTACTTTAGGTACTGCAAAATCTAAAATAATATAATCATTCCAGAATTCTTCTGGTTGAAGAATATATTCATGAATCATAGTTCCTTTATCTAAGAAACTTGCTTTTAATCCTTCAATTTTTCCATCTAGCATATCCTTTAGATATCGGGGTCCCTTTTTTAGGAACCATCCGATATTTGAATTGGATATTCTAGACATATCCTCATAATAAGGTATACTTATATCCATAATTACTCTTCTAATTTACTTAAACGATCTGCTTCCATTAACTCATTAACGAATGCAATGTCATTTAGTTCATCTGCTTCAAAATAAATATCTTGTTCAGTCTGAGACATTATATCATTATTCATATTTTGCTCGTCTAATTGTAAATTAACTAATTCGTAATTCTTCATAATCGTAAATTTTTTAAGTTATAGTTCAAATGTTGTTGGTCTAAAATAAATCGAATAAGATTCGTCAAGTATGCTTACGTTCGCTACATTTACATTAGTCCATTCTGTTTCCTCTTGAAATACATAATCATATACAGGACATGCTGTAATATTATGATTTCCAGTATGAACATGCCCACATAGAGCATACTTTGGTTTCTTTCGTCTAATTTCGTCAGTTAATGCTGCACAACAATATTGGATTTCAGTTCCATTATCGTGTGTAGTTCCCACTTCTGCAAGATTGGACGCTTCATGAGTTATTAATATATCTAAATCTTTTGGTATCTTTTCATATTTTTTAGCTAATTCAGCATGATTAGCCATAAATGCCCATGGTCCACATTGTTTACACCAAGGAGTTCCATAGATTTTATACCATTTATCATCAGTACTGTTATATACTTTTTCCTCTCCATCAATCAATATAGTCAACTTGTTAAATAGATAAGTATTTGATTGATTAATCATTTTCTCAAACCAAAAGTCATGATTACCCGGAGTAAGTATAACAGTAGGACAATCTATCTTCATTATCCATTCTCGAAATTCATTAAATATCCATTTTGTCATTTGGATATAATCTCTTTGAATATCTAATGGAGATATATCACCACATATTAATAACAGATCACATGGTTCTATATCAATAAGATTGCCATGTAAGTCACTAATTGCTGTTACTTTCATTTTCTAATCCTAAAATAAAGTTATCATAAGTTGTTTTATATTCTTGTAATAGATCATAATATCTTATAAGATCCTGTTTCAAATCATAATATCTCTTAAATAAATTCCTATCATAATAAGAACCAAATAAACTTACTGTATAACTATTTTTACTTTTAGATATATTATCATTATTAAAAAAGTTCTCAAGTTCCATTTCTTTCTCTAAAATCTTATTTTCGAGTTCTGAAATAGCTAACTTATAATTACTCTTAAATAACTTAATTGTATTTTCAGATATGTTCTTCATTATCTTTATTTGGTTTTAGTTTTTGTACTTTATCTTCGTGCTCTTTTAGCATTTTATTACATTTATCTCTTAAATATTTTACAAAACATAGATATTCATTTCCTTCAAATTGTTTAAAGAACTGATCTGCTGCGTCTTTGTAAATTTTTGTACAATACGATTTCTCTCTATAACCTTCATTATCTAGTAATACTATATCTTCAAAGTCATCACTATCTTTTGAAAATATGTGAAGAAGAATTGCAGTTCTAGGAGATATTTGTATAAACTTTCTCTTATAGTTCTTGAATTCGTCTAATACATTCATCAGTTTCTTTATGATTGTGTACTACAAATAACTTATACTTCTCAGCTAATCCTTTATTTAAAAGATACCACATGAACCATTTCCATTTATATGGCCATACATCATTAGGTTTTCCTTTAGCTTCGATAATAAAATTATCTCCAACAAAGTCTGGAGTATAAGTCATCGCTCGGATCTTTTTACCACAAAAAGTAAATGCTGGTATTAATTCAAATTTAATAGGCTCATATTCTGCTTTAAGATTATGAGCCTTTAATTGTTTATAAACATATGTTTCAAGTTTACTTTTAAATTCAATACCATCATATATGTTTGGTGTGGCATTTTTAACTTTCTGATTTATCGTTTTCTTTCTTTTTGTTTTTCTTTGCTTCATAACGATCAATATATGTACAAAGTAAACTTCCACAAAGATTTCCAATAAAACTAATCAGAATTAATTGTAACCATGTTAAGTCTGGTGTACTATTTAACCATTCCATGTTTATTGTCTTTTTCTATTTTTATAAGATGATTTGCAAGTTTTTCTAAAGATATTAGATCATAATTAGCTAGATTTCCATCTATACCTACATCTACTCTTAATTCTTTAGAATCTATATTTATTTTATCTACTTTTCCATGACAATGACCGTGTATCATAACAGATCCTTTATCTTTGTGTTCCCAACTTAACATCGGAAAATGACACATTATTACTTCTAGATCTTTATGTAAGAAATTATATACAGATTTCTTAAATTTAATATTCTTGATCTGAGTAATATGATTGAAATAGCATTTTAAATGATCTGGTACTTTATCATGATTACCAAGTATTAGTACTTTGTTACCATTTAATCTTTGAAATAGTTTTCTTTTATCTTCTACTTCACCAAATGCAAGATCACCTAAAATATATACAGTATCTTTCTTGTTTACTCTAGAATTCCATAACTGTATCATAGCTTCTTTAGCTTTTTCAACAGTACTTCCAAATATCTCTTTTCGCTTAGGATGAAATTCTAATATACGATCATGAAAGAAATGTAAATCTGAAGTAAACCATATCATATAATGTTATTGTATAAATGATAATAATGTTATATACTTACGATCAGGTTTATTAGAAAATTTACCATATCCTCCATAACAAATTTCTTTTACTTCTTCTTGATCTGATCCATTTAAACTAATCTCGATAGGTAAATCTCCATATTCATCTATCAAGTTCTGAATTTGTTTAATTACTTCTGATCCTAACATATTAACTTAATGTTTCTTTTAGCCAATTTTTAATTACTTCAAAGCCATTATTCTTAATAGCATCGGATATATCTTTACTTTGGAATTTCTTATGTACTAAGAATCCATTTAAACCTGTTTTAAGGCTTATCTTACGCATATTTTTAACTCCAGGAACGTCTCTATCAAAACATATTAAAATACGCTTAAATCGAAATTTAAGTGCATCTATAACATCTGGAGTAAGAAATGTGCTTTCTGAAGCTGGTGATATTGCAGTATAACCCATTTCATATAAACACATAACATCCTTCATAGATTTAGTGATAATTAGTAAATCACCTTTTTTAGGTAATTGTTCATATCCCTGAATATCATATGGAGTTAAATTATTACGCCATTTAGTATATTTATCTGCTAAAGGTCTATAAATCTTGAATCTATCATATACTTTATATGCATACATAGGATTATTTTCCTTATACACTCCCTTTACTACACCATCACACAAATAATATTTTATACTACTTACACCAAATTTCTTTAAAGTCTTTAGAGAAATTCCAAATTGTGACCAATATTGTTTATCTATATCTGTCCAATCTTGTCTAACTACTCCAATAACTGTTTCAGTAGATTTCTCTACTTCTTTATTACTATGCAATACCGTATTATTAGTAATTTGCATATCCTTTACTATTTGATTTAGTAGATCATTATAATTAGTTATACCAGTATATAACTCTACGAATTTAATTACATCTCCGCATTCTCCATTACCATGATCTTTAAATAGTAATTTTCCAGTCTTCTTACTTCGGAATATTCCAAATGAAGGATTCTTATCCTTTCTGAATGGACTATTATAAATAAATCCAACTTTAAATTGTCCTAGATATCTAGCATAAATATCATATTCTGTGACTTTTGATAAGATATAATCCAAAGTAATAGGATTATCTTGTTTTTTAATTCTTTTAGAGTCATACATATGATATAAATTTGAATAAGTGCAATGTGGGGTAACGATCCCCACGAATCTAACCATTAGACATTGCTCCACCTTTTACAATACCCCCTGTGTGGTCAGTGCCAGCCTACGATCTGGTATGCTTGCGTGATAAAATCAGAGGCTGCATAGTCTTCGTTCTATTGCGCAAATAGAATTTATATTTTTAAAATGGCAATCCGTTAGGATCGGCATTATTTGTATTATCTAAAGTTCCATCTACTACGGTAAATGATTCATTAGATAATAGTGGATTTGGATTCGATTGTTCAAAATCAGCAATTACCGGTTTTTCAAATTGATCAATATTCAACTTGACAATAACAGACTCATTCTTATCAACAATCGTCATCGGTTCAATAAATCTATATTTTGCATACTTCGGTAGAGTAGTATAACCACTATTATTATATACTACTTTAATACGAAGCAATGTAGACTTATCTGCATTGTTAAGCTTTTCAGCTACCCAAGTAATAAATTCTTTAAAGCTTTCACCATTAAAGACTCTATCTTCAGGATTTGGATAATAGCATTCAAGAATCTGGTCAATTCTTGCAAATTGATTATCACATTTTCTTTGTAAATCTTCATCAGACATATTGTCTGACTTAGATGGTTCCCACTCTGTATGGGTCATAAATTTACCATCTTTTGCAATGAATTTAAACTCAATAAAATTATTACCATTAAGAGATTTGTCTACTCTAATTGATTCTAATACTACATTGTCATGAATACCAGCTGCTAAATATGCAATATCTTTTTTCTGGATAGCTTGTGCTCTTTGTGAACTATAAATCATCTTCTTCTATGTTTTGGTTATTCTTGGTCTGGCAAATAAATTTTATCCCAATATACTGAGATTTTTCCTTCGTCATCACTTTCTGCGATAACAATATTTTGACCTCTTAGGTGTGGAGCTCTTGCTTCAATAGTAATATTCTCCCCACCTTTAAAGGATGCAATGGTTTGGTTCTTCTTTCTAGAAATATATGCGATAGCATCTGCTTCTCCACATATTATATTACTTAACTTTCCAGCTAAGTCTAATTCCATTTCTGAAAGTTCTTCACCATCTTTGTTTACAAGTTTATCCTTAGTATGACCTATCAGGATAAAATTTTCGCAAAGTTCTCTAAACATATCTAATACTTTACGTACGGCTTGTCTTACATAAAACCAGCCACCACCTTGCGGCAGTAATCGTACATCTCCTTTATAACTCTTCCCCATCGGAGTTTGATTATATAAAGTGAGAGCATATGATAACGTAAGTTCTTCCAAACGTGTTGCGTTATCGATTGTGATATATTTGTAGAAATATCCATTACATTCTTTATTCTTTTGTCTAATGGCATTAGCTATTTCACCTAAATCATTAATATTTCTAGCTTGTACTGCTAAGCAATCAATAAATTCAGATCCACCCTCTAGATCGACAATTAAATTATTTTCTAAATGAGCTGCTAATGTTGTTTTACCAGATTTCGGTTTACCAAAAAAGATAAGAAATCTTGGATTTCTCACCTTTGCTTTAATTTTCTCAGTAGGTAATACTATCATAATGTTAGTTTATCTACTTCTCAGAAAACTTTGAAAGAATTTGATATAGTTTGAAAAATTTTGTAAAATTCTGAAAAGATTTGTTATAAGTTAGTTACGCTGCAATTTCTAATGAATTAATGTTCATTGAGATATTGTAAAGAATAATACGATCCTTCTTAGGAAGATCATTAAAGAATGACGAACTTGTAAACTTCGGAATCAATCGAGAACCTACTTGAATATAATTACCATGGATCTTAACTGGAATATCTCCAATCTTAAAATCATAGGAGGGATTCTCTGTATAGTAAATATAATCAAACAAGCGAGAAGCCGCTTTGTTCCATTCCAGATTCAATGCTTCCGGAGTAATATCCAAAATTGTATAATTCTCATACGGAGCATTATCCAATGTCAGAATTGTGTACTTGTTATCATTCTTGTTAGCCCACGGGAAAATAGATTTAATCTTATCCAAAATGCTAATCGTATAATCACTCTTCTTAGAAGAAGTAGTTGTCGTAAAATACTTACTCAAATCAATCGTATAGTCAAGATTTGTGTTATTCTTTGCCGTGTTGTTTACTGTATTATATTTGTATGTCATAATTCGCCTTTATTTAACCAAGATTAATAAAAATCCTATCTATAATTCAATTAGGTTGTTATATTTCAGGTCATTCTCAAATTCAAGTATTGCCAATTCTCCTTCTCTTACTTTAAGAAAATGGAGATATACTTTATTTTGTACAGGTAGTCGTTGAGGACCATAAGCGGTGATACCTAAAGTTTCAGGTCGAGATAAAACCGCTATAACATCACTTCCTTGAAATACAGAATCAGATGATGATAAATCGCTTCGCATCGGATAGTGACTCGATGGATTATTAATTCTATCAATATTTTCTATATTACGATTCATCTGAGATAATTGTATGATACTTGTCATACCAACTTTCTTTGCTTTGATAAATACTCTTTCAAGTTCAGATATAATCATTCTTTCATCTTTATAGTTATCACTATTTACTAATAAAGTATGATCTAAAATGACTATTAACCATTTATCCTTAGCAATCGTATTTTGAAAATATGTAATTGTATCGTCTATCTTTTGTACTGTAGCTGCATCGTCCACATAATATATTGGATAATCTTTTAAAGATTCTGCAGTCTCCTCAACTAAGTTAAGTTCTTTATCAGAAAGATCTTCTGATGCTGAGTACAATTGTGTAGTTGTTTGACGCAACTTATTAGATAGTTTTCTTCCTACTTGTGCACGGCTAAGCATCTCAAATGAGAAAGAAAGTACGACCAATTCCTTGTTAGAATTAAGTTCAATTAAATCAGTTTCGAGCGTATTTACAAACGAAGACTTACCAGTTCCTGATGCTCCTACAATTGTATAAACACAACCAGGTTCAATCCCACCACAACACATTTCATTGAATTTATTCCACCTACTTTTAAGTGGTTCAATTTCATGGTTTTTGCGTCTTCGTATATATGTAACAGCTTCACTTGCAGCTGTAGATATATGTTTAAACGGTAGCGGATTAACGTAATTTTGTTCCATACAACATAGTAGTTTCAGGTTGGTTAATATTCATTTGCTCTTCAATTAATTCCCATTCATGTGAAGTAAGCCATTTCCACATAGTTTTCATATAACCAAGCTTACCAGTCATTGCTTTATCGGAAAGCTCAAAATTCAAAGCGGTTATGATCCTATTGTGAAGATCAGGGTTGCCTTTAACTAGTTTGTTATAATAATCTCTACATTTCTTAACATTACTTCTAAGAAAGCCTTTAGTTCCATCTGGTCTACTAACCATTATTGGATATAATGTATAAAATTGCTCAAAAAGTATATCTTTAGGAGTTAATTTATCTACTAATTCCTTAGTAGGTTTATACACTAACTTTTTACTATCATCTTTCTTCTGAATAAGATTTCTGTCGATTAAGTCTTGTATTTCACTATCACTGACCAGGCGAATAAGTGGTGTGATACCTTGATGGGATTTTTGATTCTTATCTAATACAAGACTTAAAAATACTAACTGATTAATTGATATATTGTCTATTATTTCTAATAGACTTGTATCTAGTTCAATGATCATGCTCTTAAAAATTTTAAAAGCTTGTCAAAGATTTGTTATTTTCTGCCAATTTTTGTTAAAAGTTAAACAAGCTTAACTGTCTAGGTTTTAATTGTTCAATCACTTTAACACATTGAGTAATATAATATTGATAATCAACATCATATATACTCTGGAATGTTTCTCCTTGAGAATATTTCCATTGAAGATCTTCATCAGAATATAATCGATTATGGAGTTTTACTCCATGACCTTTTAGCATGTTATGATATGATCTTTTTCCAGTTTCATCTAATTTCCATTTCCACAAGTAATATCCACTATTACTAACGTAAAATCGATTAGTTCTCTGTTGAATTTGTTCATTATACTCAACTGTCCACTGTTTACCAGTCTTCTCAGCTTGTAAGAATTTACGTATATCTCTACATGATTTAATCGTATCTTCTACCGGAGTATTATAAACAAAATAGTTAATAATTGCTTCGGGTATTATTTTAGGTTGTAATCCTCTTCCTAATTCAATATCAGTCAGAAAGAATCCTTTCTTCTTAATATTTCCATCAGATTCTACTCCAAAATAATCATTTATTGCTAACTGATAAAATGAAGTAAACTGTTCTGTTTCTAGAGTAAGCTTAGTAAGCTCTTCCCATTCTTTTAGTACTTGTTGTAATTTATCATATTTGTCCTTTTTTATCTTATATAAGATACCATCAGTATTAATCTGATATAACTTACACCCTAGATCTAAAAGTCTCTCAGCAAGCATTAAAAGTAGCAATTGACCGTTAATTCGTACTTGCATAATAGAAAATGGTGCATATAACCAAGATACTTCTTGTTGCATTTTCCCAGTTACTCCATTAAGCATATACTTGTACGTTTCATTTTTATTTTTTTGTTTTGTTCTCTTAAATTCTAGTCTTTCCTGAATAATTTCAGGATATACTTCTCTAAGAATGGATTTTAATTTGGGTGGATATAGTTCATATACTGCAATTAAACTTGGGTATAGTGAATTAACATCAGAATCTAATAATAATTCATCTTCATTACATTTAATTGAACAGCAACCATTGTCACCATGTATACCTCCGACTCCAATAGTTACTTCCATTCCACCAAATATAAAAGTATTAATATAACCTTTTCTACCTGGAGACACATTGTGTTGATTTTTCATATCTTGTAATGCTTTCTGAAGTACTGGAGTATTAAACTTTATAAAAGGAAATATAACTTTTTCTAGATCTATACGATCCATAGGAGATTTCATATTCTCTAACTGATCTCTAGTGAAACCAGATTTTTGCATTACCTTTAATTGTAATAATTTATCTCCTAAATTTACTCCATCCAGACTTAAACATGGTAATCCAAAATCTCTTTCAGTTTCTACTCGTATATCTAATAGTTTTTCACATCGATATAAAAGTTCTTCAGTAGATTCCACATCATTAATATTATATGATATTAATCTATCCATATCCTTCTCTGGGAGATCTTGTTTCCAATCGACTACAAATTCTTCTACGTTTTTGTATTGCATAGTCACTTGCATCTCTTTTAAAGATACACGTAATGCTTTAGAGAACAACATTGTTAATAAGTCAATTGATAGAAAATTCTTAGTATATTTATACTCTTTCCATAATTCAAAATTAGAGTTTTTGTCTATTACAATTTGACTCATTCTGAATATAGATTCTGTTATTTCTCTTGTACTGAAAAACTCAAAATATCTTTTTCTATATAATGAGAAGATATAATTCAATACTGGATTATCATAGTGATGATTATTATAACCAACAAAATAATAATCCTGAGTAAAGTAATCAAGGAGATCTTGAATATCTACTTTTCTAGAAGATATTTCAAATACTTTAATTACTCCTGTTTCTGTATTCTTACAAGTACAAGTAAATATGTTCTTAAGAACTTCAATATCAAAGACTATACAGGTTTTGTCTTTAATTTTCATAGCTATAATTTGTGTAACACGTCTTGGATTCGAACCAAGTTCCTATATAAGCGCTTATATAGACTACCAACTTTTCCCTTATAGTTTCGGATTATTTACGTGTTATATTGTGCGTTGAACAGACGCACCCCTGTTTCATAGACGAATATCAGCTTACGCTGCAGTTTTATCCTGTTTTTGTAAACGAGTGATAGTAACTCCGTCAATCTCTCGATATTTAGAGTTAACCATCTCCATGATACATACTTCAGGATTATCTGAATCATAAATAAAGTATCCTACTACTTTATCAGATTCTTTTTCCATCATTTTGTTGAAAGAATATTTTACGATATCCTTTAACTTATCTGGAAGACAGACAATAGCACCAACTCTATCTCCAGTAAAAGATGATTGATCGATATATTGGGTTCTCACAATATAACGATGTTTACTACTATCTTGTTTTTTTGGTTGTTCGACAATAGGTCGAATCTCCACTTTGTTCTTTACTTTGGGTAATTGTATACCACCCTTAGAAAGGTACATTTGACGTCGTTCAAGTTTCTTTTTATTACGACGTTCTTGTGCCAGTTTAAAATGCTCAAGATCTTTTAATGTCTTTTGTTTCTGAGTAAGTTCTACTCGTTGAAGTTTCTCCATACGAGCTTTACGTTTCTCAGCAAGCATACTTAAACGCTCTTGCTCTGATTTAGCTCTTTTCTCCTGTCGTGCTTGATACGCTTTAGGATCTGCTGCAATTTCAGAAGCTTGTCTTTGCATTTCTGCTTTATAGGCTAAATAACCAGCTTTTCTAGCTTCTGCTGCTATTTTTTCTCTCTCTTCTTTTGTTGTATGTTTTATTTTATCCTTAATTTCCTTATGATGAATAAGCTTAATTGCACGCTTTTTATTACGTTCAATTCGCTCTTCCTTAGTAAGTTTCTGTTGCTTAGGATTAAAGTTTTCAAACTTTGTTTCTATAGCAATCATTTTTTCATCATGTTTTTCCTCGATTGCTTTATCGATAGCTTTCTGCTTCTTAGAGGTATCCTTAGTAGGGATACTAGCATGAATTTGAATTAGTTTCTTTGCTTTCTCTTCCCGTTTCTTCAAAGCTGCCTCTTTACGCTTTTTAGTAGCTTCTGCTTTAAGTTCTTCCTTTTTCTTTTCCCAAGCTTTAGCTTGTTCTTCCTTAGCAATTGCTTTATTTAAAATACGATCAGCAAATGTACTAGCATTTTCAATAATCTTCTCTTTAAGAGCTTTTGATTTTTCTAAAAGCGTTACTTTAGGTTTCTTCTCCTTTGTATCACTCTTTTGAAGCTCTCTCCAGTACTTCTTTTCTTTCTTTGAAAGATTTTCAGTATCAATGATTTTGTTTTGTTGAAAAGCTAACTTTAAATTCTCTTTCCAATCTTTAGATTTGATATCTTTAGTTGCCATAAATTTTGATAATTTTAATGTTAGTAAATAAGTTTTCGAGACTTGTGATTCGTCCGGGATTCGAACCCGACTTGCCAAACTCTTATTCCTACTTAAAGGGAGCGACAAATCTTCCTTTTTATGCTGCTAAATACATATATGCGCTAGTAGTATCTAACTCAGCCATATCGTTAAAGTCAGCAAGTTTCTTCTTTAGGCCATTAATCTCCAATTGAAGATTATTGCGAAGTTTATTCAAGTAATCACGAGTAAGCTCCTCATTTTGTTTAAGATTCTTCTTCCCCTTCTTCATCTTTAGGGTAGGATTAATCGTCGACTTCTCGATAATAATACCTAGTTGAACAAATTGTTCATTCTTCTCTGATAACTCAAAGATAATAGGATAAATACTATCTTTCGGAAAATCGTCACGTGACTTAAAGCCAAGATTTATACAGAACTGATCTAGTTTTGTCTGAATACGATCTATAGCTTTCTTATTGATATCATCTAACAACGCTTTCATATCATAATGACGTTTGAACCCATTCTCAACTAAGTTCTCTGTTCGAATAATCATCCAGCTATTAGTAATATCTTTATTTAACTTCTCCAATTTTGCCTTAATTTCTGTTGATTTAATTTTCATATACAAATTGATTTTAAATTGTTAAACATCTATTTATATACTTGAATTATCAACTACCTGTGAGGGCGTATTCATCATCGATAATGACATCCTCTTCTTATTCTCGAGGCTAGCCAACCCACTTAGTATGCTGTTATACACACCGTATTACGCCCATATTGTAGTAGAGAGATTAACTCATCTTCTCTCTACTAGGAAATATCTTGAGTAATGTGTAATATCTATTCATCATTCATCACAGAATATAGTTACCATTACTTATGATTTTCGATTTTATGGACGACGGAATAATACTTGTGATGGATTTGAAAAATCTACCACAACAGCTTGACCAGAATTATCTTTTACTAGTATTCCATTTAGTAAAACATTTTTCCGATTAGGAACTCCTTTCTCAACTGTAGAGTTCTCCTCAGTCATTGTCTTAATATCTGAAGCTAATACAAAACGATATGCAACAAAAATTGCAGATATAGCCAAACTATAATTTCCATCTTTATAATAATTTGAGAAACGATCACACATATCTTTATATGCATCATCATTTCGACCACTACCCATACCGGTAATTATCTTAATTAATCTGAGACAAATTGTCTCTGGATTAATTACATACTCTCCACGAAATAGACGATTTAACCATGAAATACTTGTTTTACCAAGTGTTATTGATCCATCTTTATTAATTTTCTTATATTTCGCTACTTGCTTTTCATCTGTAAGTAGCAATTGATCTACAAGAATAGGATCACTGAACATATAAGTTAAATCTCTAAATGCCCACGGACTTATAGTAAATCCCTGCTCGGACATAACAATTAGATATTAACGTCAATACCTAACTCTTTCATCCGAGTCCGACAAGCTGTAGCCTCAAGCTCATTTGCTTCGGCTAAAGTTCCACAGAACTTCATCTGAGCATTCAAGAAGCTCTGAAGTACATTCTTCTCATCCCGGTTAAGGGCCATAACTTCCGGTACTAATTTAACATAGTCCACAAAGATAGTAATTTCTTCTTTGTTAGACCGTTCGTACTTCTCAATTGCTGCTTTAACAGTAGAAGCCGATGGTACCGGAATAACTTTTGTAATGTCGTCAATGTTGGCAATATCGAGCCGTAATTTCGGATCTTTGTTGAACTGAACTTTACGTTCGTTACTCATTGATTCTACTAACTCGACTGAAGTTACCTCTATTGGTCGAATTGAATATAAATAAATAGGCCGACTTAAAGTCAAAGCACCATTTTTCTTATCCTCTGAATAATTTGTATCAACGGGATTCCGTTCTACAACCAAAATATATTTACCCAAAGTTGCGCCACATTGTGCGGCATTAATACGCATATAATCCATAATTTGTTTCCTCCTTGATTTCGTGGTTGATTCCACCAACGAAACATTTTAAATTGTTTTAAAGATTAATAAACTCAAATAAAATAAAAAGAACTTCTTTACTGGAGTATTTCCTAAATAGGGGATGTTGTTGCCCAGGTGCCTGTTATCTTATCGCCTACGTCAATTCAATGACTACTCCTTGAAATTATTCTTTATACTTGATAAGCTTATTGGATTCTATTTCACTCTGTAATTCTGCTATTGCTATTACTCTAGCACTCCATAGAGACACATTTAAATAGATACTTCCTCTTCTTAAATGACACTTTTTCATCTAGTGCATTATGGAACTAGTCTTACTCTAGAATTATCCAATTATACTTTTCATATTAACTAATGAAGGTTCGTGTCATGACTAACTGTCCCTCACGCTTGCCCAACATCAGACTAATGAGATCTTACGACATTAATTAATAAGTCACAAGATCAATACGTTTTTTACTATCTTCTACCGCTGTATATTGATAGGGATATGCACATGCTACTAGTTCTTTACATTTCTAGGCTTCTCTAGCAAACGTTATATCTTTGTCAATACAAATATACTATTACTAGTATGTGTGTCTTAAATTGGCTTAAACACACTGATAAGATATAATAAACCACATAGGATTACTTTATCGAATATTCCACATATACGGTCATTTTAGGAACGTTACCAAACCCAACACTTCTAGTCTTTTCACTCTAAAGTGGTTGCCACTCTATTCTTTCATATGCAGTATACTGCCCATATGACCTTTTCGAGGATTTTTCTGTTTTACAAGCTCGAATATTGAGGACTTTCACCTACTTTCCATTTACTCTTACTTACAAATAGGTCTATAAGTATTAGTTCGCTTTCGGTCACTCTTAAAGATTTATAAGTTTCAATGAAACGCTTTATACCGATCATATGATTTATCATCATACTCTAGTATTCATGCACGAAGCAATAACGGTTGGCTTGTTGAGGGCGCAGTCAGAAAATGGTTTATCTTATCCTACAAATGATAGACTTTTCCTAGCGAGGACTTCCTCAAATTTACTTTAACTCGGGATTTTGGCCCCTACGGTGTTAAACATGTTAATACTCTCTAATATTCTTTGTTTAAGAGGAAATATGACTCTCGGGCCAGTGGTGAATCTTTGGATTCAGTAGCTCTACGTTAATAGACTTGAACTTAGCCCATTGACTTTACAAAAGCCCTACTTTCGTTATATATTTTAAAGAAAGCATACTAAACTTTGCAGGTTTCTCGGATATCAACCGACGGACTCTGTTAGCCGACGTCAAAAACTTTGTATTAGGTAAGTCAGACCTGTTTTAGATACATACAGTGTTACTGTATTACAATCTTGCCAAGAGTTGTTCTAAAACTTGGATTAACGTTTTGGTACGCTTCACCAAACCTCTGCGTTTCCATTTATTATCGTGATATAACTCATGCAGTAAACACAATCACGTTGATATTAATAGTTCTATAAAGTATAGGTTTGGCACCTAATCCGGATAATCTGTCATACGTATCCATAGAAAATAAGTCTCGAATTTATTTCTACTTTCCCAGTATGGATCATAGCCACTCAGCCATATGAATCTTTAGTAATAACACCAACTGTTGACCTTTACTTCTAAGAATAAAAGCTGTAGTAATTGATTCTACTTTCTTTAGATTCGTAGCACCTTATAGCACCCTCTATTTAAATATCTAATCTCCTTCATAACTATACTTTCCCTATATTCTTTCATATAGGTGTTTCAGCACTAATATAGTGAACACTAAGATGGCAAATTTATTTAACCTATCCAAATTAATTAAAGTGGATTCAGTAAGGTAGCTTTGGACACTACCCGGAACTTAGTCAGTTCTTTGTTGAGTAATTCTATCACCCTTTGTAATAGTTGCAGTTGCTGTTTAAAGTCCCTTCTTGATTTCAGGATTGGTTTCCTCCACGGACTTCTAATGAAGTTTACTATTGTCTTTACTCTAAGACTTAATAATTGCATTGTCACCTACAATTATTAATAGCTGCTGAAGCAGACTCCATATATCGTTTATCTTCTATGTTTCCCTACTTTATCGGTAAGCATATCGAAGTGTCTTCTCTTAGTATATTCACCAGACGGTTCTCAATACCTATAGAATGGATTGATATCTACACTATTCCATTTTCTTATTAACTTTTCTAGAGTAAAAGGATGTACTCATTAATAAGTTATCATACTACCTTTTGAATTGCGTGTTAGCGCTATCATATTCTTGTATCCTGTCTTCCTTGTCTATATTATACGATTCGTTGATCAGACTTATCCAAATATAATATACGCTGTCTTATTGCTTTTTAAGTGTACGGCTACAATACCACTCTCCTTCTTCTTACTACGGGTAAGGAGTCGTTTGACCCGACAGCTTTTATCTTTAACTGTTATGTTATACACCATGCAAAGAATAAACACATTATAAAAAAGATAATTAAGCCTACAAATGCTAATTTATCCAATGTACTATTTTTTGCTTTCATCTCTCTACGCTATTGGGGAACTGAATACTTGGTACGTGAAAGCGAGGAGTAGGTAGAGTAAACATCACTACTTTCTCCAAATATTCAGTTTTTGTTTCATATTCTTTCCTTTCTTTAACTGGTTTCTTTACTACCTTTTCCACGATTTTCGTGGGGTGATTAATGGTGACATCAATGTTAGCAATCGGCATATCGCTTTTTACATTGGAAACACCTTTATTAAGATCAATCTCTAAGGACAAATTGCCCTTAGGATCGAACTTCAATGCGGGCAAGTCAAGTGGTTTTACTTGGTCTGCCCGAACTTCTTCTACTTGAAAAAAGTTCGTATTATAGGATAATAATATACCTACAATAGCAAATGAGATATATGTAAGTAAATTGCCATGTCTACTCATTTTGATAATGATTTATAGTTATTTACTTCTTCTCTTCCGCTGGTTTCTCGTCTTTCTTAGGATCTGCAGTTTCCTCAGATTTCGGAGTTTCCTTAGGATATTCGCTTTCTGTATATAGAGCAAAGGCTGCATCCTTGTCTACGTACATATTACGAATTTCAATCATTTTGTTTGTTGCATTAAGCATGAACTTCGGATCTGCCATAGGAACTTCAGTCTTATAGGCTTCATAGAACTTGTTCATGATTTTCTTGGCGAGTCCTACTTCATAAGATTTAGGATCGTCAGTATTAACAACTAATTTACTTAGTTGCGGTACCTGTAAGAAGAAATCTCGAGTAGGCTCAAGGATTCCATTCTTAACTGCTGTAGTCTCATCAATCGGTTGCTTAGAATCCGCATTACGCACACGAATAAACGCTTTAATCAAATCAACTACTTCATTCTCACTTAAGACCGGAAGATTGTACTTCACAGTTGAGTGAGCAAAAATCGGGTTATGATCTGCTATAAGAGAACTTACCGTTCCTTGACACAAACCACGTACTAATACTGTGGATTTGTTACCTAACAGGGTAACAGCATCTTCGAATAATGCACCTAATCCAATCTTGTTCCAAGTTTCCTTCTTTGCTTCGTCGGACTCTTGATTCTGTCGATACAATCGTACTTTCATCAAAGCCTCGCTGAATCGATTGGGAAAAGGGGAATTTTGCTGCGATAGGATATAGGACAATCCATTCTTTGCATCATTCTCATCTTTCCATTTTGATGCATCTAACTCAGGAACTACAGGAGCTTTTTTCTCTTGTTTAATTTCCTCCTTAGCTTCTTTCTCTGTTTCTGGAGCAATGTCCTTGAATGCTAAGGTCATTTGCTTACCATCATCAGATACATGATGAGGAAGCATTGTAACTCCAATGTTATTAAATGTATTAATAACATCTTGAACAATGACGTCATCATTTGGAACTGCAAGACCTAATTCAAGCTTTTCTTCACGAGCCTGAATAGAAGCCTTAGTCATACCCCAAGCAAGATTATATGTGAAGGCTTGCTCCATCTTAATCGTTGCTGGCTCACCAGATTTCATACCGGCTATATGTCGCTGAGCTACTTCTAGTAAGCGAGCATAACCATCGCCAGACATTCTCTGATGTGGTTGTAACTTAATGTTGTTTAAGTCAATCTTTGAAGGAATTTCTTCCTTTGGCTCCGGCTTAATCTCTTCAGTTGCAACTGTTTCTACTGCAGGATCTACAGGTGGCGGAGTTAGGTTCTTCTCTTTCTCTACCTCTGGCTTTTTCTCCTCCTTCGGTTTTTGTGGATTATTTACTTGAGTTTGTTTTGTACTCTTATTATCCTTTACTTCAGTATCTTTTACAGGAGCTTGCTGAGTTGTTTTATTTTTCTTAGACATGATTCAATTGATTTGTTTACTGTCCTTTACAGTTTTAAATTATTAAAATAACTAATGATAGAAATAGTAATGATCCCGAAAATAGTTAGTAAGCTAACTTGAATCCTCGTGATCTGGTGATGCTCTGGTTCTAGTATGAACTAGAAGATTTTCTCCTTGTTGTTGGTCTCCTTGGTCTCTAATAAACCACATATAAGCCTTACTTACAGACTCAATTGTTGCAGTAATCATTGGTGTCACTCCAACGATTTGCAAAGCCTGTATGGGCATGTGGTTTACTACAGAGACCTTTTCTATTTGGTCCTTTTTAGGCTCGATATGACGAGTCTTACTCTGGATGCCAAATCCAACAACAATCGCAAACGCTAGGGTCAATATCAAATTAATACCTAGCTTTGGGCTACCTTGTACTCTAGCGATTGCTACAATCACTAGAATTAAAGCAACAATCATAGAAATGAAAGTCATTGTTGTCATGTTCTGTTAATTTTTTGAAAGTTTATGAAAAATTTCTCTCAACCTACGTTTTGCCTTATTCAAATCGGATTTTACAGTTCCGATAGGAATTCCAAGCTTAACACTCAGTTGATCATAACTAAGACCTTGATAGTATCTTAACTCGAGTAAATTTCGATACTTAGATCTTAGGCGAGATAATGCTATTCTTAGAAGTTCAATATTCTCTGTTTTAATCATATCTGACTCGGGATCTGGAGCTGTTTCTTCTAACTGAATAGTATTTGTCTCATTATCTATGCTGAAGTTCTTACATAAATCCTTTGTGGCTCTTATATGGTCAATAGTAGTATTAACTGCTATTGTTTTAAGCCACGCTTCGAAGCTAATAGGATTTACATAAGAACTGAGTTTACTAAAGGCTTTTATAAACGTGTTACTCAATAAATCTTGAGTAAGTTCATCATCTTTAACTATATCAAAGATGATATATCTTATCAATCTATGATACCGATCATATAATTGATTAAAAGCCTTATTATCACCGTGTTTTGCTTGTTCAATTAAGATTTTTTCTTCTTCTTTCATATAACAAGCATTAATTAGTGGAAACTAGGGGAGTCGAACCCCTAGAATCCTTTGTTTAGAACGCCCTCTGCGACGACACAGCTATCTCGTCTGAAAGTAGGCAAGTCTTATTACACTTCCTTATTTCTAAACTAAAATGGAATACCTAATATATATCTATAATAATATGTATCATATACATATTTACGTATCCAATAACATTGAATTAAGTTATCAAATATTTCATCAGAATATATTCTAGGTAATTCTATTTTGTCTAACATTGCTACAGCAATTCTTAGTCTTACTAAGTCTGTAGTATGTTTGCTCCCTATCATCTTACTAGGATGAAAAAGACGTTGAGATATCCAAGCAAGCCATTTATTAATTTTTGCTTTTATCTCAATCCAAGTACGCCAGTCCATATTATCTGGACATACTGAACAAAATTTCCCATCTGGAGTTTTAATCCAACCAAAATATTTTTCATATTCTGACCCAATTATTCCCCAATCCATACAATAACCTTCATCTTCTCTAAATACTGGTAAAAAGTTTTCACATTTGCTAGTATTTTTAAAAAGATCTTTTATTGTATTACAGAGTTCGCCTCGTTGATCGAAGATTTTATCTCTATTTTCTTCCATTTATCGTCTTCTAAATAACGAATATTTATTATATCAAATAATTTTTCTGCTTCTTCCCAAGATATATGTAATTTACCTTGAATATCTGCAGTAACAGCAATTTTATTTAAATTACCATCTGGTTGAATATTCTTTATACTTATGAATTCTTTATATTGTTCATCAGTATATTGAATACTACTAGATTCTGTGTTTCTTTCTTCTATTTTACTTGATTCAATTTCTTTAGATAGAAGAGTAAATTCAAATTTAGTAGGATCTTCTAAAATCTGTTCAACTATTTTATGATCTCTTTCGATAAGACCATTAGCAAATGAACTTAGTGAAATACTATTTGTGATTCTTATAAATGGTTCCTTACCATTTAAAGACAAAATGTATTTCTGTTCACTGAATAAATCTTTAACAATATATACTCCTGCTTTCATTTCTTAATTGATTTATAATATGTGTCAATAACTCGACTTGCTGTAAGCAAATCAACTCCAAACTCTTCTTGGATTAGACGATTCTTTTCAAAATCATCATATGGTTCATCCATTATCTTTTTTAATTTCTCCTTTTCACCGGGATTATCAAAGTATATCCAAAATGTTAGTCTCATATTACTCAGGAATTAAGAATGGAATATTTTCAAGTTTTAGTATCTCATTATATACTTTATTCCATTGTTTTGGAATATTGTATGTTTTGTAAGAACTCCTATGCTTTTTGGGATTGTGGTAATAATCCCACCAAGACCTACTTAATACAGTGATTTGAGGAAATTTCTTACTTTTTCCTTCATTCTTAAGTAGTAATACAATGTTCGATTTACTAGTTATTAAACTCTTTGCAGATGTTGCTTTTGTTACATCTGCTCCTAAGTTCATTAACATTTTAAGGAAACTAACGACACTTTGCCGTGGTCCTGCTAGTATACATTCTTTATTAAATGATACTAATCTTTTTTCAGCTATTTTCTCATCCATAAGCTTTTTAAAATTATAATTGAATCGGATTATCTCCCCAGTTCATATTCCTTTTATATAAAGGAATTTTACAATCAGTCATCAAGTTTGCATTATATAATGCTTTTGCAGTACCTTTAGGAACCTCAATCTGATGACCTTTTTCAGAATACCAATATCCCCATTTTTCACCTAATGTATTAGTACGTATTACTCTTTTAGGTTTAAATTGATATATGTATTCATCTCCAAATGTATCTACTGCTATGTAACTCATAATTAATATTTTGTTATCTAGGTGGGATTCGAACCCACAATCTCCTGATAAAATCCAGGGCTTTATCCGGTTAAGCTACTAGACACCCTCATTTTCGTAGTTAGCACGTTGATTTACGCCGCTCCTAGAGCAGTGTAATCAGTGACAAATGTATTGCCATTTAAATTTAAAGTGAACCTATTTTACCTTTCACTACTAGTCAAATCCAAGCAGCCCCTTAAAATATATCTTTTTTACTCAAACCGCAATGGTATAGTGAGAAAAGATATACAGAAACTCGTGGAGCTGGAGGGAGTCGAACCCTCGTCCTAATAGTTTCCAATAAACCTAATAAGATATATCACAGTTCTTATGATATAAATTTTAAAACTGAAAAAAAGTTTATGAAAGATAGTAGATAAAGAGAGATCACTCTCTCTTTACCTTATAAATCTATAGTAATAGTAAGTATTCTTTTTTATATAAGCGTATTTTCTGTAAGCATGCGCAATGCGACTTATGTCTTATCCCTAAATATATGCTTATCTCTTTAAAAAAGAATAATCTTAGGCATATAGCTCTCTACTACTATAGGAAAATGTCTTTGATAGATCTACAGAATTTGAAGTTTATCTTATCATCAAAAGATCATAAGCATCAACTTCGGCATATAGCTCTAATTCTGTGTGTGATTTAATATCATTACTATACTTAACTTACTTATGTAAGCCTATCACTAGGTCTTGACTCAAGGTTCTAGCGATTCAGCAGTCTCAGTATATCGAAACTTTCAAGTGATAGTAATGATCTCAGGCACGTGATCAGTGGCTCAGAATTTTCCACTCTGGCTCAAGGCTCTTGAGTATCTTGTTAATTCAAGATAATCTTATTCTACTCCAATTCGAATAATTAAATCGTGGTATTAATCTCTTTCTAGAACTAAATATACGGAAAGAGATTGGGAGGCCTCTCGGACACTCCCAACTCTGATTTCGGAGTTAAATTACTGGATTAATATCTCCAATAATCCTCACCGTAGATAGCACGCTTAGCGTCACTGACGGCTTTATCACGCTTCTCTTCGGCTTCCTCAACGGCTTTATCATATGCACGATAATCTCCGTCGGACTCAAATTTTGTTTTAGCTGTAGATACAGCTGTCAAAAATGCTTTTTGAGCTTCTTCTTTCTTACGAGCCATACGAAGTTCTTTTAATGCTCGATCTTCTGTAGACTCTGCGTTTGATAAACGACGTTCAACTTCACGGGTCTCTTGTTCTAACTTCTTTGCAGCGATATTCTCTTTTGCTTTGTCTACTGCGGAAGTGTTCACTTTACCCTGATTGTTCTCTTGCTCTTGCATTTTTGCATCTAAATTAAAATCTGCCATAATTTTTAAAATTTTGATAAGTTAATAAAATTGATTTTTAAATTAAAATTGTTATTATTTACTTTTTAGTATTAACATATAATCCAAACCAATAATCGCTACCTTCTGATGTACTACTCCAGCTAATAGTGCCGTTAATAATCTCTTTATTACTATAATTACTATGAGCTATTCTATGTACACATTTAATTAGTTTACCAGAGATATCTCCATTTCGCAATATTTGATTAGTGACATTTTTTACATATCTACCATAAGCATGGTTCTCTTCAAGAAATTGCTTAAAACTAGGATTCTCACTAATTGCGCTCTTTATTGATCCTTTTATATCTTTTTTACAAAATGTAGAAGTAGTAGGTTGTCCTCTAGTAGAAACATTACTAATACCGCTGGTATTAGTACCTTTATAAATAAGTTCTTCAAGTGTCATTATTTTTTATTTTTTAGTTTTTCGTATACTTTTTGGTATGCTACTTGAAATTCTTCTTTAAATATCTCTTTAAAGATATTACATTGAGAAGGATACATATTAACAAATTCTTCATCTGTTAATCGCCGACCTACAGTACCGTTGTCAATAACGGTCTTTCTGATAACTCTACCTTTTTCTTCTTTAGGTATTTTTATCACATTGTATCTTGTTCCAACTTTTCCATTGGAGCCACAAATTACTTTGTAGCGAGTAATTTCAGGTACAAAGGCTACTGTTATTTTTCCATCAGCCCCCTTCGTTTCTTTCTTTACTCCGGATTTTGTTTGCCCTACAGATAGTATTGCAAGTATGCGAGTGCTTACGTCTCTATCCTGTGCAAAACATACTACTTTTTCTTTTTTGATTGTAGCATTCGCCTTGCGAATACGTACAGTCTCCATTTTTCTTTTGCTTCGCATTTTAAGTAAAATTGATTTTTATTACTAGATAGTAGAATTATATATTCTTTGTATTTTGTTATATACCTCTTCTACTGATTCGATTACTCTTATACTAAGGCCGCACTTAAGTAGTACACAAGTGTATAATTCTTCTTTTGCTTCATCATTATTACAAGAGGCTAAACCTACTTTCTTAGGTAAATCCTCTCTTTCTGAAGTTGGAGTTATTGCAGCAATTTGTTCTATATCAATAAGTATACGTTCTTCATGATTTAAGTACGTAATCTTTTTTGATAGAGATTTGCTAAATGCGGAGAGTTCTATAACGTTTCTTATTTCCATGTTCTTAAATAATGAATCGTGGCATAGTCTTTGTTTTCTTATCGTATGCTGCCCCCTTTACTTTATTAGCGTACTATGCATCTTCACATAGCTTTGATTTGCTGTAGGACTCTGGGCTTATTCACGATTCGGGGATAACCACCATATTAATAAAAAATTAAATTATGTGATAACTGGCGAGTAATCAATAAATTTCTTTTTTATTCTTAGTATCCTTTTTGTAGGGTTCCATTTTAGGCTTAGGACGTCCTTTTTCAGAACGTCCTTGTTTTACTGCTTTACTTTCTTTCCACGTTTTAGACATAGCTCTTAAAAACTTTAACAATTTCAGGTAATGCCTCAATGTAGTTAATACAAAGATACTCTTTTTCCTCTTTTTTGAGAGGATTGTTAAATAAGAGAACTAAGTCTCTAGTAAAAGTAGGATTACGTAATAAGTAATTCTGTACTTCTACTTGCCATGTAAGACCTCCTCCTGTAGATATTGGTGTACCTACATTCTGAAGTAAAACAGAAACTTGCTCGATTAACTTAGAATCGAATCTAGGAAATTGACGCTTCAGTTCTTCTTCATTTAATGAAGTAAGAAATTCTGGATTATCTCCTTCCTGTTCCTGCATAAAAACAAGAAGTGCTCTTTCAAGCATTTCTTTTACTTCTTGTTGAGACCAAGAAGTTGGAATCTGTACAAGACATAAATTATTTCCTGTAGTTCCAATAAGATGTAACTGTTTCATTTTTGATAAATTTAAGTTATAACTTTTAATGACGTCTCCGCATGTACAACTACAGAGAAGATTTTGATTGAACGATTGTTGATTAACAACAACTCATATTGTACTATGAGTAACTAATAACAAGTGTCATCGTGAAGTTTTACGTCTGCAAAATAAATATTAAAAAACTCTTACGTAAAACTTCTTATAATCGGCTATCTAACATATTTTACGTTATAGCAGAATTGTATTGCCAGTACAATTCTTATTAACGGCATGATTTTAACGTCCGCACTAATGCTATCTAAAAGTTGGTCACCCTTTTGATAAGACATAAGCCCCACATGCTTATTACTGATTCTCACAGTAATACTTTCTTGCTTCTTTAGCTTCTTTTTCTGTATTAAAATATCCTATAGTTTTTAATTTATAATTTATTCCAATATAAGCCATCCATTTATTTCTATCTTTTCTAAAACAATAACCTTTTCCTTTTTGTATTCTATCTGTATTTAAGTTATTTTCTAAATGAGATATTATTCTTAGATTCTCTTTTCTATTATCTAATTTATTTCTATTAATATGATCGCAAGTAATCTTTTGATTACTAGTATCTCTTTCTAATATAAAATTATGTAATTTTATAGTTTTGTGTTTTTTAGTTGACGCTATAACATAACCTTTTTCATTTAATCTCCAATGAAGTTTTTGTACTTTTGGTATATCTTCTTTATCTAATAATATATTTGCTAGTATTTTATTAGTATTCTTATCAAATATACTAAGAGTATCATTATCATAATAATTTATATATCTCATAATTTATTTAAGTTTGTCATCTTCTGATGATCTGACAGAAAAATATGCACTACCTTCACAGGCAATGCATATAAATGAATTATAAGTCAGAAATTCAAAAAAGTTATTGCAATCATGATCATTTAATACTATCTATTACCGTAATTGGTACTTTGACAGCTTTCTCACTTTCTTTTTCCGGCCTATTTACTTCAGTCTTTATTTCCACTTTAGCATTCTTAGCATCTGGACCTGTTATTCCCGGCATAACTTCTTTTAACTGCATACTAATATAATAGTTTGTATTACGGAGATACTCTTCAGCAATCTCTTCATACGTTGCAGTTGTACCTATTCTATTAAGAATAGTACGTACGATTTGTTCTGGAAGTTCCATACACAAATCGTACAATTCCATGTCATGCTTTTCAACATTCCAGTCGTTAAGTCTTTCTTCCAAAGTAGGAATAATGACCTCAGTTTTAGTTGATTCTGAAGCTTCTTTAGCTTCTGTACCATGGTACTTATCGTACCCATACCATAGGATTCCTCCTAATAGTACGATGCAAAGTAGCCCAATGGCTACATCTCGAAACTTGTTCATAGAAATAATTGATTTATTAATAAAACTGTGCAATATTGCCTTATTGATTGATGACCATTACTTGAATATCTAATTCAATTTTAATTGGTTCATTCTTCCAAGATATCATAGGAATATTTAATTGTATTCTATCTTCTTCAGATATCTGCGTATAATTAAAATTTCCTGCAAACTCATCCTCATTAGGACAGTTTAAATTAATCCAGTAATTTGAATCACCTTCAACATATCTTTTTGGCTTACTTGTAAAAAGATATTGTCCTCCATCTTCATCTACTGCGTACCAAACTTCTACTTTCATGAATCTTGTTGTTTTTGTTCTTCTTCATATAAATACTTTTCTATTCTTTGAGATTCTTTATTAATTAAAATAAAGAACAAACCTAGTATAACACCCATACCTAATGAGGTTATTATTAACTCTCCTGTAATAGCTATGGTGTAAATACCCCCAGCTACTACTACCAATAGTAGTAACACATATAAAAGACATTTTAATGAAGATTTATTTAAAGGATTCATAAGCTTGTAGAAATTGTTTATATGTACCTAACATATCCATTAATAAACCACGACATTTACAAAGATGGTTGTATTCTTCTTCAGTAAGAATATATACTGAACCCACTTTTACTACATTTGGAGTAATTTCTTGTATATTACGAGAATTATTTGTAGTATTTATATTTTTTGTACTTTGTGATTCTATTTGTGGTTCTACAATAGACATCACATTTTTGATTTCTTCTTCTGAGAAAAAGGATTCACCTATAGTTCCACATACTTCTGCTACTTTAATACAAATAGCTTCATAAGTTTCATTATCTTTGAGTGTGTAGTAAAATTCTCCAGAATCTACAGCAATTTTAGCTGTTTGTAATTCAAGACCAAAAATTACCTTTAATGCTTTCAACCAAGCTATTTTAAATTTCGCTTTTTTAAAATTGAATTTAATTTTTGTTGCCATATTGATTATATTTAATGTTAATAGTTTTCATAAATAATCCTAAGTAGACCATAAGCCACTAGCGCCGCCAAGCTGTTACATGTATCTACTTAGGATTTCAATTTAATCAGTACGTATTTCCCAACAAGTACGTGAATAGAGTTCTATAATTCAACAAGTTTTTATCTTTTTAAAAGGGAGAAATAAATCTCCCTTACCTGATTATGGATAGATCTGTAAGAAGTGATCTATATAACCGGGTTTTGTTGCAACATATACCCTATAACCTCCACTTATTTTAAATAGATCGAAGTCTTTTTTGGGTATTTGCATAGCAACAGCTTCTACATCTTGTTTCCAATTAGTATCGAATAAACGATGTAATTGATTATGAAGATTGTCCATGTATGAATACATGCACTGTTGCTTGGATGCGATAGCAGTATTGATTACCACACCGTATCCTTTACTTAATTTATAAGCTAACTTAATTGCATCAAGCCAACTTAAATTAAGCTCTTTTTTAAGAGTCACAATTCTCTTATATAGAGATATACTACGACTCTTTTTTTTCTGAATTATTATTCTTATCATATTATTAAGTATTAATGATTCAGATTTAAAGACATTAGCTTCGGTAGCCGTTGGCATTCGTTCAGCCCGGTAATTTAAACCTACTAGACCCTAGAACCGCTAACTTGTGTATTAATCAAAATGCATATGAAGTAGTGTAGTTAGTCTCGATGAGGTTGTCTTTACTCTAGGGAAATTGTATGCGTATAAATGACACACACGTGTTTCACAACAGATGTGTGTCTTACATTTTAACCAAAAGAATGTTACTGCTTTAATTCTTTTCTAACTTCATCTATAATACCATGAAAAACACTAACATTTACTTTATCCTTAAATTCAATATATGCAAATAATATCACACATATTGGATATAGGATAGGATCGTCCAACAGTATTAATAATATTATCATGTAGATAAGTATTCTTAATACTAACCAAATGAATGATATTATCTTTCTCATATATTAAAAATTTGATCTCCTAGGTGGGGTCGAACCACCAATCTCCAACGTGCAATACGTCTAGTGTTTTTCCATTAAACTATAGGAGTTTTGTATCCAGATACTTATTTTCCAGTTAGTATCATACTGTCTTACACCATAATACATTATGGTAATGTTTCGATTGTAAGCTTACTTGGTTACTAATAAACACAATAGTGCACCCATGCGAACCTAACATGCTATTGCAAGGAATGTTATTAATGTGGCCACATTAATAAAGGTTTAATTCGATTCCTTCTCTGCTATGACTGCTATTATTATAAATACTGTGCACGTAAATTATAATAAAGCCTATTCTTCTAAAGTCTCCTACGTCTCTGCGCCTACATGATGTTATCACTGCTCCTAATTAAGGAAAGCTACGCCATACACGAGTATTCATACTACATTGGGTTGTAATAATAGTAAGATGTCCTCTAGTTATTGTTTTTAGTTGTCATAGTTTACTAAAAACAATAGTTACTAAATAATTTAATATGACTCTGCATTTACTTTAGGCTTGTCACTAACCATGGCTGCATTATATTAAATTAAAAAGAGAGTTGTGTATCACTTCATACACTGGGTGTTTATATTATTCACGTTTAATAACTTTAACACCAAAATAGATACCAATTATAGTTGGTATTATATACAGTAATATATTAGTTACTGCATAACGTGGTTGACTTATTGTTATTACTATATAAAATAATAATACTAACAATAGTATACCAAATAGAATGTAATTGAGTGCTTTCATTTTCTTTTATATTTATTGTTAAATGTATCTACTGCTTTTTCTCTATTAGGAAAGGTAGTTATTACTAATTTTCCTTCTTTTTCAAGAATAATAGACCACTCGAAAGCGTGCTTTCCAACTAGGATAACTTTACGTCCTAGTGCATCTTCGACTATTGCCCTAACTGTGGCATCACAATTTGATTTGTGATATTTTCTTTTGCTCATGATATTATTTATTAAATGAGTTTATTATTAAATAACATATTCCAATAAATATCCAATAAGCTAATGACCATTCAAATATCATATCTAATATTGCTGAGAATTTTGCTTTTGGATCTAACCCCATTGATAATAAGAATAAACACGACATTATGTAAAATCCTATTGTTGCTTTTGTTCCGTTACTCATTTGTTTCTATTTTTGAATCATTTATAACTGCAACGCAAGAAAGATCAATGAGTACTTTATACTCACACTTATTCTTTCTACTTAGGATAGCTGCTAACTCATTAGCATCTTTTTGTGTTTGTTCATCATGACCTTCAAATACTTCTATTACTAATGGTTTTACGTTGTGCTTATAGCACTTTACTACTGCTATCATAATATATAATTTTATTGATTAATGATCATACTAAACCATGTAGTTCTGTACTATACTTAGATAATACAGTATTACTACATGGCAAGGTAGGCTATTTTATAGCCTTGTTAAGACAGTTTACTCCCTAAAACTTATTATTACTTGGCGGGTAATTTCAGTGCCTGACGAATATCTTTAGCACGCCACTGGTTTATCGTCCTAACTCTGCGAATAAGAAACTGGTGTCTTCAATGTCTTGGAAAGTTATTGAGTTTTTTGTTGGTTCTGGTACGCATTACTCAGTTAGAACCTTCACTGAAACCTATAGTCTAAATTAAATTATAGGACGCTAGAAAACTCAAATCATAAAAATAATAGTAGAGTTATATATAATGCTGTCTCTCCAAGCTGTCACTCTCTTTCAAGTTGTCACCAAACTTATAAATCGGAATTGGTTTCCTGTACGGTTTATCCTTAAACTTTTAAGTGCATTACTAGTAAACCGCCGAAAAGATATACACTACTGGTTTAAACTACTCCACCAGCAAGTAAAACATATGCCCAAGTTTACTTATGCAGCTGTGGCTGGCTGCTTAACATCCAAAACTTACAATAGGGATTCTCTACTCTGGCGTTATGATTCTAGAAATCAATGTTGTAGTAGCTAAGTATTTATAAGGATAGTCCTAAACCTATTTGCAAGAAACTGGTGTTCTTAATGCTTTAGAAAGTTATTAGTTTTTTTAAATTACGCTATATATTATATAAATTACTAATGGGTTTGTTGTGAAAAAGAGAGAAAGTGAGGGAGGAGAGGATGGTGTTTACCACTCCCTCCCACTTACTCATTACAACTCATCGTCATCCACTATTTCACCCTCCAACAACGGATTAGACTTCTTCTCCTCAGCTGCCTTAGCTGCTTCTTTAGCTGCCTTAGCTGCTTTACGCTTAGTATCATACTCAACATAATCAACAATGCGCTGAGAATTGTTGTACAAGTTCTCACCACGCTTGATAAGACTTGCATCAGACTTGATACATTCGCCTTCGTCAGTACACAGTGTATAGATGAAGACAGAGTTATAGATGGAAGCTACTTTTACTTGCTTACCGTCTCTTTCCTTAGTCTCAGTGATGATTTTACCATCATTGTCCTTGCGGATGAAGTCAGGAAAGCCTGTTACTTCAACACGACAGATGGGAAAAACTTCACCAATAGTTTCCTCTATTGCCTTGAAGTATTCATCTTCATGTTCCTTAGTACTACCATATGCAGCCATTAACTGCATCACAACAGGCCTAGTTTGCTCTTGCAGCACCTTTCTTAGACCTGCTTGTCTGAACTCGCACACTGCATAGCGTGCTTTGCCGTCTTTGGAGGTTTTTACCTCTACTTTCGTAAGTTCGTAGTTCTTTACGTCTTTATCCTTGATAGACAAATCCATAGCATTTTACGGTTACCTATACACCATAAGGTTCCATTGACACATTAACTCTTTGACGGGGGATTTCCCCTACTTGTTAGGAGAGGGGACTTGATATTGTACTGGTCCTCGCTTTCAATTATACCCACAAAAATATTTTTTATAAAAAATTTTTACAACACTTATTATTCATTTTCGTTCTCTAATTAGAATTTAAATAACAGCAATATGATATTTGAACAAGAATTAAAAGATAAAGGATTTGAAATTAAAGATAATCAACTCTATTATGAATTTAGTGACTTTGAGCTATTAAGAGCTAGAGTAAGTGAATGGGATTGCGCTGATGGTACTAAAGCTTTGAAAGTATCAGATCTTAGGTTAATGAATCCTATGGAGGAAGGTATGGCTCATATGATGATTTCATATTCACTTTACTTTAGGGATATTAACAAATTTTATGAATTATTAACACTTTTAGGTTATAAGATACGTTAAAAATAGTTAAATTATGTTAAAAGAATTAACAGTTAAAGAGGTAGAAGCTATCCTAAGTAAAGATAATAATGTGTATGGTATAGATAGTATTGGTGATCATGTATATAAAATACCAGGTTTAGGGTATACTGGACCTAAAGGAGCTACTAGATTTGTAAATGAATTAAGGCAACAAGTTAATGAATTAACTACGAAACTCTCGTAGATATGTTAAATAATTATAAATAATGTTAAAATGACACATTGTGAATGGCTAGAAGAACATGGTTTTATTAATATAAAAGACCATTGGAATGGTAATTGGAACTATAGAACTTATCAGAAAATATATGAAAATGGTGATCTCATAGAAGTAGACATTGAAATAGATTCAGAAAATGATTTTATGGATGAGTACTTGGTAAATTGTGAGTTATTCTGTAAGAATAAAAATGGTACTCATGATAGCTTTACTCTAAAATAAAAATTTATTATTAAAGAAAATGGAACAAAATTAGATTATAATACGTTCCTACATCCAGAGTAGGATATAATAGTAGTTTAAAATGCAATTAGTAGTAATATAAACCATTACTCTTACTCTAGATAACTGCAGTATATAATATATTATTATCAAACTATATCATGATGAATGAACCAAAATACTTAGAAATGATTAGACAAGGAGTTGTTAACATAAATGGTGATGATTTTAAAATAATCAGAGCATATGATGGATGCAGAGGGTGTTATTTTAGACAATTTGAAAACTTTAGTGGGTGTCTAAATAATGTTGCACAAGGTATTTGTTGTAGTGCTGGTGGTCACATTCTAAGAAAAATTTCATAGTAATAGAACAAAAATTAATTAAGCACGTTTAGTTAGCATGGAAAATCAACATGACATATTAAAGACCGTTATAGACGGTTTAGTGTATATCCCTACTAAGGATATGATAGTTAAACCCTTAGAGGATGAATACGTAGAGAAAGAAATTATTAAGCCAGTAGAGACTGGTAAAAAGGACGAAAATGGTTATGATATCAATGACACTGAAACAGTTAAAGAAAAAGTGTTAACTACATTCAGAAAAGGTATTGTATTACGTCTGCCATCTGGGTATCAATGGCAAGATGAGAACAATCATCCTGAAGTAGGTGATGTGGTAGCATATCCTAGGAAAGCATCGATTGATTTTGATTTGTTTAAAGATAGTCAATTAGTAAATCCTTATAATGTAGTAGCCTTTGTAAAAGGAGAAAAATATTTTAAAGACTAAGCGTAGTCTTAATTAATCGTGGTTGTAGTTGGATGTACTAGGGGTTAGCATAAAGTTAACCCCTTTTTTATTGTATAAAATTTGCAACTTTTTTTGAATATTTGCGTTATGTGAATATGATTAAAGAAATGATAAATAACATGTTGGGTGAGTACTCAAAGTTCATTCAAATACAAGATGATGGTACAGTTAAGGTATTTGTTCCAGAAGACGTTAATAATCCTTCTATGAAAAATGCTACAGAATTAACATTATCTAAGAATGAAGCAATTAGTCTCATGGGTTTAGTAACCCAACCCAAACAATACGAAGTATGTGATTCTTCAAACAATTGCAGAATCATATCTGAAAAAGATCCTGATTTTGACGTAAACAAGTGGATTAAATTAGCACTTGGAACTATTAAAAAATAAATACTATGTCAGATTACCGAGTTACTATTACAACAGTCAGGGAAAAATGCCCATTTGATGCTAAACGGAAAAGCAAAGAATACTGCAAAGTATGTAAAGCTTGGAAAGATCCTTGTTCAGGATTAGGTATAGAAACTACGATTTCTTCAAGAAAAATTGGAGAAGATAAAATGAAACAAATAATAAATATCATTAAATAATTATGATTACAGAATATAAAGTTATTAAACCTTTTGGTGTATTAAAATCAGGTGATATCCTTACTTTGGATAATGATATGTATACGTTCTCTGATGAGAAATCTTCTGACTCACAAAATTATTATTCCCAAGTAAACGTAGCTGTATCATGTGATATGATTGAGGAATATGCTAAAAGTGGTTTAGTTGAGCCAATTGAAAATGTTACTGTTGAATCTAATGATGAGAAGAAAATCAGACAGATTCGTACTATTATTGCTCAATTGAAGAATACTTACAATCAACGTAAGAACAATATTGAGAAAAAGTATCAGGAAGGTAAAATTCAAACTTGTGTGAAAGTAGAGCATGATACTGTATATTTCAATATGATGAAATTGTTAAATAAACTCGAGGCAATCATAAATGAATAAACTAGTAAAAACCGTATCAAATGAAGAATTGATACCAGAGTTTTTACAAGCGCTTAATGGAATACTTAGGTTAACTGATAGGGAACTTGAATTAATGGCTACACTTATTAAAATGGATATGGAATACGTTAAGGAACCTAATACAAATAAGAATGTAGCAAACAGATATAATAGAAAATATATCATTGAGAATTTAGGTATTACTAAGGATAACCTAAGTAGATACATTAAGTCTTTCAAAGAGAAGGGCATTTTGATAGCTGGACCTGCTGAAGACGAACTTAGCGTAAATAAGGCTCTGATACCAGTTGTTATTGGAGATCGTTTGCAACTAACGATAATACTGAGAATAAAATGAAATGTTTAGATATAAAAACAGGTTCCATTCTTATCTATAAGAAATATGGTTTACTAAAATGTTGGTGGAATAAATTAATGAGAAAAGAATTACCATTTAATAAGTATACTCTTTACTTTGGAAATTCTTCTATGTTTGTAGAAACCACGAACATCAAAGTAAAAGAAAAAGATAGATATATAATTTTAGAACCTATCAAACCATATAGTAAAAAGGAAGAAAAAGCTCTTAAGTTAGAAGTAGTAGAACACGTTATGATGAACAACGACACAAAGGATGTGTTTAGTGTGATAAATATAATTAGACCTTCTACAATAGACGTAGAATCATTTACAATCGATGGTTTGCTTAAAAATAAATACTATAGAATAGTATATGATTCAAAAGGAAAAAACTTCTAATATCTATATACAATTAGCAAATAAATATAATATTCCACATCAAGTAGTAGAAGTAATTTGTAATCACCCGTTTAAATTTGCAAATAGAGTTATTTCAAATGATGAAGATACTAAAACAATAATGTTTGGGTATTTATTCAAAATCAAACCAAAAAGAAAGTATGAAAAAACCAGAGAGAATGAAAAACAAAACAACTAAAGCTTTTTTATATCAAAATCTATATCCTGTAAATCTTTATGTTACTACTCTGGATGATTGGGAAGATGCTTGTGATTTTTTTGATTTCTTTTTTACTACCAAAGAACTTAGAAATGATGAACCAGAAAGAGATCGTCCCAAACTAAGTAGTGTAATGGGAGCTACGTTCTTGGTCAGAGAGAAATATTCTAGAGCTGTTGGTATATTAATAGTACTAGATGATTTCCATTGTTCTACTTTAGCTCATGAATCAATCCATTATGCAGATGCTGTATATGATTATTTATCAATGAATGCAGAAGGATATAATGAAGGAAATGAACAATATGCTTATTTAGTTACTTGGTGTGTGGAACAACTTGAAGATTTTATAGAATGCAAAAGGAAGGAAAAAAGAATGATAAGAAAGATGACAAAACAAGATGGGAATTAATGCCTCTTGATTGTCTTGAAGATATTGCCAGAGTATATACAGAAGGAGCTAAGAAGTATGGAGAAAATACATGGCAATATCTTGATAATGGTTATCAAAGATACAAAGGAGCTCTTTTAAGACACTTGTATAGATCAGAAAATGAAACATTCGATGAAGAAACAGGATGTAGACATTTAGCTCAAGTAGCATGGAACGCAATAGCATTACTCTGGTTAAGTAAAGCTGAAGAACCTGATTTAATTGACAAGTTTTCATCAAATGTTTTTGGTGGTATTAAAAATGAAGAAGTATTCAATAGTTCATTTGGGGATAGTCAATTCTTTTACGAACAAAAAACTAGTACATCATTACCAGATAATAATATACAAGATACATGTGGAAGTAGAGCCAATGAATCAAATGAAGAACTTGAAGACTTATTTCACGAATTTATAAAAGAAGAAGAAATCTGTACATATAATCATGACAATAGACGAGAAGCTGGACAGAATTCTGTGGAATCAAGAAGTGATGTTGATGTACCTTCAACAGATACTAAAGGAATCAAGCAAAAGTCAATTTCTTGAAGATTACAGTGCAAACTTAGCAGCACAAGCAACAGAAATAATATTAGGACACAAAATAGTAAGAAAATAATATGGAATTAAAATTTAAGAAATTACAAGAAGACGCAGTATTACCTAGTTATGCTAACCCTAATGATGCTGGTTTAGATTTAACAGCAGTCTCCTTTACTCAAGAATTTGATAAGAGTGGTAAGTTAGTATTAGTATATCATACAGGTTTATCCGTAGAGATTCCTGAAGGTCATGTGGGTTTGATCTTTATGAGATCATCAGTTTCTCAGAAGTCTATGTCAATGTGTAATGCTGTAGCTGTTATAGATTGTGATTATAAGGGTGAGATTCTTGTTAAGTTTAAGATTACTACAGATGCTCTTCCTACAATTTATCAACCAGGTGAAAAGATTGCTCAGTTAGTAGTAATGCCTTATCCGAAGATGGAGCCTGTAATCGTAGAGGAATTATCAGGTGAAGATCGTGGTGGTGGATTTGGTTCAACTGATAAAAAAGAAGAAAATGAGAATACAGAACAGGGACGAGAAAGCGGAGCAACTGAGGGAGATAATCAATCAGTACAGTAAAAATCCAGAGTATGTTAATGCATTTTATACTAAACAAGAAGCAGTAGATGCATTGAATAGACATTATAAAAACAGATACATTAAAATAAATTTAGATTAATATGAATACGTATATTTATACAGGTGGCAGCTCATTGTTAACAATGAAGGATAACGATATTAAGAATTTTGATACTATTAGTAATCATTACTTAAATATTGATTGGGCTTGGGTAATTGAGGAAGATGGTACCTTTGTAGCTAATGAAAAAGAATATGATGTAAAAGCTGGTGATGTAATCTTGGTTCTCTATGCTGGTTATAGAGAAAAAGAAGTACCGGTTAAAGATAGAAGAAAAGTTAGAGATTTTGTTATTATAAGAAATGAAGATTTTTATAATAATTATAAATTGAATAAAGAATACGAGCAAAATCGTAATATGAAGGATTGCAATTGTTGCGAAGCTTGTGTTAAGGAAGCTTAAAGATGAATTTAGCAGATATAGTTGGTGGACAAGTGGTCATACATCCAGACATGTTGGCCATTCCACCATTTAAAAAACTTTGGGATTCATTTAAAGATAAAGATTTAGCAACAAAATACTTATGGTACATAGTACTTAAAAACAAATATGATTCTCCTTATGTAGAAACTATGGAAAGAGATCTAATAGAACCTACATTAAAAAAGGAATTATTTGGAAATGAAAACTATGAATTACCAGAGATAGTAACACAAGCAGAAGATAGTTGGAAAAGCAGAACATACTCCTTACTTGAGTATATGTTAGATGGATTACTATTGAAACTTGAAGGTGCTGCTAAATACTATCACTTATCTAAAGATGACGAAATGGATTTAGATTCTATTAAAAAGCTTACAGATGGTGCTAAGAATATGGCTGGAGTAATAGAATCTATTGTGAAACTTAAATCTCAAGTAAGAGCAGAAGAGATTAAGAATAGCAAAGTTAGAGGCGGTGGAGAAATGAACCCATTTGAATTACCAAAAAAGAAGTTGTAGAAAATACGACACAATAAAAGACATTATAAAAACCTGCCCGTTAAGGGCTTAAAGAAATTGCAATTATGGCTAAGACTAAAACTAGTAAAAAGAATACTAAACCGACAATGATTATTTTTGATTTTACTGAAGTATATAACAACATGAAAGCAGAGCAAGAAAGAGATTTGGCTGAAGCTGCTGCTTATGCTATATCACACATGGATGAAAAAACAGAAAATAATCACACTACTAAAACTAGTTTATGGCAGAAAATTAAGAACCTGTTTAAACGAAGAAAGTAATTTATGATTGATTTCACAAAGAAAATCAAAAATTCTAATAAATTCAGAACCCCGGCGCTAACTTATATAGAGTCGGGGTCTTATTGTTCCTTCCCAAAAGGTACATCAGAGTATTTCAATTTTTGGGAAACAGAGGCCGATAGATGCATTAATGGTTATACTGCAGATGATGGGGACTACATCACTGGGTATAACTATTTTTATTTAAACTATTGCCCAATTCAAAGAATTGTATACAAAAATAAAAAGAATAAACAAGGTCAAGAAGAGCTAATTAAAGTAAGAGAGTTAGCATTTCCTGACTTTTATGATTATGACTATTACTATTTTCAAGCTATTGAAAGCGCACAGGATCAAGGCAAACACTTATGTGTAGCAAAAGCTAGACGTAAAGGTTATTCCTATAAAGGTGGTTCTATGCTTTGTCGTAATTTCTTTTTAATACCCGGTTCTAAGTCTTATGTGTATGCCTCAAATAAACAGTATCTTACTGATGATGGTATCCTTACTAAGGCCTGGGATTACATGGACTTTATAGATGAAAACACGGCGTGGGGTAAGAAACGACAAGCTGTAAATACTAGTATGCGTCGTAGAGCTTCTATGATTGTAACTGATAATTTTGGTAATAAAATTGAAGTTGGTTATAAATCAGAGATAATAGGTGTATCATTGAAAGATAACCCAGATGCTGTACGTGGTAAAGCAGGTATGTTAATACTTTGGGAAGAGGCAGGTACTTTCCCAGAACTTAAAGCAGCATGGCAAATTGCTAGACCATCTGTAGAACAAGATGGCGTTGCTTTTGGTCTCATGATTATGTTCGGTACTGGTGGTGACGAAGGTCCTGCAGTAATGACATTACGTGAAGCATTTTATAACCCTAAATCGTACAATTGCATAGGTTTTGAAAATATATGGGATGATGGTATCCAGAGTAAGGAATGTGGCTTCTTTATACCTCAACACACTAATTTGGATATACGTGATGAGACTGGTAAACGATTGTATATGGATGAGGATGGTAATACTCTTCATGACAAAGCAAGACAGTTTATTTTAAATCTACGTGAAGAAGAATTAAAAGAAGCTACTAGTTCTCAACAAATAGATAGATATGTAGCAGAACACTCTGAATCTCCTGCAGAAGCATTTACTGAATTATCTGGTAACATATTTCCAAAAAAAGAATTACAAAAACAATTAGCAAGGATAAGAACTAATACTAAATTACAGAATCATAAACAAGTAGGTACTCTTACTCTAGTTAATGGAGAGATAATTTGGAATATACAGAAAACAGGAGACATAACCGAATTCCCATTACCAAAGAATTCTGACCCTACTGGTAAAATAGTTATATGGGAACACCCAGTTAAAGATGCACCATTTGGTTTATATATAGCTGGTATTGACCCATATGATCACGATCAATCAGGTACTAATTCATTAGGTTCTTGTTTTATATATAAACGTTTTCAAGACTTTGAATCATATTCAGATATCATTGTAGCAGAATATACAGGTAGGCCAAAAACTGCTGAAGAGTTTTATGAAAATGTTCGTAAGTTACTTATTTACTATAATGCAAAAGCAATGGTAGAAAACCAGAACACTGGTTTATTTACTTATTTCAATAACAAACATTGTAGCCATTTACTTGCTGATCAACCAGACATCATTAAAGATATTGTTAATAATTCTACAGTAAATAGACGAAAAGGATGTCATATGAATAGAGAAATCAAACTTTGGGGAGAAGGTAAGATCAAAGAATGGCTGGAAGAACTTAGAGATCAAAAGCAATTAGGTTTAAATACTGTACTATCTGAACCATTCCTTGAAGAACTTATTCAATATAATGACAAAGGAAACTTTGATAGGGTTATGGCATTTATGCAGGTAATGGTCTATAGAGAACAATTGTATAATATACAAGTAAAGAAGAAAGAGGATGTTGAAAAGAAAATGAGATTGTTTGATAAACCGTTGTTTAAAAATACAGATGATTCATTTACATTCACGCCTTTAAATAATAACACAACCACATTTATGTTTACTAATTAATATGGAAAGAACAGTCAACTCATTTCCTATCCAAAGACTACCACTCAGTAAAAAAACCGAAGAATGGCGAAAAGACTGCGTGGATTACATTATTGGAATATCTGGCATAGCTTCGTCCGAAAGTATACCTGATGAAGAAGAAATGCAAAGCTATTATGATTTATATAATAGTATATACAATGAAAAAGACCTAAAGTATGTTACAAATCCTTTCAATCAAGATGATGGCTTTCCAGCAATGGCACAGGATTATAATATCATACGTCCAAAAGTAGATCTATTATTAGGTGAAGAAACAAAACGTCCATTTAACTTTAGAGTATGTCGTACTAGTGATATTGCTAGTAGCGAAGTACAGGATAAGGCTAAACAGATGTTATTAAATTATATGCAAGCTGCCATGCTTGCTAAGTTAAGTCCAGAAGATCAAGCTAGATTCCAAGAAGGATTACAAACAGGCGAAATTCAAACACCAGAACAAATACAAAAGTATTTAACAAAGGATTACAAAGATGCAGCAGAAACAACAGCATATCAAAGCTTATTATTCTTACTTAAGAAAGAAAACATTTCTCATGAATTTATGAAAGGCTTTAAAGATGCACTTGTTGCAGGACTTGAAGAGTATTACATAGGAATTAGAAATGGCGAACCAGTTATTAAAAGAATCAATCCTAAAGATTTTAAATATCCTGCAGAAGAAGGTATTGAATTCATTCACGATGCATCTTGGTGTTGTTATAGATCATTAATGTCCTGGAGTCAAATATACGATCAGTTTTATGATAAACTAGATGAAAAGCAATTGAATGAATTGTTAGAAATAGTAGATCAAAAACCTACATCGGGATTTGGTCCAGACAAAAGTCCAGTAGATGATTTTGTTCATTATAACTTAAAATCATACAATAAATTACCAGACCATAATCCTTATGGAGATCCAGATAACATTGTAGTTTATCATGTATGCTGGAAATCACTTAAAAAGATAGGGTTTGTTACAATAATAGATCCTGAGACAGGTATGCCGGATGAAATACAGGTAGATGAATATTATAAACCTACTGGTGAAGAAATCAATGTTGAATGGAAATGGATTATTGAAGCATGGGAAGGATACAGAGCAGGCGATGATCTTTACTTTGGTATGCAACCATTAGAGTACCAATTCCGTAGAGGAGACAATTTAAATAGTGCTAAATTACCATACACTGGTGCAGCTTATAGTAATACAAATACTAAAGCCAAGTCATTAGTTGCTATTATGAAACCACTACAATACATGTATATCATACTTTGGTATCGTCTTGAAATGGCAATAGCTAGAGACAAAGGAAAAATACCTGTAATAGATGTTACTCAAATACCTAAGAGTATGGGTATAGATGTAGATAAGTGGATGCATTACTTAGGGGCACTTGGTGTAGCATTTGTCAATCCATACGAAGAAGGTTGGGACATTCCTGGTAGAGAGGGTGGTAAACCATCACCATACAATCAATGGACTTCTATTGATGCAAGTATGTCTAATACTATTAATACGTACATTCAATTACTTGCGAAGATTGAAGAAATGGTATCTGAATTGTCCGGAGTAACAAAGCAAAGACAAGGATCTATTTCTAGTAATGAGCTAGTGGGTAATGTAGAAAGATCTGTAGTTCAATCTGCTCATATTACTGAGCCATGGTTTTGGTTACATAATCAAATTAAAACACATGTATTATCAATGTTATTAGATAGTGCCAAGTTTGCATGGAAGGATGATAAAAAGTATTTAAATTATATATTTGATGAGGGTACTAGAACATTCTTGCAAATGGATGACAATTGGTCATATGAAGACTTTGATATTTTTGTAACTGACAGTACCAAAGAAAGTCAAGCCATTGAACAACTTAAGAGTCTTGTACAACCAGCTATGCAGAATGGTGCATCATTGTTAGATGCTGCTGAAATATTTACTAGCGACAATTTAAGTGTAATCAAATCCAAATTACGAGACATAGAAAACAACAGATTGGAGCAACAACAAGCAATGCAAGAACAAGAAAATCAACAACAGCAACAGCTTGTTGAAATGCAGAATCAAGTTAAGGAAGAGGAGCTTATGCTTAAAGAAGCTGAACTTGATCTTACTAAATATAAGATTGATCAAGATAATGCTACTAAGATTACTGTAGCTCAATTAAATGCATATAGAGGATCTGAAAATATGGATCAAGATATGAATGGTGTACCTGATGTAATTGAAATTGGTAATCAAGAAATAGCTAGACAAAAAGCTGTATCTGATGCTATGAGCAAACAAATGGATTTAGCAAACAAGGCTAGAGCTGAAGAAAATAAGAAAGAACTTGAAAAGCGTAAAATTGCTGCACAAGAGAAAGCTGATAAGTTAAAAGCTACAATTGAAAAAGAAAAGATAGCTCTTGAAAATAGAAAATTGCAAGAGGCTAAGAGATTGCAGAAGATGAAAGATGATGCGGCTTATAAGAGAGAACAATTAAAAGCAAAGACTGCTTTAAAAAATAAAGTAGTTGGTGAATCTAAATCTAAAAAATAGGAGGACTAATTATGGCGTGTAAGGGAGGCTCTAAAAAGGGCGGAAAAGGTAAACCGGGTAAGACAGGTAAGTAAATATTACTAGTATGAAATGGAAAGATCTATCTCTTAAAGAGAGAAAACAGATATATGATAGTGTCAGGGTGAATAACCCTGGTGCTACATATTTTGATATCAAGCAACAATTTGATTCCATTCCTGCATATCAAGATGGTAAAGGTAAGACCATAAATAAAGCAGATTTACCACCAGAATACAGAACTGGTACTCCTGAGTACTTTGAAAGACAAAGGAAAATATCAGGTGCAGTTAATGCAGTTCAGCCAGAAGCTTATATTACTCCAGCTGGTTATATTAAAGATGCTGTTAACTTTATTGAAGACTTAGGCAAAGGAGATTATGCTGGTGCAGCAAAGGATAGAAATTCTAAGAAGTACCAACAAGAAATTTCTAGGACAATAGAACAAGCAATTTTTCCAGATGAAAGAACTCGTGAATTAGTAGAAAATGTAGACAAAACATATGGAACTAACTACAAACGAGCTTATTCTAATATTGCATATAAAGACATGACTAAAAGAGGTAGTTATGTCAAATGGGGTAATACGGACAAAGACGGTTATGGGCAAATAAATATAAAAAATATTAAAGATAACGTATTACCTACAGATATAAATGATTATAATATAATATTAGATAATAATATTTATATGCCTGGAACTGCTAATCATGAGTTAGGACATGTGGCAGATGGTTTAGCAGGATCTAGAAAGATTCAGGATTTTGATAGTGGTAAAGAATATATTACAAACACTTATCTAAATTATTTAGCAAATTCTAACAATACATATAGTTCTGCGGAGTTAAGAAAAATGGGATTATTTGATGCTGCTGGAAGTAGATCATACTTATTAAATCCTACAGAAGCTAAAAGTCATATGTTAACTCTAAAGAGATCATTAAAAGATTCTGGTAAAATTACAAACTGGAGTACTCCTGTAGACGAAAATATGATTTTGGAATATATGAGAAATCCGACATCAAATAAAATGGTTAAGAATCAATATGATTTGTATAGAAATAAAAACGAGTATATTGATAGATTGAACAAACTAATTCCTATGGAAATTTTAATGCCATTAGGTGGTGCTGGATTTGTAGGTCATGAACTAAATAAAGAATAATCAATATGGAAAATTTATACCCAGTATACCCAATTCCTTCTTATAAAGACGGAGGTATACACATCAAGAAAAAGAATCGTGGGAAGTTTAACGCACTTAAGAAAAGAACAGGTAAAAGTACAGAAGAGTTAACGCATAGTAAAAACCCATTGACTAGAAAACGTGCAATATTTGCTCAAAATGCTGCTAAGTGGAATCATAAAGGAAGAAAGAAAAAATAACAATTACAATCTAATTATAATTAATTATGGAAAACAATAGTAACGATACACTATTTGGATTTACAGCTATAACTGATATATTCACTGAACAAGTTGGTAACACCATCTCTCAAAACGATGATATTGATGATGAAGAATTAGAGAGACTAAAACAAGAGTCTGCTAAAGCTAGACCTGCTACTCCTGGATCTAAAAATAAAAAGACAGAAGAAATAGAAGAAGAGGAAGAAGTAGAGGAAGAGGAAATCGATGAAGTTGAAGAGGAAGAAGTAGAAGAACCTAAGAAATCTAAGAAAGCCTCTAAGAAAAAGGATAAAGAAGAGACTGAAGAAGAGGAAACCGAAGAAGAAATTGAAGAAGAGACTGAAGAAGATGAAGTTGAATCTAAACAAGTATCTGCTTTATTTGATGCAATTGCTGAAGAATTAGAATGGGATTTTGATGAAGAAGAGGAAGAAGAAAAACCAAAGACTGTAGAAGAATTGGTTAAGTATTTTAAAGAAGTAATTGAAGAACAATCTACTCCAGAATATGCAAGCGAAGATGTTGCAAAATTAGATGAATTTGTTCGTAATGGGGGTAAGTTAGAAGATTATTTCTCTATTACTCCGGACATTGATGTTGACAATGTTGATATTGAAAATGAAAATGAGCAAAAGATAGTATTGAGAGAGTTACTAGCTAGAAAAGGTTACAGTGACAAACAAATTGCTAAGAAAATCGAAAGATTTGAAGATGCTGGAGTATTAGAAGATGAGGCTAGAGATGCGGTTGAGGAACTTCAAGAGATTGTTGCAAAAGAGAAAGAAGAGCTATTAGAGCAACAAAGAATCAAAAAGGAGGAAATGGTGCAGCGCCAACAAAAGTTTTTTGATGACGTTGTCGGTGAAATAAAGTCCTTGGACAATATACGTGGTATCAAAATACCAGCTAAGGACAAGAAAGAATTATTGGCTTATATATTTAAAGCCGACGCTAGTGGAAAAACTCAGTACCAAAAAGACTATTCCAAGAGCGTAAAGAATTTAATAGAGTCAGCTTATTTTACAATGCGAGGTGACACTTTGTTAGATGCTGCCAAAAAACAGGGTACTAGCTCTGCTATTAAAAATCTGAAAAATAGTCTCAGATCAACAGGCGTTAGTAAAGGTACTAAGAGAATTAATACAAGTTCATCTAACTCTATTTTTAGTCGTGCAGTACAACTACTTTAATTAAAAATAAATTACTAACATTTATATGGATAACGGAATTTTAAATAATTTACAGATCGGTAGAGGTAAATGGTTCTCAGATCTTGTTGATGAGAATATGATTTCAAATGCAATGCTTACTAGACCGTATGAAGTAACCCGTGTTATTTCTTATGTATTCGGTTCTAAAGATGATGGTTATAGCACTTCTTTGGATGCGATTACTGGTGGTCTTGGTAATGTAATGACAATTAACCAAAGAGACTACGAATGGTCTGTAATGATTGATAGCGATAGAGCTGTGACAATTCGCTCTGCAAAATGGCAGGGAACAGAAATCACTGCTGCAAATGCTAGCACAGTTATGGCAGG
>OJJD01000082.1_pt1 | contig 104539 bp, 119 predicted proteins | sample 1596011 | NCBI WGS metagenome assembly OJJD01 (sample SAMEA4350113, study PRJEB24818) | metagenome | biome: human; feature: gut; material: faeces | place: Denmark | collected 2013-09 | reverse complement strand
CACCCACGAGATACCAGACTGCACCCACGAGATGAGGAACACACCCACGAGATACCAGACTGCACCCACGAGATGAGGAACACACCCACGAGATACCAGACTGCACCCACGAGATGAGGAACACACCCACGAGATACCAGACTGCACCCACGAGATGAGGAACACACCCACGAGATACCAGCCGGCACCCACGAGATGAGGAACACACCCACGAGATACCAGACTGCACCCACGAGATGAGGAACACACCCACGAGATGAGGAACACACCCACAGCCCCCCAGGTGTGCACCGTTTTATTTTTTCCCTATATATAATAAGGTATACTATATAATAAGAAATGATCCTAAGTAAACTAGGAAAAACACGTAATAAATAAATTTATTTGCAAATATATGTAAATTTAAGGCGTTTATTTGTAACTAAAGGTTAAAAATAAAGGAAAACATAAACTTTTTGCGGAAAATATTTGCACGGAACAAATAAAAGTATTACCTTTGCAAACGTAAACAAGAAACAAATAATAAACATTTAAAATTAAAAAGTTATGAAAAAGAATTTAGTTATTTCAAGTGTAGCTGCATTTGCAGCACTTAACCCTGAAGGTTTTACTGTTAACGCTGCAAACTTGCAGCCCGTAACTACAGGGTATGCAGTAGCATTAAAGAAGACACAAAACAGTTTCGGGGCTGAAGGCCTGGCAAAGGTTGCAAATGTTATCGAGGAACTCCAGGCTTCAGGTAATTTAAACGGCCGTACCTTAGCATTCGGCGGCTGGTATGATTCAGAAAGCGGTTTATATTATTATGATGCTACAGTGATTTACCAGGATCGCGAAGAGGCTATCGAAGCCGGCCGTGCAAATGAACAAATTGCAATTTTCGACCTTGGCAAATTGGAGGAGATCCGTCTGTAATATATAGTTAACGGGGACCGCTCCGGCGGTCCCTATTATAGAACTTTTTAAAATTTAGAAAATTATGAGTACTAAAAGATATAATACCAAAACATTTGATTTTGTTGTAAACGGCGAACACGTCTATTTTACTTGTGATACTACCAACATAAAAAACGGCTTCTGCCATCATGTTTTTGCAAGTGGAGGCGGCAAATATTACGAACATTCCCGCGTGTCTTACTTAAACCGTACCTGGGAAAGCTTCGAGTATGAAACGGCGCTTTTGCACGCCGTGGATAAATTCCCAAAAAGTATGCGTGGACCTTTGCGCCTGGAGATCCAGGCCGTTGCACAAAATGAACACGAGAAAGCAGAAGCTTTTTGTGCAGCGTTCGCGGCAAACTTCGCGGCGTTGAGTACTGAACAAAAAAAATTTGTCCAGGATCACACTCCAGAAATAACCAACATAAACCAGGCTAAAACCGTTAACGCGGCCGTTGCTATGTTGGCAGCACTATAATATATTTTAAAGATTCCAGGGTGCAAAGGTTTGAGGCCTTGGCGGGGGATCATTCCCCCCGGTACCCCCTATTATAGAACATTAAAAATTTTTAGGTTATGGCAAAAAAGACTATAAAACAGCAGTACGAAGAGTTGGCAAAATTCGGCGAATGCTTCGAGCAAGAAGGTTATGGCGGCTGGTCCCTGGTGATCGACGAAGACGGGGAACGCGCTTTATATAAGGTGTGTTATAACAACAAGGAGGAACTTTGCGCCCGTTGGCAAAAAATAAAATATACGTGTCCGAAAAAAGAAGACAGTTGGCCACGTCCTTATATCACCATTAAGGGAACGCGTCACTATCTCGATAATTTTTACCGTTGTGCGTAAAAATACCCCGGTTCCCTGGATATTCCAGGGAACCCGCAAAATAACTACATTATAGAATCTTTAAAATATTAGGATCATGAATAATTATAATATCATTTTTTCACGCCGTCCAGGTACGGCCGAACTAGTAAGCATTTTATTTGCGGTGTGCGCCCTTCTTTTTGCACGCCTGAACAAAAGTACCTTTGCGGCTATAAAAGCCGCCTGGCAGTGGCTTTTTAAGCCTGAAACTTACTTTGCAAGCGACGGCGAAGGGGTAACAGTTAACGGGCTGCAAATTATAGGTATTAATCTGTTTACCGCGGCGGTGTGTTTAATATTATCAATATCTTTATAATGATATTCTTTTTCAAACTTTAAATAACAGGGTGCAAAGATTTCGAGATCTCCAGGCGGTTCGCGGACCGCCGGCACCTTCTAACAAGGTGATAAAAGCCGCTTTTATAGTGGCTGCAAAATATCACTAGGAATTAATAAATATATTATAGAACATTTAAATTTTTAGAGTTATGGCTACATGTAATTTTATGAGCGCAAATTGCACCCGTTATTTTGCTATTGGTATGAATCGATACTATACCAAAGAAGACGTTGAGGAGTGCGACCTGGATCCCGAACTTGAAGGACAGTTTGACGAGTTCGGAACGGAAACAGATTATGATTTTGCCAAGCAAAATATAGTTTCAGGTCTTCAGGCAAAGGGCTGGGAAGATTACGACGGGTACGAAGACGACGCGCGCGTAATTGCTTACAAGGATAAAACGCTCGTTTATGGAGGTTGTGAAATTTCACTCGAAATAAAAGCCCTGGTGCGTTCCGGTTATTACGAAGGCGCTTGTATGGATCTTTCTGGCAAAGTTACTATAGACTCTGCCGGTGATTACTGGACCGGCAGCCCCGAATATGATATGTTTGATGATGGCGAATTTAGCGAGGTTTCCGTGGTAGATGATAATTGGACCGGGAACGCCGGTTTAGATTACCTTCAGGCAAAGAACATTATCAAGAAATTAAACGCTATTATAGAGGATCTGAGAAATGAAGCAGAGTACGTTTTTTCTTGCTATTGTGGGGAAGAGTTGGCCGTTGCATACCACTGTAGTAACGGGGAAACAGGCTACAGCAGAATCGAAAAAAGACTCTATCAAGAAGTAGACGAAACGAAGCCTAACAAGGCAGCATAAACGCAAAACGGGGTACCCCTGGAGGCTCCAGGGGTACCCACTATTATAAAACATGTAAAATATTACTCTATTATAGAACATCTGAAATATTAGGCTATATGAAAGAATTAAAGAAACTGGCTATCATATTACGTGCACTTGGTTTTAAGGTGAACGTGGAAAATGAAACAATTAGTTTTGGCGACGGTGTCGTATATGATAATATCTTTGCCGCTGTCGATTTGGCAAACTGCCACTGGGATATTTGGCACGAAGGCAGTACTTTTGAGGTACACTTTTTCGCAAATAATGAGTGCATCTATGATAATGTATACTACTCGTTTCAGTTCGATGCTATCAAACAGATTTTTATCGATTACGACAAATACGGAAAATAAGCCCGTGAAGGCTGCCAGGGTACCCCTGGAGCCTTCTCTATAGGCTGCAAAGAATATCACTCTATTATAGAACAATTTAAATTTTGAGGAATTATGGAAACAAAGATAGATTTTGAGAATATCCAGAACGAGGACCAGGAGAAAATCATGATTAGATATAAGGAACTGGCAGCAGATAGCGGCGATGTGTACGCCTGGCAGTTTAACAAAAATACTCCACCTTCAGCCCGTACCTTCAGCAGCGAGGAGAACGCGAAGGAGTATGAAGTATTGAAGAATGAACGTTTGCGCCGTTGGTTAGGTGAACACGTATCTAAAACTACCTATATTATAGGTACGGAAAAAGATTACCAGATGGCGGTGAAAAACTGGGAACGCGACCGCGCAAAGATGGAGGCTAAACAATACGCCGAACATGTTGCCCAGGTAGTAGGTGTTTACCAGCAGCAAATAAAAGCCCTGGAGGCGTTAAAATCTGTTTGCCGCACCTTTGACGGCAAAGTGATAAATAAGCGCTTCAATGAGGCTGTAAAATCCGCCACGGGCTTTTACTGCTGTTTTGAGGATGGCTGCATGAGCTTATATAAATATAGCTGTGCTGGTCCTTATAAGGAAATCCACGTTTATCTCTATTATAGATGGTATCAGGAAATGGAGAATTTCTGGCAGTGGAAGCCAGGCGATCGCATGGAGGCGGAAAAGGCGGTATCTATTATAGATATAAAGATAAACGTCTTACAGAAGGAAATAAAACGCATTCAGGGTACCCGAAAGAACTATACAAAGTACGTGGCAAAGGTGCGCAAAGTGGAGAAGCTCATTGAGGAACTCAGCCGCGAGGATCCATATATTCAAGGCTTCGCGATGGATCACGACCTGCAGCAGTATCCTTCAGTTACCAGTATTTGGAAATGTAGATAATATCGTGGAAAGCCCTGGGTATCACCCAGGGCACCCTTTATAGAACGTGTGAAATCTTACTTATTATAGAACGTTTTAAATTTTGAGGATTTATGATAAACAAGAAATTTTATATTGATTATCTGAGCCAGCAGACAAAGGCAGACGGGCGACCATACGAAACGGCGCTAAGTGATTTTTGTGACTATCTGCTTGACCTGTTCAGCGTGAAGGCTTTTGACGGTACCCTGGACGGTTTTAAAAACTGGCAGCAGCACCTTCAGGCAAAACCAAAGTTTGGCGTTTTGGCTATGGCTTGGTTGAATGATGTTGGCCAGGCAATGGACCGCGGACAGTGGCTCGACGTTTTCGGTATGCTGTATGAGGATATGTATTTAACCGCTGGCAAGGCATCGAAAACGGGGCAATTTTTCACTCCTCAGAGTGTTTCTAACCTGATGAGTTCCATTATAGGCTCTGGCAAAAACGAAGCCACCAGCGCGAAAATAGAAGGCACCACGGTGAATGATTGTGCAGCTGGTAGTGGCAGACTCCTTTTGGCTCATTTTATCGAGGCTAGCAAACTGGACCATTCAGCCGGGCGACGATTCCAGTATATTGCTCAAGACTCAGATCCGCTGGTATGTAAAATGTGTGCACTCAATATGATGGCGCATGGTATGAATGGACGGGTAATTTGCCAAGATACCCTGGCAATGAGTACACCATCTGTCGAGTACTTCGTAAACGAAGTAAGATACCCTTTCAGTACGCCTTATTATAGCGTACGTGTAAAATCAGGGAATCCTCAAAAATAAGGATTCCCTGGGAATAAAAAGAAACATATTATAGAACATTTAAAATTTTAAGGTTATGGAAAAGAAAAAGAAATTAGATGTATCAAACATCGACCTGGTAAGCTTCGAAGGCTTTTATCAGACTATCTGGGATTCTTCTTTTGAGGTATCAGATTACGAGTACCGGAACGAAGTTGTAGAGGATGAGGATTTCACCTTCAATGAAGACAGTTACCAGAAGGCAGTTTGCGAGGCATACACCAAGCTGTGGGAACGCTGGCTCCAGCAGTATGTTTGCAAAGATATTAAATTATCCTTCGTAGGTGTTCAGCACCCACTGGCTTATAACTTCAGCACCGATGCTATCCAGGCGAAAATCGAGCTATCTGGTGCGGCTAAGAATGCGATTATAGCCAAGGTAAAACTTCACCGTGAAGAGATAGCCGGCTGGATCAAGGAAAATCACTCTTCCAGCGATGGTTTCTGGTCCTTTCTGAGTAATGATATTAAAGACTGGAACCGTGCAGCCTTATTCAACCATACGAGCGACCGCCAGGAAACCTATCTTGCCTACATGCTGTATTATATAGTGAAGGCAGAAATCGGGGCTAAGAACGGCGACGACCGCCTGGAGATGATGGCTTATTACAATATCTCCGAGCAGATGAGCATCACCGAGTTTATCACGTACCCTGGCAATAATAAGGCAGCCTGAGCGCTGCCCTATTATTGCCCATCGGAAAAATTAGAAATCACTCATTATAGAACAGATAGAAAATGAAGAAATCATCAGTTATATATAATTTCGCTATTTCGCAGCAGCAGGGCAAAATCCTGCTGACTGCCCAGGAATATCCCTGGAGTGTGCTCCAGGTTATCACTTTCGAGCCACAATATTTCGACAAGGTGGTGGCGCTTTGCAAGCGCCGTGGTATGGTAGCTACCCACGACAAGGACCGCTCCTTCTGCATCATCCATCTTGGCAGTGGCGACCAGGGCGGCAAATATCCAGATAAGCATATCAATACCGATACGCCGGCAGCTATCGACAAGTATCTGGAGGCATTGAAAGATGCGATGGCTCAGGCTGTGGTTTGGTATTATACGAATATTATAGAACGTGTAAAAAAATAGAAGTCATGAGAAAGTTAACAAAGAAAGATAAGGAGTTTTTAAAGAAAATCGGCTATCTCGAAGAGGATTTCAACCAGATAGAAAAAGCTAATTATAAGTATTATACTGAAGATGATCAGAGAATCAGCGAGGAGGAAGCTCTTAAAAAGTTAGGTAGAGATCGCTGGCTGTCTGGTATCGGTAGAGCCTGTTTTCATGCTTCTGCTGTAAGGGAGTGCAAGCGTGGTTCTGAGACCATATATATTAAAAGTGATACTTTCGATAAATAATATCACAATCACATATTATAGTAACAGCGAAAAATTAAAAATCATGGCTAATACGACAAATAAAAAACCTTGGGGATATGGTAATTATATCACCTATAGCGAAAAATATCAAGGCTTCATTATCAAGCCTTACAAGAAGAGGTAATCACAATATTATAACAACATTTAAAAATTAGAAATTATGGAAGCAAAGAATAATAAAGAGAACGGTTTTAACGTTATTGAGAATAAGGAAAATGAAGTGCAGGTAACAGAAGAGAGTCGCAAGGCATACGGCCGACCATCCGTTAACGAGGAGAAGGGCTGGAAGCTAGATCACGTTATCCCTTTCAACTTTTATCATAACGCTTATATCAAGAGCCGCGCGAGCATCGACGAGCTGGTGAATATGGTACTGCAGGAATGCAATATCAAGCCTGACGATACCAGTTCCTGGGCAAAGGACATTCGCACGATGATCAAGTACGCCATCGAGCATTTCGATGAGCAGATGGAAGAGAGCGAGCGAACTCCAGATGAAGAGGATGAAGCCTTGTCAGGGCAGTGGATAGGTGATGGCATCGAACTGCAACACGAGGCATTCTGGGTTGCCGATGATTGCGTTCCTCATACCTTCGAGGAGTTAAAGGCAGAGCATATCCGCGAAGGTCACTGGGAGGCCATGCTTAGATTTGAAGGTATGACTGAGGACGAATTCAAGGCTGATTACATCAAGCGCCGTCCGCAAGGCGCTGCGGCATAGAATGAGATATATCGAGGTTATCAATTCCATAACAGGGGAAGCCTGAGCGCCTTCCCCTACCCCGTCCGGCAGACCGGCAGCGTGGAGCAGCACCACGGCGGGGTGCATATTCTTTTAAATAACTTTAAAAATTAAATGTTTATGTGCGAAGGCGTTCGCATTTGTTTTAGTTTTACTCGCTGTCTGCGGTCCGTGATGGATAGCAGCAGCAATTTTTTACCATCGCTGCCACGGCTGGCAACATCTATCGAAGATGTGAGGATCGACACTTCACGGCGAACAAATGACTGATAAATAAGGTATGAGGTGCTAAAAACGTAACGAAACGTTAAAAATGCACTTAAATACGCAATTAAAGTGCATTTTATTTGGTAGTTTCAGAAATTCTTCGTACCTTTGCATCAGATAAAACAAGAAGATAATAAAAACGAAATTAATAATAACAGGCTGTGCCAGATAGCCCAATAAGTCTCAAGGGCATGAGCGAGAAATATGATTATCACTTTCAAGGAGTTTAAGGACAAAGTTCGCAACACCGCTATCGTATGCTTCGGTTCGTTCAGGTTTGACGAGGCGGAAGAGACAAAGGGTCGCGAGGTTTCTATCCATCGTTTTGGTAAGAGTGTGCAGTATCAATTTTGCGCTGCTTCCTGTATCTTTGACCTTCCGCTTGCAGATAGCTATAAGATGGATGTTTATACTGAGCATGAGTATTATGGTTATGGAAGTTTTTACGGAACTTACTACGTAAAAGAGGACACTTCTGCAGATTTCAATGCTAATAAGTTCTTTATCATCGCCCCTAACTTTCTCGCTGACATCGAGAAGGCTTATAAGCGCAAGAACGATTATAAGCACTGCTGCATTAATAACTATGTGATTTCTTCCGTTTCTGTAGCCTGTGCTACTTGGATGCGCCTTACTGATTACTTGAAGGGTAAGAATGAGGTGGAGTTCCTGGATGGTTCTATCCGTATCGGCGTGTGCGAGAAGGATGAGATGAAGCGTGCAGCCAAGGTTCATAAGTATATCGGTTTCGCTGAGAAGGCATTCAAGAAATATCTGGAAAAGAACGGTCTTGCCGACGGGAACGAGTATCTGGATATGCTTGCACATAAGGCAGCAGAGAAGAAGGAGGCTGAGAAGGCAGCGAAGAAGGCTGAGAAGGCTAGAGCCAAGGAACTGGCTTATATCAATGACCATATTTTCATTCAGAATAAATGGAAATCGGAAGCCTACAAGCAGGTTATCAATCGCCTGAATACTGGTTCTCATCTGGACGAATTAAGTGCTTATATTGGAAGAGAAAATGGCATAAATTGTTATGAATCCAGGGATTTTGACGGATATAGTAAGAGCTGTCGTTTTCCTATGATACGCCGCTCATTTAGCCTGTACTTAAAAAAGGGATATAATATTCACATTATAGGCGGTCTGATTACCTTTGTACGAGGCGAAATCAAGCGCCAGGGCGTGGCTTGCGAGTGGGTAGAGCAAGGCAGGGCTATTGATGATATTGAGACCGTGAAGGGCTTCCTGGTAAGGGGTGAGCATATTGTAGCCAAGTCTTTGAAGGAGGCGCAGCGTATCAATGCGGAGAAACGAAACAAACAGGCTCTTAGTCTGCTGAATGCCAGAAGCAAAGATCAGCTCGTTTATCAGAAGTTAGGAAATCACATGTTCACCTTTGAGGAGTCTTTGGCTTCCGGTAACTGTCGCCCTGGTACCCAGGGTTTCAAAAACCGCTACGAGGCTGCCATCGGTCACGAGGCTACCGAGATTTCACTTGCCGACCTTCGCAAGTATGGCAAGAAGTTCGGTCTTGAGGCATACACCGAGCGTGTGATCCGCTACGTTATGAACAAATTGTAGAATTATATATTATTTATAAGAATATGGAAAAAATGATATTATCACCTTTGCAGCTATCCTCAGTAGCCAAAAGCTACTACGAGGGTAGCATACCGAAGAACACTTTCGGGATGGAAAAGTATGTAGCCACAGACGGCGAAAATGCGATGTTTGTAAAGTCAGACTATCAGCCAGCACCCGGCGAAGTAGTCTTTTATATCAAGCGCATGAGATCAGAGCTGTATTGCCAGCTCTATAAAGAATCATAAAATACTTGGAGATATGGCAAAAAGAGAAATTCCCCTGTTTATTATAGACACGCTGCGAAATCACAAGCGTGGTGAGTGTGACTTCCTCGTCTGCACTGATAAGGATTGCGGTTTTATCGCAAAGGTAGATTACATCGACGAGGAAAAGGAGGAGGTAGGCGATGATTACCGCATCGGTTTCCCTCGCCGTGGGTGTAGCCTGAGAATCAAAATTCATCAGATGATAGGACAGCACCCTGATACGGGCAGAATCAGAACCTTATTGAAAAAGGGTATGGAGTACTTCATGAAGGCTGTTACCTGCGAGGTCCACGTGAACAATCCGAGCCGCGAGGAGTGTGCTGACTTCCTGAATACGCTGGTCCGTATGAATAAGCAGTATGTGGACGATGCCGGCTCAGATTATCATGCCCGACAAGCCACCATCCACACCATTATGATGCTGGAGGCTACAAGAAAGCTCCTTCTAGAAAAGCAGGAAGGCATCGAGATTGAAGACGGCGGCGATAATGATCCGCTCAAAGGTGTAGATTTTAAGTAATAATCATTCAAGCCCTCGACTTCACGGTTAAGTCAATTTCAATATGAAGATTTTAGAAACAAATACGAGAACTTTGGTTGTTTCCCAAAACGCTGATGGTTCTTTACTTATTACAGAAAAAGGTTTGCCAATCAAGAATGCAGGTAACTTCATCCTTAATCTCGGTGGCATTGATGCTGTTCTGGCAAAATGCAAGGATATGACTGAAGAGGAACTTCTGGCAGAGAAGAAGAGTAAGTTGAAAAAGCAGAAAGCAAAACATGAAGAACTGCAACGCAGAATCTTGGCGGAGAATGCTCTGATTGAAACAGCATACAAGAAAGTGTTTACTGATGGTGCAACTGTTGAGTCTACTCCTCATAATATTTATGTATTGCTTTCTTTCCTTAATACGCAAAATTGGGGAATGTGGAATTTGCCAAAAATGACTATTGGCTACAAGTGTAATCAATATGATTGTGATGGCAAACAGGCAACTACCATCATTCTTGATAAGCCAATCCTCTATAAAGGAGAAATGCTTTCACACTTCCAGGTTGGTGCACCACGTGGGCATCTTACGCAATATGCAAGATTATCTTTTAACTAATTATATAGCCCTAGGCGCAGCACGGTTAAGCGAAAAGAATATGGAGAATATATTAGCAAAGACGGTGAAGGAAAATGGAAATATCGACTTAAACGAATTAAGTTGGAAGCAGGTCGTTGCACTCCTTGGTGCCTGGGATTCCAGCTTCGCAAGAAATGAGAACACGTCGTTCTCGGAGATGGTGAAGCGATGCTATAAATCACGTCCGTGGCACGAGAATGCGAATATCATCTATTTGCATCGAAATAATCAGAAAACCACTATTCTTCCTCATGCCTGTTATAACCTCGACGAAGCAGAGGAAGATATGATATTTAATTTGCTCAAAAAGCAATTTCTACAGAAGTTGTAGAATAAAAAATGCCCCGACCGAAGCCGGGGCAACCGCGAGCCTTCTGGCTCTAATCTACTATAGTAGAAATTTGGCTCTTTAAGAGCGTTTGAATCCACAGACTTTTGAAAGTCTGACCGTCAACGGAAGTTTTATGTTTCTTTTTATTCCATAAAGGTACGATTGAAATCTTCCGAAGATGGTGCAAATTTAAAAAATAAAACAATACGGTGTATCAATTTACCCGAAAAATTATAGAATTTTAAGTTTTTAAAGCCCTACTGCATCGCGGATAAGCGGAATAAAGATGTTTAAGATATTGCACGCCTTCCTTGATTATCCCTTCTGCTCGTTCGAGTTTCTAAACCTCGACACTCAGGAGCATATATTTGCCTCATTCTTCGATGATCCTCTCTATGAGCTTCTGAAAGAGTGCGAAGTGAATTACGACCACGAATTAGAAGGGAAGATAATAGAGAAGATTCCGTCCGATTTGCGCATACATACCAGGGAGTATGCTGTTATCAGGGCGCAACAATATTTGGAAGGTTCTTGGTTCTTTCCTTGGTTAAAGAAGAAAAAGTAATATAATCATTCAGCCCTACGCATCACGGATAAGCGGAAAAGATATGGAGATCAATAAAACATCAAATAAGAAAGGCAGACCAGCAGCAGAGGGCAGCGTGCATAAATATGTGGTGCCTGATGACGTGCACGACTGGATCAGGAAGCACGGAGGCAGCAGATATGTTACAGAGACCTTCCGCGCTATCAAGGCTGCGACCTTACAGGCGCAGAAGAAGCCTTCGTTATAACATCGGTGGAACATCACCGATGCTGCGACAAAATTATAAACATCAATTTTAAAATTTTCAAAGACTATGAATAAAGAAGAAATCAAAGAGCTTGTTTGCAAGAAGCTCGGAAATGATCTGAATTGGAACGAAATGCAGATTCGCCAGGAAACCATCACGGATATTACCAATGAGTGCGGTACCCTGCAGCCTTGCATCATTGCGATGCAGCCGGTCGTAGATTGGTTTAACTCGCATAAACTCGAAAACAAACCGTTGGAGAAACAAAAGCCTTATGTGGGTGTGCTCATCAATCTGATTTGGCTCCTGGCTGCAAATGATATTGCAGGTATGATGCAGAACTGGGTACTCAGTGACATGGAATAAGAAACATCAATATTAATACATTTAAAGATTATAGCAATATGAAGAAAGCAATTACGTATTCTCTTGCAGCCCTCGCCTTCGTAGGTGTAGCGGTGCTGCTCTTCTCCACCATCGGTGTGGCGGTGTTTTTCCTGCCCCTTCTTGCTGGAGCATTCAAATAAAATATATCAATTTTAATACTTTCGTTTTTTTAAAGATTATAAGATTATGACTAATAAGGAACTGAATATGGCTATCCTCAGTAAGTTGTATGAGATAGCTGAAATGATTTGGCAGAAGATGGTAAGAAACGACCACGGTTGTTTTCGTGCCTGCGAGATAGCAAAGAACCTGGGTAAGATTTTCTATTGGGATGATGCAGATAAGGATGAGCTTATCCAGATAGAGGTAGGCAGTTTCCGCTGCGAGTTTGCTGCTGCGCATATCTTCCGTCTTGTTACCAAGTTCGAGAGTCTTGCCGGTATCGGCAAGAATGCGCACATGTTTACTTATCAGGAGGAGGACGGTAAGGAACGTGGCCGCGTATGTTTCCAGGCTACCAGGGAGATGGCAGAGCTTTGCGATTTCGTCAGTAAAAAGCATAATATGGGGGCAAAAACCAGTATCTTTATAGATACAGAGAAAAACCGCCTGGTGGCTACTGATAGCTATAAGTTGTTGGCTATTCCTGTTACCATCACTCAGAAATCGGGAGATACCCGCGAAATGCTTATCAACGCGAAGACCTGGAAAAAGATGTGCGCAAAGATGAAGAAGGGAGAAACCTACGAACTGATGGCTACCAAACTGGATAACCGCGAAGAGGCTACTGTGATTGAGTTTGAAGGCGTGACTTCCTACGAGCCTTCTACTTGTCGTTTTGTGAACTGGGCATACTGCTTTAGCAAGTTATCGGCAGAGCATTCTGTGCATCTGGGCAGCAGTTGGGAGGCTATCCAGCAGATGATCCGCTCTGTAAACGAAGAATTGGTTTATCTTTCCGGTAAGCAGGGCGAGAAAGTTATCACGGTAAAGATGGGCGAAAATTGGGCTACCTTTGCTACGGATGAGGTGTTGGCTCATAGCTTTAATCTCTGTTTTATGGGCGAAAAACTGCTTTCCATCTCACAGTTAGATGTGCTCTATCTGGACATGGAGGCTAATACACCAAAGCCTGCAGTATGCGGAAACGGATATATCTATTTAATCTGTCCTTACACGATGGGCGATGCCTATGTGGGCGAACTGGTGGTCGATGGCGTTTACGATGCTGGTAAGGCAGGTAATCTTATCGACCTTTTACAGCAGAGCTGCGAAATCACTACTCCTGTGGTATCTGAAAAGAAAGTTGTTCCTGTGGTATCATCTTTTGAAAAGGCTGCGTCATCTTCTGGAAAGAAGACCGTATCATCTTCAGAGAAGAAAGTTGCATCATTTTCTGAGAAGAAAAAGAATTCTGTGGATGATAGCCGCAAGTTTACTTTTGATAAAATCGGCATCGAGCCTGGCGACATCATTACTTTTATCCATGGTGGGCAGAGGGTTATCACGATAGACAATAACAAGGTGGTATACCAGGGCAAGGTTTACACTCTTTCCGGCTTCTGTAAGGAGTTTATGCCTGATGATAGACGGAATAAGGCTAACAGCTATCGTGGCTGCGCTTTCTTCGCCTACAAAGGTGTGAAGCTGGATAAGATGTTCAAGGAGGCGCTGAAGGCTAAGGAGCATGCAGATTTGGCACAGGATAAGGAGGAAGAAGAGAAAGAAATAAAACACCTTTCCGTTTTCGTTCCTGCGGCTATCATAAAGATGAATATTGCCGAGTTGCTTGCATCACCATCGTACACCAGAGATTTTAAGCCTGTATGCGGCTATCTTGTATCGTCGCCTATCATTGTACCATTTGGACGTGATAAGGACGTAGGCGCAAGGAAAACCCACTATCTGGTAGGCGTGGCTGCGCAGCCTATGCCACCACCTGGGAACGCAAGAAAGCTTTTTCCCTTACAGGGCGAGAGGGGCGCGCCTATGATTACCCAGGGCGCTGCCCTGGGAGGGCACTGAAAAAGTAAAATCCACTTTCAGATTGAAAGTTAATGGCGGAGAAATCGTAGTTTTACCCTTCTTTTTCTGTCTAACATAGCCTTACTAAGGCGATCTGTGGAAGGAGAAGTTATAAATCGTAAGCATTTTCCGTTTTGGTCCTTAAAAATGGAGACTTTTTCAGTGCCCTCCCTGGGCTAGGAGCTGCTGCCCTTTCAGGGCGTGCTGCTTGAGTAGCCTTGTTGTATGGCGCATTACCGAGATAAATAAAATAAAAAATACGTGAAGGCATATAATAATTCCGGAGGCCTTTTCGTTATTCAGATATATATAAAGAACAATTTTAAAACTAAAAATATGAAAGATAATGAAGTAGTAGTTACTATCCCCTGCAACGATCATGCCATCTTTCTTGATCATTATGGCATATTGTATGAGCGCATTGGTCTTGCATGGAAGAAAGACAAGGACAGTTTAGAAGGTTCTAAAGAGTCTTATTACATTGACAGAGAGGGTTCCTGGCAGATTCCTGAAGGTGTGGATGAATATACTGGAACTTCTATCGTCGCCCATCGTGGAGAAACGATACCTTTTGAAGATCTATGTTACGTCTTTGGATATACCCAATATATTCCATCGGTTATTCCCGACCTGAAGAGTTTTGACGTTCATATAGATAAATCGAACATGACCGGTTCCTTGAAGGTATTTCTAGACCGTGACGGGGACAAACAAAAATACTCGTCCTATAAACTGACTGTAGAAACCGATAAGGGCGTATTAGTTATGTCTTTATCTAAGTGTCTGTACTTTACAGAACTCGGTTTAAAGGATGAGAAAGAGAATATACTAGGGACGTTGAGAGACTACCTGGTTTCTTTCCTGATAGAATATAGCAAGCAGATAGGGTTCAGGGTTGAATTCGGAGTATTCTTCCGGAAATCAACTGCTTCGAAAGCTGACTACCGCAAAAGGCAAAACCGTTTCATCTGCAAGGAAGAAAAGAAGTTTCTCGGACCGATAAGGAAATTTGTGAAGGAGGAAGTTGAAAAGGATTGGAATGATGTTTTGGGCAAAGATAATGAGAGGGAACTATATTGGAAAGAGCGTGATGAATGGCAGCAGGAAGCCGCCAGCAAATACGATAAAGACCCAAACCTGATGGAATAGGTTTCCCTACGTTATTGCATCGGCGAAATATCACTGAGTTTCGCCGATGCAAACAAAAATAGAGCTTTAAAATATATCTATAACAACTTTTAAATTTTTGGCTTATGAGAACTAAGAAGTTTTTGTTTGCCACCACCTTTGCGATGATGGTAGCGTGCATGATGATGAACTCTTCATGCACCGAGTATGTGGACGAGACAGCGGAGAACGGAGGCAGCCGGCAGGTGGCTGACAAGGCTACGGTGAAACTGCGGTTTACTTCGCCAGAAGGTGATGACGTGAGCGTGAGCCAGTCTGCCTGCCTGACAACTCGCCTACCCTATCACGCGTGCCGAACTTGCTGCCAACGGTAAGGCGATGACCGACCTCTACATCTTTGATTACGACAAGTCAACGAAAGCATAAATACATAAAAACACAAATACACAAAAGCATAAAAGCACGCATAAATACACGTTTGTGCGTTTATGTATTTATGTATTTGTGTATTTATTTCTTTCTTCATTGTTTTCTTTGTTCATTTATTGGTTTATTTCTTAATTGATTTATTAGTATCTTTGTTTCAATACATCAATCCATACATAAAAGCATTAAAAAAATTAAAAACATTTGGCGGTTTAAAATTAAAATCTTAACTTTGCAGCATTAAAACACAAAAGCACTTTTCCACAAAAGCAGAAAAGCACAAACGTGCATTTATGCGTGGATGCGTTAGTGGATTTAAAGAAACGAATACATTAATAAATATATAAACGAATTAATACTTTTAAGATTATGGCAGAAACAAGATTAAAAGAAATCCTCGCCTTCGTAAACCACAAGGGAGGAGTTGGTAAGACAACAACCGTACAGAGTTTAGCAACTGGTCTTCGCCGTTATGGCAAAGGTTACTTCGGTAAGGGTGAAGATGGCAAGGAGCGCAAACCTCGTATCTTGCTTATTGATTTGGACCCTCAGTCAAGTCTCTCCTTCCTCTTCGGATGGAGTGAGGCAGAGAATATCGGAAAGCCTACTGTATACGATGCGATGATACAGCAGTCTCCATTGCCCGTCTATCAGGTAAGAGAGGGCATCTATCTTGCTCCAGCATCTTACCGGCTTATCAATATCGAACCTTTCCTTAATCAGATGCCGGTACCACGCAAGGCTTTATATAAGTTATTCGGCAAGCCACTGACGGAAGTACGAGGCGACGAATTGGCTACAGAAGGAGTTTCATCTATCCTGGAGGCTTTCGATTATGTTCTAATAGACTGCCCACCAGCGCTATCTCTGCTTACGCATAACGCCCTGTCGGTGGCAACAGGTGTGGTAATACCTATCCAGCTCGAAATGCTGGCAACGAAAGGTATTGCCGAAATTCTGAATGCGGTACAGGAAACGCGTGAAGACTTGAATCCTGATATTGATATTCGTGGCTTGTTTATGGTGATGAGTAACGATCAGACTAGAGCCACCAAGCAGTTTAAGGAGTATCTGGGCAATAAGTTTGATGATTACATGTTCGATTCGTATACCCGTCGAGATACGAAGATGGTGGAGGCGCAAGCTATCAACCAGGATATTTTCTCTTATTCGCCTTACAGCAGAGTAGGGCAGGACTATGAGAATTTTACGAAGGAAATTTTGGCCAGCATGCCGGAATAATGATTCATGTTTAACGTTTAGATATTTACGATTATGGCAAGGAAAGCAACAAGTAGTATACATAAGTTTGAAGGTTTGGAAGATTCTCCAGCCATCAAAGGTATAGAAAAGATTTATGAGGCAAATGAGGAAGCTCGCCAGAAGCGCGCTGCCGAGGCATTGGAGAAACAGCAGAACGGGCAGGGTACCGCAGAGCCGGAACCTGCACCCCAGGCTGAAGCACCTTCGCAGTCTCCGGTTCCTCCTGCATCAGCCGCTCCTATTTCTGCTCCCGACTCTGCACCTATGAGAAAGGCTGGCAAGAAGACGCAGAACGGTATCACCATCTACGTACCGATGGAGTACTATATGCAGATATTGCAGATGAAGATGGAGACGGGTACGCCTATCAAGGACATCGCCCTTCAGGCAGTCATCGAGTATCTGGATAGGCATAAGAACGGATAATGCAGGTAAACGAAAAGTCAGATTTGCAGGTAAACCGAAAAGTGGTTTTGAACCTATTTACCTTTCTGAATCTGACTTTTCGTTTACCTAAAAACGAAGTCTTTAAATAGAAAATTATAAGATTATAGATATTATATATATTAGTAAAATCTTAATAGTTTGGTTTTCAGATATTTACAAAGCTACTGGTAAATGAAAAGTCAGATTTGTGTAAATGAAAAGTCAGATTTAGGTAAATGAAAAGTCAGATTTAGGTAAACGAAAAGTCAGATTTAGGTAAACGAAAAGTCAGATTTAGGTAAACGAAAAGTCAGATTTGATATGAATGAAGATAATGAAAACAAGGGTTTAGCCTGGATAAATACTCCTTTTTCGCTCACGAAACTGGATAAGCAATACACTTTGTTCCAACAGAACGTGTTGATGCTAACGAGTACCCACCTCCAAAAATTTGTGGATGAGTACTTCCTGGAGAAGAGACAGTTGGGCGACGCTCGTTCTGATTTTCTTTTTGAGCAAGGCGTGGATCATGCTGTGATGAATATCCCGCCTATCAAGATAGATATTCACGATTTCATTACTTACGAGAATATGAGCTATCAGAAGTTGAGAGCGGAGCTGAAGACAAGTATTCTTGATATGGCGGTGAAGAGCACACTGCCCGATGGCAGCGAGGAATTTACGCATATATTCAGCCGAATGCGTATACCGTTATCAAAGAACGGATATACGACTAAGGACGGAAAGAAGGTGGACCGCATACTGGGATATATCCTGCTTGAGATTGACCCGAAACTTTCTAAGCGTGTATTCGATATGGGGCAGGGGTATATTCACCATATATCCATGATAGCAAAGTTTGCCAAGAACGTGAACACTCCACGCGTATATATCTATCTCTTGCGTCAGATAGGTTTGAACCGCAGCATGGATATATCGGTGCCTTTCCTGGAACTGAAGTCTTATCTCGGTTTGGTAGAACTAGATAACAACAAGAAGGAAATTCTATTGAATGAGCTGGGCGAACCGGTTATGAACAAATACCCCAAGTTCTCGCAGTTCAGAAAGCAAGTTCTCGATGTAGTGTGTAGGGATTTGCAGAGGATGGAGAAGTTGTCACAGACGGACATTGTATTTGATGAGCTGAAAGACGATGACATCATCTATAAATCGGGTAAGCGAAAAGGTGATCCTGAGTTTATCAGGTTTCACGTCAGGCGCACGGTGGTTGGTGAGAATCATCTATCTAAGGACAAGAACACTGATATTGCTGCCACTCTGAATGAGCGGTATAAGCAGAATAGCGCACAGCAAACTGGAAAACCGGTAGAGGGTGATATCTTCGCCCATGTGCATCAGCCTACGGAAAGTAAGATTGTAACCGAGAGCGGGCAAGGTACCGACAAGTGGAAGGCATTCTGCAAGCTCGTTATAGGAGATGCTGAGAAATCACTGCTTTCCCGCATTTCCTACATTGGCATGAAGAACGGAAGATTTTGTGTAGAGTGCAGCGATGATGATTTCGATATGATCCGAAAACTTGGTATCGAGGAGAAGGCAAAGGAGTTTTTCGATTGCAAAGGTTCATTTGCCCCGGTGTTCTACAGAAGTTAAAGGTAAAAAGGTAAAAAAGCCTAGCGGAATATATCGCCCTGCTGTTCTTTTACTTTTTTACCTTTTTATCTTTTTACCTTTTTCTGTCCCCTTCATTTATTTCCCTTTTCTTACCTTTGCACCAGAAACATTAAAAGAAAAATGAAAACGTATGAAAAGGAAAGAGATTATTCAACTACTCTTGATTGCAGTAGTGACGATGATGTTTACGGCATGTGCTGCCTCTCGACGGGCGGTTAGCGATAACCACCAGGAAGTGAAGGATAGCGTATCGGCTATTCAGCAGGATAGCGTGCATCAGCAGGTAATGGTGAATGACAGCGTAGCCATTAAGGTGAGCGAGGATAAGCATACTTCTTCTTCGTCTACGGAAACGGGCGAATATGAGGAGACTATCCAGGAGCAGATTACCGAGACTACCGATTCCTCCGGCAACAAGCAGAAGACTACCCACCGCACCACACATCGCAAGGGCAGTTATAACAACCAGTCATCCTATGATGAGCGATTGCAGATGCAGCAGCAGAAAATCAATCAGATGCAGAAAACCATCGATAGCCTTGCCGTCAGTAGCCGCAATGATGTGGGCACCCATTGGGAGGCCACTGATAGCTTATTGGCTACGGAAGAAGAAAATACAGCAGAGACAAGAAAGGCTAACTGGATTCAGAAAGCCAGAAAGAACGCCCTTGCCCTTTTTCTGCTTATCGTGATAGTTCTGGTACTTACAGCAATTAATAAATATACCGACCATGGGGAAGGGAAAAAGTAAGAAACACGTGCAGTACGGTTACGACATCGTGGATAATGATGAACAGGCAGAAGTTACGCTGCAGGATTTCGTTATCCCGGCAAAGATAGAAGCCTTCAGTAATCAGTATAAGCCGTTGGATCATTGGGTAGATGGCTGCGAGGTATTTAACGATGCCCGACTTCGGGAGTACTTCAAGGCGATAGTCTGTCCGCTTGGCGACCCGCTTTCGCTCTATCTGCAGGAGTTAAGCTATCAGGGTTTCCGTATGCAGAATGACGAGAGTGGCGAGCCGGTCATCTATTGCAGGGCGCTCTAGCCCCCGTTCCCAGCGATTCCATCGCTGGTTCCCTTCTCAAAAATACAATATTTCGCTGAAAATATATACTCGAAAATACAATTTTTCTCGAAAATTATATAATAGATTAAAAAAATAAGGATTTATGGAAAATGAAAACAGACCTCACAACTATCTGAAGATAGCTGAGGAGAGTGAGACAGGCAAGAAGCTGAAGGCATTTCTTGCTGAGTGTAGTGAAGCAAGCGAGAAGGCGAGAGCCTGGGCAGAGAAGCAGGGAGCCGATACCTACTACGAATCGCCCGAAGGCTTTGCAGGTGGTGTGGCGATGGTAGAGTTCAAAAACACGATCAGTAAGGAAGGCTGGACGAACATTCAGACTCCTACCAAGGACGGAATGCAGAGCACATCGCTCTTTATTCCGGAAGAAAACAGCGAACTGGAGAAGGAGATGATGGCACTGCCTATCGTAAATGAAACGGCTCTTATCGCTATCCTGCAGTTCAAGACTAAGATGGCGAAGGGTAAGGAAGGCAGGGAGGTGCAGCTTCCGTTCTCCTTTGGAAATACAACGCCTATCCTCTTCCTGCATCATGGCTTCTTCTATACCGATGTGCCTTACGTGAGCACAAGCAAGGACTGCCAGGTTATCACGGAGAAGGAGTTCCTTCGCCGCAAGATGGCAGCAGTAAATGAGCATTAATCATATTTCGTTCTTTATATTTTATATATATTTATTTCTATATGTTTTATATGAGTTGTTTCTAAAAAGTAGTTTAAGCTGAAACATTCTCAGCCAGCCGTCCGTGATGGATAGCTGGCTGTTTTTATTTTATTCAGTCTCGCGATGTATCTCTTCTGCCACCATGCCGTAGCTAGGCTGCTGAGATTCCAGACGGTGGGTGAGTTCGCTGATGAGCTTCTGCTGGTCGCCTATCTGCTTCTGCTGTTCGGCTATAATATCGAGCATGCGGTTAAGGGTCTTCAAGCTGATGTCCGTTTTTTCTGCTGTAACCGGTTCCGCTATCGGAGTAGGGGCAGCGGCATTCATAGTTGCAGCGGCAGCCTCGTTCTTCTCTTCTCTTGTCTTGTGCTCCTTTGCGCCTCCGTTCCCAGCGTTTCCAACGCTGGTCCACCCAGGCACCACCGACTCCATCCTCTCCACATCGAGGGGATTGCGCAGCGCCCTCGTCCCCTGTTTGCGCTTCTCATCATTATCAATATATCCCCCATCAGGTTCAAACTGGTCATCTATGCTAGGACAAACATACCCCGCCTCGCAGCAGCCTTCTCCCTGAGAGTCCTTATCCGCATCTACGATAAAAGCCGAGATCGGAACGTGAAACGCATTGCAGAATCGCAGCATGGCGATGGTAGGCAGCGGCGACTTCATGCGTATCCAGCTATCCAGGCACGCATTGCTAGTAGTACCCATAGCCTTCATAATTTCTCTATTGGTGATTTTGCTGTTTGCTTCCATCCATTTGTCGAGGAAGCTGTAATTATAAAAGTACTTCATAGCTAAACTATATTTAAAAGGTGAATAACTCTAATCTGTTCATCTCGAAATCAATTAATATATGTAATCTATGTTAAATTCCCCTAATTTCTATCAGAAAATATAGGTAACATTTGGTTGTTTCGATTTTAATCTTTAAATTTGCACCAAAATTAAGAAATAAAATCGAAATGACAAAGGAAATTATAGAAAAAATCTGCAGAAAGAACTCTCCATTAGAGGTAAATGATATTTCTGTGGAGGAAAAGAAGAACTTAGCTGAGTTTTTATCGGATAAGGGCTTCACAATCTCAACTTTCTATCTCCGTTTCTTTCAGAAAGGTTTCGACGCTTGGGAAATCCAAGGCATTAAAAACTGCAAAAAGCAGTTCTTAGCTATACCGGAAGTAGCTAACCTATTGTCCGAGTATGTAGAGACCGATGCCCTTGGCAACGAGATTGGAAAGAAAGGCTATCTGGTAGAGGCTGCCCAGACCGATGAGCCGGGTGTGTTCTACACCTGTCTGAAGAAGGCGAACAACGGTCTCTGCATGAAGTTCTTTGCCTTTATGGAGGAGCGAGGTATGAGCCGCACGACCATCATCAAGCGTTTCACCGCTGATGATTGGAAACCATGGGAGCAGGAAGGAATTAAGGCACTACTGCTTTTAAAGGTAAAAAAGTAAAAAGGTAAATTCGTAACTATATATAATGATAGATGTAACCTTTGATTTTGAGACCTGTTCGCTCTCGCCCACCGCAGCCGTGATGAGTCTCGGTGCGGTGGCGTGGAAACGATATGGGGAAGAATCACCTTTCTTTGATGAAGGTGATGGTGTGCTGAGAAATTCCACTTTCTCTGCACACGTTGATTTGCGAAGCATGTTCATTAACGGGTTCGCATTTGACAAGAGTACGGCAGAGTGGTGGTCTAAGCAGAGTGACGAGGCAAAAGCTTCCTTGCTCGATAGCGATAGCGACGAGGCACCCTGCCAGCCGATAGATGTTGTAGTAAATGACTTCTTCGGATGGATAGACTATATCAAGAAGAAGCTCGGTGACGATGAACTTTGCCTTTGGGCGCAGGGTTCCGATTTTGATCCAGCTATTCTGAGATATATCTGTTACAAGCTGGGTATCAAGTTCGAGATAAAGCATACCTCATTGAGGGACCATCGCACGTTCTATTTGGAGCTTGCGAGAATCATCTGGGATGCAGCCGAGCCAAACGAGGAACCTTTTACCTTAGACAAGGCTTATGCCATGACTACCGACTATAAGGACATCACCGATGAAGATGCGGCGCATGACCCGATTTTCGACTGCAAGCGAAGTATCTATTCCACCTGGCAGATGATGAAAAAGATAAGAGAAGGCTATGCCAAGACTGTTTGATTTGCCATATATCCCTAACCGGAAGGGCATACAGCAGAGGCATAGGAACCTATCACGATATAGAATGCTGCATCGTTTCGCCTATACCGAGACGATGAGCGGACTGAAGGATGATATTCCGACCCTTCTCTTCTATGCGCCCTTTGCCCTGCTGAAAGATACCTGTGAGTATCTATGCAGGATGATGACGGGCAGCGTGGAAGATATGATTATCACGCCTTCACACAGTTGCCGCCGCAAGAACGGCAAGATCTATTGGAGGCAGGAGGTGCAGATTATCGGTCTAGATATCGAATTCCTCACGATGGAAAGTCTCTCGCAGATGATAGTACACCGCATGGAAACCATCTGTAACTGCAAGATAAGGCATTATCGCCTGGAAACATTTCTGAATTTATAAAACATAAAGATATGAAGAAATAAAAGATATTCTGCATGACATCATGCAACTTCGGTACGATATACACTTCGTTTCCGATTTTTATTTTGTTAGACAACCGAGCCATCGGTTAAAATGGCAGGAAGACCGGACGGGCGATAGATGGACTTGGAAACATTCATCGTATATCTCATATCCGCAGCTTCAAGAAGAAGGGGAAAGTCTGATTAAAAAGCCTGGGAACCCCATCGGATGGTAGCAGTGGCATCCTCAAAATTTGGCCAGTCGCCCCGAAGGTCTTCTTTCTTTGACAATATGATATAAAGAGAATAGGGGAGGCATTCTGGAAACGCTCTTATGCAAGGGTAGTGGAAGCAGCAATGCCCCACGACGACGCTGTACACTGCATCTTTTGTCCGACGAGATGTAAACACTTGAAGTTTTGCCTACCCTTCGCCTCCGTTCCCAGCGATTCCATCGCTAGTCAATGGTCAAGAGTGATGCCTTCCCTTCTCTTTTAACTATATAAATACTCTTACTGTAAGATATGTTATTCCACCCTATATTGAATCAGATTGCAAACCTTGACATGGCTTTCCTCGTAAAACCTGCCGATGAGCAGCGCATCGAGGGACAGACAGCCTGTTTCTGCCCCCTCTGCCAGAAGGAAGAGGCAGACGATGGCGAGCAGGGCAAGGCAAAGCAGACACCACACCTCATTATATACAATAATGAGCGGGGCGGTATGTATAACGGTGTAGGGGTGGAAGACAATTCCAAGGCAGAGCATGGTGCCCTGCGCTGGATGTGTACCAAGACCGGCAAGTATGGCTATGGAGCTTTAGAGCTTTATGCTGCCATGCGAGAACTTCCGATGCACGGAGCCAGTCTGCTGCGTCTGTGCCATGACCTTATCGTGAGGGTGTATGGCGACAACGAGAAGACGAGAGCCAAATGGCCGATGCTCTTTGCAAAGATGGACTATCGCACAATCGCTCCACAAGCGATAGAAACTTTCTCATTTATGCCAAAAACAGATTTCAATCCCCAGGAGCTTGCAGCCCTGGGGTGCGAAGTCACATCTGTAAAAGGCATTCCGCAGTACGGCTTCGGCAAGGACTTCAACACCAAGATGTTGAACGAAGATTTTCGCATCTATGCCGTGGACCAGGTAACGCTGCCCAACGTAGTGAGAAACGGACAACTGGTAAGTGAAGTGATTTACGGCACACCCTGGAACCCTCTCTTCGTCTGCTTTGCTACAGACGTGATAGCGCCACAAGGCAGTTGCGGATGCTTCTTCCGTCCAGCCATGCAGCAAGACCCTATCGTCTTCTCTACCTGTGAGGAGCATAGCGTAAGAAAGGTGAGCAAATGGCTGATGGGTGATAAGGTTTTCACCTATGCGATGGACCATCGGAGTAACAACTCGACTGCCGTTCACTCGGCAATAGAAAAGTTGCAACCGGGAGAGGCTTATACAGAGACGAAGGAAATATGGGTAGAGAACGAAACCAAGGACGGAGAACCGAAAGGCACCTTCCATACTGAGGAGGAACCTATAGAAGTAGGCGACATCAAAGCTCAGAACATCGTTTTCTGCCGGACCCCCGAAGACGCATTGAGCATCTATTATGCCATGTGTTCCCTGCGTCAGGATAAGGCGCAGGATAAGCATTTTCAAAAGTACTGCTGGTACCATGTAGCCTTTTCGCTGGGCAGAAGAAACTTCTGGTATATTGAGCGTGGGCAGTGGAGACAGGAAAAACTCGATTTCAATGCCGTGCAGTATCAGAAAATGAAGCGATTTGCCGAAAGGGTTATCATGATTTATCCTAACGACATCGCTAGCCAAAGGGATTGCGGAGCCATCGCAACCAAGTATTGCGATATGTGCTATGCCACGCTGCCCGATGGCTTCAGAAGCCGATATAATCAAAGGTGGAACTGGTTGTACGGTTGCTCTCCTCGCTCAGTGAGAGACTATCTGATGTGCTACCACATGGATGATGCCGATAACTTTAAGTTCGACCACGATATACGGTTGCCGCTATATTCGAGATTGCGCGGTGCCAACAACACCGATCCATTCGAGATAGAATATCCTCGTGATCCGAGAAGTGGCAAGCTTAAACCGCCTACCTGTAAGGTATCGCCTACTAAGGTGTGGTTATTTATGACCTGCCATGGTTATTACCGAATGATAGACCCTGAGAGTACCGACCTTGTAGGCCAGTATATCCATCTGGATAGATGTTTTGTAGAATACATCGACCAGAAAAGTATCATCCAGGCGACAAAAACCCAACTTCTGCAGTTTACCGAACAGAGTTGGCGGCATAATGATCAGGAGCGCAAGATGATGTCAGATTGCGCTAACCTGATAGACAAGAATTTCAGTGAGAAATCGGCTGGCGGCTTGCAGGGCATGGTGATAGACTTCACCGAGAGTTTCGATGCCCATACGGAATATTTCTTCTTCCGCAATGTAGCGTTGAAGATTACGCCCGAAAACATCATGCCAGTCAGCTATGACCGCTTGAATTTCTTCATTCCTGCTTTGGCTAAAAGACCGTATGACTTTACGATGAGGGTGTTCAATCCTCCGTTTGTTATCAGCGAGAGCCAGGAATACAAGGATAGGGTGGCAGTCATCGCCCAGCAGGAAGCTCAGACCAACGAAGACGGTTCGCCAGTCTTCACAAGAGCCGAAATCGACCAGAAGAAATCCGAACTTAAAGATTGGGCGCAAACCTTCCGCTGGCAGGTGGATTGGAAAGGTAAGCAGGAGAAAGAGCTTTGGCCTATCCTGAGAGTGATACGCGGTTGTTGCAATATGCAATGGCGGCTGGAGCAGGATTGCATCCGTAACAAAGAGCCGATGCCTGCCGAAGCTATCGCCGACATCGACTCCCATTTTGCTAACATGATTTCCTGTTTGGGAAGAATCTGTTATCGCTCATGGGCTGACATGCAGAGTATCTGTCCTTATCTTCTCGAAGATGAGGTGGAGGACGAGAAGCAGGCAAGTGGCGGTTCGGGTAAATCACTGATGATAGAACTTGTGGTAGGTTCAGCAGTCAATGTGCTGCGCGTCGATATGAAGGATTTTCTGACGATTGCCGATGCAAAGTTCAGTCTTTCCGACCTGCTGATTTCTCCTGGTAAATATAGGGTAGTACACTGGGAAGATAAACCTTCGGGTTTCCCGATGAAGTACTTTTATAATAAGGTAACGGCGGGAGCCAAGGTAGAACGAAAGTTTGGTGACCCTATCGTCTTCAAGTTGGAAGAATCGCCAACGAACGTAATTTCCAGCAACTCGCAGTTGAGTGATGATGACGAGTCTACCATCGGCCGTTTTCCTTTGGTATCTTTCTCGGATAGGTTCTGTCGAGAAAATCCGATGCAGCATAAGCTGGCACGTTCCCCCAAGGAAGTGATGAAGAACCTCGTTAAGGAACCGGAGAATCTGAATGAGCGAGACCGCAATCAGGCGATATACATCTGTGCCTTAGCCGTTCAGTTTATCATGCGCTACCATACCTTCGTGATTGCTCCTCAGAAGAACGTTCAGCGAAGACTGATGGTAAGAGAGCTGACCGAGAACACGGTGAACTACTTTGAGTGGTTCTTCAGCCGTAATGAGGTATATTCAGCACCTATCTGTGCAGACGAAATGTTCAGCGAATTTATGCGAGATTGGGCTGATGCTAGTGAGGGCAAGAGTAAGGAATATAGCCGAGCCACCTTCAAGAAGAAAATCAGGAAGTATTGCAAGAATATGAACATTATCTGCAATCCTGATAATCTCTTGGTAGGTGAGGACAACAAGCGTCATGGCTGCTTCAAACTTCGAGCCTGGGTAACAGAGGAATACTTCGTAGGACGGGAATGGGAGAACGATGACAGCGTAGAGCCAAAGCATATCCGCAGAGTAAAGACGAGTAAGCACGTATATTTCTTCTTCCGCAGTGGCAAGGATCATATTCCGGAAAGCTATGATGAGTTAAAGCGGATAGCGAAGGAATATGTGGAAGGTCCAGACCCATTACCATATCGTGATGATGATGGTAACATCGTCTCCCTCACACCGGAAGAGGAAGAACGCTGGAAAGCCTTCACATCTCGCAAGCAGGGCAGAAGGCAAGCGATACCTAACGCTAGCGATGGCAACAATGCCGCAGCTACGGTAGACGAAATAGATAAGAGCGACCTGCCTTTTTAAAGGTAAAAAGGTAAAAGGGTAAAAAGGTAAAAAGAACCTTAATCCCTTTACGTCTCCGTTCCCAGCGATTCTATCGCTGGTCCGTAAACAAGAAAATAGAATTTACAAAAAAAATAAAAGCAAAATGAAAATACAAGCGCAATCATCCCTCTTGCTTCGTCAAGCCTTGCAGAAAGCTGCGAAGTGTATCGACAGCAAGTCAACCATCGCCATCTTGAGCAATGTGCTCCTTACCCAGCGTAAGGAAGATGGTCAGTTCTTCTTCGTATCAGCTACCACTGACTCGGAGTTATCTATCCCTGCCCCTCTCAGTATCGTAGAAGGCAGCTTCAAGGAAGATGTAGTCCTTCCTATTACGTCTCTGTTGTCTCTCCTTTCTACCCTCCCTGCTGACTGCGTAGTTACCATGGATCTGTCGCAAGATAAGAACCGCTCAATGAATATTGAGTATTGCACCCAGAACGGCGAAAAGGTGAAGAAGGGTAACGTCAGTCTGGTTTATTTCAGCGCAGAGGAATTCCCTCGTGCAGCGCAGCCTGATAATGCCAGCCTCCATATATCCCTGCCGATGGCAACCTTCGGCAATGTTCTGTCTCATGCCGGCAACTTTGTGGGCAACTCAGAGCTTCGACCAATTATGAACTGCCTCTGTATCGATGTAGCCGAGGACCGAAGCGAGTGTACCTTTGTAGCATCTGACGGTCACTCCCTCATTAAACTCATCCATACCAACAATCCTGAAACAGGTGGCAGCAACTTCTTCCGCAGTGGTACACCTGGCATTATTTTCGTAGAAAGAACCTTCTTCAAGAGCTTGGCGGTTTTTGATGACTGCGCAGATATTGATATAGAGGCAAACGAGAGCATGGTGCGCTTTACATCGGGTAATGATATTACCTTCGTCTGCAAAAAGATGGTAGGTCAGTACCCTAATTATAACTCGGTTATTCCTCGCAACAACCCTTATAATGTTGTGGTAGACAAGCGCGAGTTGGCAAGCGTAGTAAAGCGTGTGGCACTCTTCTCGTCAGAGAGCAGCAACATGATCGTCCTGAAGAAGAAGGGTATGTTCCTCGACGTGGCAGCGCAGGATTTGGACTTCAACATGTCGGCCAATGACCAGGTGCTTATCATCGACAGTAATTGCGTAGATGGTCATCGCATAGGTTTCAAGGCAAGCAGTCTGCTGAATGCTCTGGCACCTATCCAGTCTGATACCGTATGCCTGCATCTTGGCGATCCTAGTCGCGCTGGCGTTATTACCGCCAACGAATCATCGCCTAGGGCATTGACCCTGATCATGCCGATGATTCTTGAAGAATAAACTTACATCGAACGAATAAGATAAAAGATTATGAATGATACTTTGTTCATTCCTCCCTGTTGTGTAGACAAAAAACTGCCCCGCGCAATTATACAGGCACCACGGAGGGCATTGAGCTTCTATACTCACGGCGATGTGCTGATAGATAAATTCTTCCATGCTATCGGATATATGGCTGATGTAAACCCTAACCGGGCACAGAAAAAGCATTTCTGTGTGATGGTGTTGGCGATGACCGTAAGCAGAACATCTGCCACCGGATATATCATCAACTACCTTAAAACTTGCTTTGAGAGGGGTTGGATAACCCACCTGGTGCTCTCAACCGATAAGAGTGTAGAAGACTGGATAGATATTCATCTGATGGAATACAGAGACAGAATCTTGTATCAGAACCATAATGATGTGACCCTACAGACTTCGCACATGGTTCTTTACAACGAGGAGAAAGCCTTTACGTTGGCTGGTCCGATGCTCGATACCCCTAACGGTAATTTATCGCATTATTCGATGGTGCTGTACCCCGACTATTCGGCATGCAATGATGCAGCCGATTGGTCAAATCCGCTCAAGAATATCCTGTTTCCTGATATATTGCGGCATCGGCAAAGGGTAGCCAAGGAGAAACGGAAGGTAGACAGTATCATTCTGAACCGATTCCTGCAAGCCAAGCTTCCTCCTTACGAAGAGGATAAGGAGCAGGATGGTCCTCGTGATCATTATGATTTCGGTGGCTTCGTATAAATTCATCGACTAATAGATAAGAGTTATGGCAAAATATCATCAATCTTATCAGAACCTCCGTCAGTTCTGCGAAAAGTGGCAGTGGATAGACCCACGCAGCGGACAGCAGGTAACTGGTTATGTGCATCCACAGACAGCGAGGAACGTAAAGCGCAAATCGTTCTACATCAAGTTCCTCACCAAGACCGGACACGTAGATGAAGGTGAATGCGTCTGTCTGAAGGTGGATGTTATGCGTCATCAGAGAAAAGTGCAGTTCGTAAACAGTGGAGAAATCCGCGTGGTGAACGATATACTGGTACTCGAAGTAGATGGCACAAGGTTTATCACGCATTAATATGGTAATTCATGTTTTAAGATTCAATATAGTTTATCGAAGATTTTTAAAACTCTAACTGTTAAATTATTGAATTTAAATGCTTCATAGCATGAGCCTTTGGCGAAAGGTAAGTTCTGTGATATAACTACAAGCAAAAGCAATGTAGGGTTGTCTATTCACATTTCCCTACACCTCCCCGGTGCGTGAGCATAGGGCGCTTTTTAACTGGAATATTCATTTTTAAACAATATATAGATTATGTGGAATCCGTTTAAAAGACATAGAGCAAAGAAAGCTCTCAAAACATTGGATAGTCTGACTAGCGTAGTTGCCACGATCAAGAAGTGGGAAAAGGCTGGTTTGATTTACTGGCAGGTTAAAGGCAAGACTCTTCTGATTGAGCAGAGTTTGGGTACCATGCTGCTTGCTGGTGGAAGTGAATTGTTCAAGAAGTTTCTGAATATCGCTGCCCAGATACAAAACTCGGAACTGCTCGTTGATGCTTATGAGCAGCAGCGTATCACTATCGAGACGCAGGCAGTGAGGGATGCGCAGGAGAAAACGTCCAGCAAGCTGACCGATGCTGATATTCAGCGCATCCGTCTGAATGCCAGAGAGAATATGCAGCACATCGATATGAAGAGCATCCTCGATGCTATCCACGAGTTCGATATTATGATTATCCGCAGTAGTGCCATCTCCTCTGCTGATGCCACCCAGGAAGGTGGCGAACTGGTAGCCGTTGGCCACTTCGACGGTAAGAAGGTAGAGATGGCGATGTGGGATGAAATCAAGAACGATTTGAAAGAAGAAAAATAAGCAACCCCTCGTATATGAAAACAATATTATTCACAAAGGAAAGCTGGCTGCGCAGTCAACTGAGTGTGGCTAAATATTCCGGAGGCGTACAAATCGAAGACGAAGATGGCAAGAAAAGAACCTTCCTCATCGTCAACAAAGAAGGGAAAGACCTGAACCAGGTTAGTATTCCTGCCAGCGAGCCAGCCGACCTGATAGATAAGGAATTCATTCCGCTCTATAAAAAGCTGGGCAGAGTTTTATTTATCGCTATCGTTAATGCAAACCCTTTAGCTTCCCGCAAGGAGCTGAAAGCAATCCTCACCGAGCAAGCCGAAGTGAAGAAGAAGGGTGAGGAAGCCGAGAAGGCAGCAAGAAAAGAAAGAGAGAAGAGGCAAAATCCTTCCCTCTTCGACTAAGAAAAGTTTTATAATACATTAAAGATTAATAAAGAAATGAGAACATTAGAAGAATTTCAGAAAGAAGTCCTTGCGCCTTTACGCAAGGAGAGAGACAAAAAGCACGAAGTTGCTTTGAAAATCAAGACCGATGGCGGCGAGGCTTTTGCGAAACGTAAGAAGGAACTCTTGGATAAGGAAGTTGAGTTCAAGGAGCGTCAGAAGTCTAGCCTGAAAGAATTTCTCGGCAAGCAAACCTTGGAAAAGAAATCTTTCTTCGTTCAGCGAGATGCTGATCGTGCCGAAGCTCATGCCCAATATCAGAAAGCCAATCACGACTACAAGGTAGCTAAACGCCGTGCCAACGAGGAGTTTATGGATAAGATAGGTATTGCCTATGCTGAGTACAATAAGGAGAGAGTAGCCGCAGGTGAACAACCTGTATATTACGACAATCGCCGTGAGAAATCAGTAGAGGAACATAAGGCTGGTTATCAGGAGGACGGCTGGCCGGAAGAACCAGAACCGGAGGCTGAAGCATGAGTTTCGGGAACACGAAAACTCCATGCAAGCCAACCGCTCGGAACGTAGCGAGGCTACCGCCCGAAAGCATGGCTTTGAGATTATCGAAGGAGAGGACGATGATTCGCCTGATACTTCAAAGTAATAATAAACAATAAACAACGATTCTAAAACTGAATCTGTATGATCAATAAACAGCAAAACATACTTCGAGCTTTATTGAAGAAGTATAAGTTTAAAAGCGTGAGCAATATGGTTCGCCAGGCTCTCGGTATCAACTACGAGAACTTCCTGCAGAAGACAGAACCTCTCTACGTTATCCCCCGCATAGCTTCCTGTTATGCCGATGAGAACGATAAAAAGACTCTGATGGGTGTAGTCTATAAGGAATGGCTCAAGGACGTAGTAGAGAAAGCCTGGGTTGCTCCTCTCAACGCCTATATCGAGGAGCATGGCGAGCGCACAGTGCTCTCAGCCATCTATTACCTAATAGATAACAATCTGTGGGAGGTATACGAAGGCCGTCTTGCTCTCGATGCGCAGGAAGATAATTACTACGATAAGCTGGAAGATATGCCCACAGCTATCTCCTTCGTGTTAGAGCAGCAGAAAGCCGAGGAAAAGAAAGCCAAGGAAGAGGAAGCCGCAAAAGCCGCCGCCACTGTCGAAAACGCCTCCGTTCCCAGCGATTTTATCGCTGGTTCAAAGTCCGGCTATACCCTCACCGCCGAAGAAGCCGTAACCCTCATCGGTACGACCACCGAAACCTGCGCTCAGTTAAAGCAGAACATCGAACGCCTGTTTGATTTCGTGCATACCGCCACCGATACCGATGCCTTGCGGAAAGAGATTGCCTCTCTTCAGCAGCAGTTGGAAGATCTGAAAGCCCAGCACCAGCAGGAAGTCGACACCCTGGTGCAGCAAGCTGCCGAATCCGATGCCACTATGAATAAAGCCAGTAATTTCATCGCTAAACTGCGTCAGGAGGCAAAGGAGGCTCAGGAGCAATATGATGAGCTGAATGCCAAATATAAGAAGGCTCTTGATGAGCGCGATGCTGCCGACAAGGAGTTGGAAACCTACAAGAAAATACTAGAAGAGGAAGCCAACCGTGAACAGCTTCCTAAGAAGAAGGTTATCCCATACAGCGTATTAGATGCCGTTCCTCTCTTAGGCAAAGGTGTAATGACCGGCCTGGTACCCGTCCTTGCAAAGTACAACATCGTGGTAGATTACAATAAGTAGAAAGGCGTATGGATCATAGAATAATTGATATTCAGCTGCCATTACCGAAAGGAAACGATAAAGACCCTATCACTTTGGCACCTACCTTCTATAGAGGAGGAAACGCAGATGATACGGCATATTTAAAATTCAACAATGCCGTTAAGCGTATGTCAGAGCCTAGAGAGGTGGAGCGTACAGAAGTTGATGTGGAGTTCGTAATTCGCAATGATGCTGGCAGTCTTTATGCTGTGGTGTATCATTATGCTGATGGTAGGACAGAGGCTGATATGCTGGTTAAGGCAAGAAATGGCTATTGGGCATTTCATCGTGCAAAAATGCGTTTCCATCCCAACTTCCTGAATGCCTACATTCCGTCGATATGGGGATATAAACGTCTTACTGAATTACAGATAGCGCAAGAGCTTTCCATGGTTCCTGTAAACGTGAGTAAGATGATGATTTCCGGTAATAATTCTTTAACTATCCACCCAGGAGGCATCAATGTTACCAGATGTAATTTCAAGAATGGCGATTTGCTTGCCATTGAGGAGATTGACTTTATTGCGTATGAGGATTTCGATCGTGATGAGATTAAGGATTTTTATCACGATGTTCTCAACCGATATGTACTCAATAAGGACGTGAATATTGAAGACTTCCCCGAAGATCTGATAAAGAAAATCGTAGAGGAGAGTCTTGAGAGTTTGAAACGGAAGTATGGTAAATAAAAAAGATAAAGACAATGGCAAACAAAATAAAGATTAGCGGTTCCGAACCTGTCAAGTATGGACCGCATGATTTTCAGTTAGGCGATTACGTCTATGCTCCGGTATCTCTTAATGATCCATCTCAGGGGAATCAGTTGGCATATATCGACCAGCAGGATGATGAATTTTGTTCTATCATCTTAGCACAGACAGGCCTCACGGTTTCTAGAGAATACGATGATCTCTGTCTTGTGCCGATAACGGAGGAATGGTTAAAGGAGAATCCGCAGGTGTTCACTCCTAGCGATGATATAATGCAGCAGGAAAGTGGTCTCCGTTTTGCCTATCAGTATAAGTTCTCTGCCAAACGTTTCGTCTGTGATTATTATATGGTGGCTTACGAACTGCATTACGAAGATGAGGAAGAATTTCAGCACTTAGTAAAAGAAGGTCTGAGTTACTTTACTTGTCTCCAGGAGTCGCAGGGCAAGGGTACAATAGCACAAATTGTACGTTTCATTTCTGGCAGCATGAATTTGGGCGCAGGAGCCATGCAGATAATAAGCATTCACGACCTGCAGCATTTCCTCCGTCTTTGCGGTTGCGAGGAACTGAAGGCTCCTCAGTCTCTATTAGAAGATTAAGTAAAAACAAAACGATATGGATAAAACAGATTTCGATTTCCAGTTCTATCTCGCTACTCTCCGCACGGCTGATGCCGTAGGTATGGCTGTAGTGAAGAAGGATGACCTGGCAAGGGTAATGGCAATTATCTACAACGAGGGAGGCAACGAGCAGTTCACGCATAGCTACAAGCTGATGGCAGAAATGCAGTTTGCTCAGGAGAAATATCACATACGAGGTGGCGAAGCTCCCGATCCTAGATTTGTTCTCCTCCTACAGCGCTATAACCGGGAGATAGAAATCTATCAGGAACAGCATAAAGGCGGTTATCCCGACTGGGCAGTAACCCTGATGAAGGACCGCTATGGTATCAAGCTCTATAATTGTTAAGGCGTATGGATAAGGCAAAGTTAAAGAAACTCTTTTATGAGTTGAAAGCAACAACCTCAGATGTGATATTTACACTTTTTATGTTCGGCATGTTCTACCTGCTTATTCATGCGCTCATTACCGATTACAGAGAAGGCGACCGGATAAAAGTCAGCAGTATCACCGTAACCTCCAAAGGTCACGAGTATATCATCTTTGAGACCGCCAGAGGCTACACCTGCTGCATTCACTCAGCCTCCTGCTCCTGCCAAGTCAAAAAGTAATAACCCACCTCTCGCCTCCGTTCCCAGCGATTCTATCGCTGGTCCCTAAAAAAAAGAAGTAACAATGAGTAAAGAAAATAAGAAATACATCGACGAGCAGATAGATGCTCTGCTCCGTCAGAAACCGGATATAGTTATCTCTAGAGAAGAACTGAAGAAGCAGTTTGATAGCCGTGAAACTCTTGATGAGTTCATCGCTTACGTCAAAGGCTTAAACCATCTTACCGAAGATTTCGATCAGTTAATGAATGAAATCAAGGCAAAGATACAAGTCTTTCAGGAACAACACCCTTTGCAGCTTACCACCCTTGCTGTCTTTCATATCGAAGGCGATCATGTATCGAAAGATACCCGTGGCAAGCAGAATATCGGTCATTGTCTCACTAATATTCTGGAGGACAAAGCCTCCCCTGAAGAGAAGGCTAACATCGCAGAAATCCTCTATCACAACTGCGAGATAAGTTTCGTCTTCCGTGAGATTATCAAAAACGTATATCTCTGTTGTCAGAGAAACCATTTAAAGTAATAGCATTATGCACATATTTAAATTAAAAGAAGGTTCTGAGTCCTTTGAGTGGGTGAAGAACGTGATAGAGAAGGAGCGCCAGCAAAGCGCAGAGTATTGTGGTCGCATCCGCAAGGTGGTGCCCTTCCAGCTAACCCGAGTCATTGCCTCTTACGTAAACTCCACCTTTTCCCGAAAGTTGGAAATCTACGAGTTTGTTGTTACTCCCGAGGAGTACGAAACATTGGATAAGGAAGTCTGGAGCAAGACTTATTATGATGATAATCAGCTTTGGGTTACTCCTAACCTGAATAATGAAGAGGGTAGGGCTATTAAGGAAGTGATGTCTTCATATCTTCCAGTTACCACTCACGATGATATTCTGAAGAAGTTAGGTCTGCGTGCTCTCATTGCCTGCATACCTTTCCGTCCTATCAATCTTACCACCCATGATGGTAAGTATTATTTCGTCCTTACCGATGATTTGGTTGTCAAGGATAATGATAACAACGATGATTTGGAATTGATAACTGAGGAGGATGCCAAGCGCCTCACCGGTTTCAAGGATGAGCGGGTAGATTATAGCAAATAGTGCATGACAAACAAAGACTTTTTTGATGCGTATTGTGGGAAGCCAGTCCTTTATAAGGGAAAGGATATTGGCGCATACGTAGCAGGGTATGTTGGCGAGAAGTATATCATCTTAGGGTTTCACGATTATACAGGCTGCATCCTGAGATTTACGGCCAGAGTCAATAAAACGCTCGACAGAGTATACACCTCCTATCGATTCGCTAAATTGAAGTATGTAGAGGTAGTAATTTAAAAAAAAATAGTTTATGACAAAGAAAGAAGAATCCTATGAGCCATTTGGCTCGAAGGTAAGCGAGGAAGAGCTGGCAGAAGAATATGCTGGTTTAGGCAAAAGAGTCTTCATCTGTAAGAAAGAAGATTTCGAAAAGCAGCCCGACCAGCCTTATATTAATGAGGAAGGCAATCTGGTAACATTCATAGGCCAGGGCGAAAATAAGATGGAGTGGGAACACAGGGAGAAGCTGATGGGCGAAATGTGGAATGAGGTTCCTTTAGTAAACAGCAGCATTACAGCCTCCGGTCCTAGTTTTTGTGTCGATGGTCACCCAAAGAGCGAGGAAACGCCTCGTGGTTTTACCGGCACCTTCCTGGTAATAGATGATAAGGAAGCGCACTACGAAGCTCAGATGTTGGCGAGAACGGTATTACCGGTATTCAGCAAGTCTATGCTGCCTATCACGCTTCCTCATACACCATTCCAACTGCGTGATAGCTACACTAAGCTATACCGGAACCCTCATAATTTCTTCTATTCAGCAATGGGAAACATCTATTCTTCTTCTTTCTTCCGAAAGAAATCAGAAGAAGAAGAAGAACAGTTGTTCGAAAAGCTGGAAACAGCGCTGAATGTTGGTAATTTACGAAGTATAAGATTCCGTTCCCAGCTATTCCATCGCTGGTTAAAAAGTAAGTAATATGGCAGAAAAGAAAATATTAACCATTCATCTTACTGATGAGTGGTATCAGAAAATAGCTAGCGGAGAGAAGACAGAGGAGTATCGAGAATGCTCTTTATACTGGACGATTCGTTTATTTAGAAAGGATATACCGAATAGGCCAAACTTGATAGCTGGTGTAGCCAAATATCATCGTGTTTCCGATAGAGGCCTTTTCGTGCAAGGTTATCTCACCGGAGGTCTCAAACATACTTCGGACAGTCTGGAAGATAGAGCTTACCGCAAGGAGGTATTAGAGCCTTTCACACACGTTCATTTTCTCCTCGGCTATCCGAAAGATAACCAACCGTATATCGAGAAGGAAATTGACGAGATAACTGTAGATAAACCAAAGAAGGGTATGTGCCCTGATGCGTGGTTAAAAAAGAATATGTTCGTAATCAGATTCAAATAGCTTATGGCAAAGAAAGAAAAGAAATGTTGCGGTAACTGCTACTGGTTCGACAATGAGGATGCCTATGGCCAGGGCTGGTGCATTAACAATCAAGAAGAAACATCATGCGATTTAGTTTGCGATAATCATAATTTCAGATAAGCGTATGACACTTGAGTCATGTTTAGATTTACAGCTCATACTTCTTGCGATATTCGTAATATCCCTTATCGTGTTGATGGAGAAGGTAGCTGAGTATTTTTACTTTAAAGAGGATAGTAGTATGAAGATAAAAATTATTTCGGTTCGCTTCCCCAAATTCTTTAATGGGGAGAAACTTCCGAGTTTTACGGATGAAGTGAAGTACTTCATTAAGTATAAAAAACATTGGTGGCAGAGATACAGGTATCTGAATGATCGTTTCACTCGCCCTATGAAGTTTGACAGCTTTGATGCAGCAAAAGAGTTCCTTAAAAAGAAAGGTATAGATTATGAAGATAGAGCATATCATATTTAAAGCAAAAAGTACCGACGAACGGGATTTGAATTTTCCTCCAGGTAGTTGGGTTACTGGCAATTTTCGTCGTAGTGATAATAATCGCTATTTTATTTCTCATCCACTGGGAGTGAATCAAGATTGCGAACCGATTATTTATACCGCTACGGACATTAACCCTGAAACCGTCTGTATGTTTACCGGCTTCTGCGACAAGTATGTCAACCCGATTTGGGAAGGTGATATTCTTGAGCATACACAGAGCCATGCTCGATTTACGGTAATGTTTGATCGCGGCGCATTCTTCATTCGCAGAAACGGTACAGAGAACGCGGATATATACCTGTTCGAGCTTTCAGAAAAAGATAGCTGCCTCCTTCTTTTCGAGGTTGTCGGCAATAAGTTCGATACAGACGATAGCTTGGAAGGTATTTATAAACCCAAAAAACAATAGTCGTATGCCCGATGAAGTAGATCAGTTCTGCGGTAACTGTTTTTGGTATAGTGTTGACGATGACCCTCGTGCCTCCGCATGGTGTGTTAAACATTATTAAAAAACAGCATGTTTTAATGTTTGTAAAGATCATAAATTTTAATTAGCGTATAGAAACAAATGTTATATATTGGTTATCCTCAGAGTATTTATAAGTGTCCGGAGCCTATAGAGATGATGATTTCTACTCCTAAAGACTTCGGGCAGTATATACAGAATAAACGTAATAGAAGAAGAAAGAAATGACGTTAGAGTTATCGACGGAGGAAAAGATCATCGTAACCATGCTTTGGGTATTTGCAATATTTTTCCTGGTGTTGGTCTCCGGAATATTTGAAGGTGGGCATGAGCCTATAAAGCCGTCGAATATCCCGCCACCGCCGCCTCCATCTCGACCTCATCCTCTGCTATTCCGTCGCAGATTAAGAGTAAGAACTAAAAAACGAAGAAGATATGTTGTACGAAGCAAAACAAGGAACAAAGACTTACGAATACATTAAGGGTATTGTCGAAGCTGAATTGCAAGAACGTGTAAACTACAAGAAGCGAATAGTGGAAGCTATCGGTTCTGATTTCGATAAAGATATACACGTTGAGGAAAATTGGTTTCTCACTCGCCGATTTAGAATCGAGAAGATACTGGTAACACCAGAGCAACGGGCTAAATTAGATAAGAGAGCCTGGGTGAAAATTCTTACTCATCGTTTTTCGATCGGCGTTTATCATTACTTGATTCCAAACCAAAAGACAGAGCAGGGTAGGGCTGTTCAGCAGGTGCTCGACTCGTATAACCCTGTAGCAGGTTTCAATGATATAAGAATAGGTTTGAACCTCACGGAGCCAGTGAATAGACCGATTTGGCCGTTTAAACTCTATTTTTTCAGAAGCCGCGTCTTCTTCTATGTGGATGAGCCAAGCATGAGGTTTAGAGAGAAAGATGAAACTTTGAAAGAAATTTCCTGGCATCAGTTCCATCTTGATTTCTATGATGAATTAAATGAAATGAGATAAACAAATAAAAATATTAAAGATTATGGCATGTAATTGTATTAGCAGAGTTGAGAAAATGGTTAAGGAGAAGACAAACGAGAGTGGTTGCCTTGATACAAGTATCGGTATTCCATCAGGCATTGCGATGGTGAACGTTTATGGTTTATTCCATAAACAGAAGAAGGATGGTTCCTTCTGCGAGAAGTGGAACCAGGTAAATATCCTTCCCGAGTATTGCCCTTTCTGCGGCAAGAAGTATGTGGAGGATAAGAAAGAAGATGTTCAACAAGAAGAAAAGGAGAAATAGCGTATGTTATACGAAGCTAAACAAGGTTCAAAGGCTTACGAATACATTAGAGGTATTCTTGAAGCTGAAGAAAAAGAATACCAGGCCTACATGAAGAGAGTGGATGAAGCCGTTGGCTTCAAGTTTGAGAAGTGGCAAGGTTATCAACCTAACCGCAGTCTGCTGCGAGAGTATCTGATAACCGCCATCTGGGTACCATCTGAGCGTTTCGACACATTGGATGAAAAGGCATGGAGAAAGATAGATAGCCGAATGTTTGAGGATGGTCATTACGTAGCAATAAAGCCAAACAAGCGTTGCAAGCATGGTAAGGCTATCGCTGCCGTTCTTGCCTCCTACAAGGCTGTCACCAACCATTTCGATATATTGAAGGAGTTGAGCATAGGGGGTTCTCAAGGTAACTCTATCTCCATCACTCAGCTTCTCCGCTGCAAAGACCGCATTTTTGCCTTCTTCGATGATGGCATCCGAGCAGAGAAATGCAACTCCGATTTCACGGAAATCACGATTGGTGAATATGAGGATCTTATTAATAGTAGCAAAGAAGGATAATCGTATGAAGATAGATATGAAACAGGTGAAGGAGAAGATAGCAGGCTTTATCTTTGATCTTATTATAGAATCGGGCAGTAAGTCTAAATTCTTCCGTAAGTATACCAACCATCGTTTCCGTAAGCAGTACGAACGATGGGAGGGTAATTCCGCTTATAGGATATACAAACGCAACAACGATTTGGAAAAAGAGAATGGAGAGCTGTATAAGAGAATTAGCACTTTAAATACCAGGCTTCGTTCTATTTATAATAAGGTAAAAGTCGTAGCTACGGAGTACCCTCAGAACGCCCCGTGCCCTCACGGAGAAAAGACTGAATATAACGATTGCCTTATCAGAACAGATTCTTTTGAATGCTGGTGCTGCCCAGGTTTCGTATGTAGAATACCTGAAGATAGTACCATCATCTGTTGGAATAAAAACTTTGAACAGAGTGAGGATTTAGAAAAAAAAGAGGAGTAACGTATGAAAACAGAAGAATATGTAAGCGCCATTAAGAACATGCAGGCATTCAGCGACCTGGTGGAAAGCATTTACCCCGACCAATATAAGTTCGTATGCCAGCAGCATGATATACCGGAGCGTGAAGCGATGGATATGTACGGCTACCTTCGCAAGATAGCTTGTGGACAGTATTGGTGCGTCGATGATAAACCAGACGGTTATTTCTACACCATGGTAAGCATGGCGAAGGAAGCCCGTAAACTGCACGCATTGAACAGCATCATCAAGACTGCCCCTGCCAACGACGGGGACAGGAAGCAGAATATCCTCGCAATCTTTCTTAAGAATGGTGAGTGGTTTCAGCAGGAGTTTGACCTGCAATGGCAGGCTACGTATATCGAGATAGCCGAAATGATAAAAAACGGCTATGAATTGATGACTATTGCCCGTCAGGTAGATAGCGTCGATGCCAAGGACTATGTAGGCAAGAACGATGGTAAGAAATCGAATATCCCTATCTACGATGGTGATGTGATGCTTTGCTACGTTAGCAAGCCGGAATGGTGGAGTTCTGATTGTAAGAATAGCGGTCTGTACCTCTGTAAAGATGGCGTTTACTATCGTCTCATTTATACACCAGGTAAAGGTTATATCAGACACGGTAAGCCTGATACTGACGAAGATTTCGAGTTGGATATCGAAGAGAATGCCTTCAGTAGCTATGTGATGACTCTCAGTCAGAAGTGGTATAAGCTGGGTAATATCCACGCTGGCATCGGATTTTTGATAGAAAAGCCAGAAGATAAAAAAGAATAAGTATATGAAAACAGAAACGAAAGAAACTCCTGTAAAGGGAGCATTGATTTACCAGCCGCAGGGTGCGGCTGGTGAATATGCTAAGTGGGCAATCAATCTTTACCATGGTTGCTCTAATGGCTGCACATATTGTTATAACCGCAGAGGAGTGTTGAGTCACGTCTTCGGCGATAAGCCGGAACTGGCGGCACCTATCATCAGGCAGCGTGATAAGCTGCTCAATGAATATCTGAAGAAAAACAATATGACTGCCCATGATGCTATTAAGAAAGGTGTTGTAGACCATAAAGGCCTCATGGCTACCCTTGACCTTATCTCGAAGGATTTAGAGAAGATAGGAATAGATAAAATACGTCAGGATGGCGGTATCTTCTTCTCTTTCACTTGCGACCCATTTGATATAGAGGCAGATATGTTTATTCTGCAGCAGGTAGTTTTACATTTGATATTCGATCGTATTCCGGTCACGATATTAACAAAAAACGTGCATTGGATGCAGACGGGTTTGTGGAAGAGCACACTTCGAGACCTTACAATAGATAACAAGGATATAGCCCGCTACCTCACCATCGGTTTCACTATCACCGGCAAAGATAAGTTGGAGCCTGGCGCTCCTTCTACTGAGGAACGTATCGAAGCCTTGCGTGAGTTGCACGATAAATACATGGTTAAGACCTTCGTGTCTTTAGAGCCGATAGCAAGTATTCATGCTGCATCGGAAGTAATCAGGAATACATACAAGATTACGGACGAGATACGTTTCGGTGCTCAATCTCCTATCAAGAAAGATAGATATGATCCCAACGAGTTTGTCGGTTTTATTGTTGCGGTTAAAACCCTGGCACGCGGTCTTGATTGCCGTTTTATGGTAAAGGACAGCATGTATAAACAGACAGAAACTTTTGAAGGTGCTTATCGAGATTTGTGTGTCAGAAATCTTGATGAAATAAAAAAGATTTATGAATCAAAACAAAAAGAAAATGATGAAAAGTAAATTGAAGTATTATGCCCAGGTTATCGGTGTTAACCTGTTGGCGGCACTGGTACCCATCCTTGGTGTTATCCTTATTTATGGTATCGGCAAACTGAAGAGTATTTATACAAACCCTTACGCTATATCGCAGGAGATATATGATTGTTGCCTGTGGGCAATCATCGTTGTGCTGGCTGGTTTCTTTGTAGGTTTCTGGCTCCTTTCTTGGGCTGATAATTGGAGAAAGACAAAGCTTAACGTTTTAAAGATAAAACATCGCTGCAAACGTGAAGAAGAAGAATTGGCAAAGAAAATCTGTTTCGCTATGGGGGTAGAGCCTACTAAAGATAGAGTAGAGCCAAAAGTGAATACGGTGGAGCAGAAGAATGCTTCTGCCTCTGCTGATTCCGTGTATGAGGATATTTCCGGATTGACGGTTAAGGAGATTTATCATCTTTATCAAGGTCGTGAAGTTCTGATTACGACAGACGTTCAGGCAAGAAAAGGAGGGAGATATTGTGGCCGTATTGCTGGGTATGACAACGAAGGCTCTATCCTTTACATAGGTTTTCCTTCATGCTACGTAGGTCCTTACTCTTTGGATGATATAAACGCTATGCGTGATAGCAATCCCGAAGTCAGCTATGTAGAGCCAGGCTATAAAAACTACGATTGCTACATTCCTTGCCTTATCCGCATTTATAAATAAAAAATAGTTATGAAGAAGAATTATTTGTTTGATGTTGATGGCTTGCTGCAGGTGCTGCAAGCCATCAAGGAAGGGAATCCCGTAGAGTATCGCCCATTGGAGGAACCTGATTGGCGAGATTTCAACCCAGAGGAATATGATATTGATACGGAAAACTGTAAGTATCGTGTCAAGCCTTGTGAATATAGTGAATACGTGGAAGATATTAATGTACCTCCTGCGCTTATGCAGGAAGGTGTGATTTATTTCCTGAAAAGCAAAGACCCTCGGAGTACTAAACAGAGTTTTGCTTGCGTAAAGGCTAACCTTTGGCATATAGATAAAAAGATATTGCTTCATTTCTTTTGGAGTGAAGACGGTGATTCAAAAAAGCTTTATGTTAGCGATCCGGATAGAAGAATTAGCCGTAGCGAGAAAACAGATAATTTCGCTAATGAAATTATTCCTGATATAAATCTTTGCGATCCTGATAAAGCCGAAATTTATGTAGCTTCCATATCACAAGTCAAGATGTTGGAGTCAAGACTTCGAGATGTGGGTTATGAATTAAAGGACGGACAAATGAAAAAGATAGATGGGAACAAAGAGTAAACAAGCACAGCTCCTTACTAAGGAGCAGTTATCAGAGCAGTTTCTTCAGCAGCATTTGCGCGGCTGGAAATCGAACCATAAGTTTATCGTAGAAAACCTTTATGTGTTCGACTGGGAGAGTGATATGCTCATTAAGACCCGAAGCGGATATTGGTATGAGGTGGAATGCAAAATATCCCTTGCTGATTTCAAGAACGATTTCATCCATAAGCGGCAGAAGCATGAATTGCTGAAGAATGGAGATGAGAAACGCCGCCGCCCGAATTTCTTTTATTATTGCGTACCATGGTACCTTAGTGCGAAAGTATATCCTCTCCTTCCTGATTATGCCGGGCTGATTGTACTTAAAGTGGATGGTAAACTGAATGAGATAAAACAGGCACACTGTCTGCATCTGCAAAAGTACACCGATGAGGAACTGAAGCTATGCGATAAGTTTTATTATGCCTACCGCAACTGGAAAAAGTGTGTAGAGCGTAATCAGCCTACCGCAGAAATCAAGCGCCTGAAGGATGAGATTGCTTTCCTCAAGGCAGAATACAAGGCAGTAGCCGGATGTGATATTAAAGACGCATTTTAATGATTAAAAGATTTATAGATTATGGAAAAGATAGAATTAACCAGGGAGCAGATAGAGAAGATAGCTGAAGGTATCAGCGTTTTCTGTTTCCGGCATGACCCTAAAGCAAAAGATTTTGTGCTTTTAGAATATCCAAAGCCTAAAGATGTGTTTGGTGCCTCCTGTATCTGGGATGAGCCTTCATATAATAAGGAACACCCCAAGGAAGTGAAAAGCGTACTGCCTAGTTTTGAAGCAGTGCATACTTTCGGCTCACCGAATTTGTTCAAACCGAGCCTTGCAGAGGTTATCCAGGCCTGCCCTGTTAACTATCTCGGCAATTTTAACGCTGTTACTATCAAGTATAATGATTTTACAGATGATGCTTCCAAGCAGAAGAGTATCGTGACCCCTTACGTGATTTGCGAGAAGCAGAAGCCATTCGTTCCTCCTCTCAGCAAGAAAGAGGAGAAGAAGCTGCATCCTTCGCCATTGAAGATAGGCGACCTTGTAGGTACTATCATTGACGAGTTCTGCCAGGTAAGCATTGATACTATCCAGCCTGATACCCGCAACCTTCAGACCTTATTTGAGGGTCCACTGAATGAAGTTCCCGAGAAGTACCTGGATAAACATTTCCGTCCGATAGAGATTATCAAGGACTACGAAGATGAGATACATTTAATCATTAACTAAGCTTTATCATGTTTGAGATATACGTTAAAATGAAGAAAAGAAAGTGCTGGAAACTCGCTATAGAGATTCCAAACGCTTGGGGCGGGATGCCTCACCTCTGGATGTATTTGGAGAAGAAATACCTTCCGTCTTACGTACCGGTAGGAGCTGATGGAAAACTGCTGGAACTGGAAGGGGTGAAGGAAAAACAGGCAAAAGGTGAATATGTAAGCCGATGGATCTATTCTTCATCCAAAAAGGAAATTGAGGACCTACAGAAAGATTTCCGCTTAACTTATGAGGAAATGATGGTATTCAGATCTACCTTTGATTTTGCAAAGGTTCTAGGCGAAGATATACCAGTTTATCTTGAATGCTTAAAGGTTGTCGCTGATGTGTGTGGAGGTATATATCCACAACAATACGAAAAACTGAGTGCCTTTATTAAGGTTCACAGCGTAAATGATATAGAGGCAATCGCTTTCAATCAGACAAGCGTAAACTGTGCCTGTGATTTCTTTGGCGACAGATACAATGCGCCAGCAGATAACTTCTGGGATTGCATTTGCCCAAGGGATTTTTATAATAACCTTAGAAAAGATGCGGTATTAAAGACGAATTTTAAATAATAAGATTATGAGTTTATACACAGAAGCAGAAAAGACTAAATCCCTTTGGCACCCTATTACCGATGAGGATTTCAATATTGACTTCAGCAAGCCATTTATCGTTTATACGGACGAGGGCTCTCTCTTTATCGTGGAAGATTTTCCAGATATGTTTAAATATCTGGACGAAGACCGATTCTACGATGTCAAGGCGAAAGCCTTGTCAGAAGAAGGTAAAGATGCGTTCCGGGAATTTTATTACGGATATATGTATATCGATGACGAGTTCTACAAGGCGATAGACTGGGCGAAGGGGCAATATCTTGAAGACGTGAAGGGTGAGCGAGAAAGACCAGAATTGTTTGTTATGGATGAAATCGGACCAAAGGTAATAGACCATTTCGATTTCTACCCGAATGGTGATCCGGCATACGAAGGAACTCCTAGACTATGTAGAGATTTTGCAGTAGATCATCCTGAACTACACAAAGTCGAGTATATCGTTAATCTGAACTGGGTTCCTGCAACATCCCTTAATACCCTGTTTGTGACTCCAACCGATAAGCCTAAAACCGCTTATGTGGTAACATCGGGCGAGTATAGTGACTATCGTGTTGATGGCGTGTTCTCTGACAAAGAGAAAGCTGATTCGTTTGTTAAAAAAGCCGAGGATAGAACTATAGAGAGATATAATATTGATGATGAGGAGCAGCTTCGAAAGGAATACTGGTATGAAATTTCTATCAGAATAGATAACTCTTCAAAAGCAAAGAATGTTTCTGTCAATGATTTAAGTCAGTCGGGTCAGTTTTTCGATGCTGTAAGGTTTCTATCTGGAGAAGGTCTAGGCAGTTGTTTTTACTTTTACCTGAAAGCTATCGATCGTGATAAGGCAAAAGCTATAGCTTTGGAGCGTTTTCATGCTCTATTGGCAGTAGAGCCTTCTCATTTTCCTATGTTAAGATGGACGCGTGACATAAGTCCTCATTATGCTGGTGATTTGCAAGAAGGTCTCGTATTCGGTTATTTCGATTATAAGGCTTATTTTTATTCTGATTATAGAGAGGAGAAAATACAAGACCTGTTTATGAAGATTAAAGATTCTTTGCCTATTCCATTAACCGAAGAGGATAAAATCGACTGGCAGAATCTTACAGAGGATGCTTGCCTGCATCTTATGAATAATCATGGTCTGAAGATAGAAACAAGAAAGGATTTACCTTTAGCGTTTATTTGATTAGCAAGTGACTTTAAGGATTTATAAAAAAAATATATTATGATACAGATTCAAGATTGGGAGTCATCTCAAAAGATTGTTGTCGTGGATGAAATCAATCACGGCACCGTACAGGTGGAGGTACCGAAGCCTGGACCTTATAAAGACGAGTATTATCAGTATGCCGATTGCGCTATCTACAACCTTTGGGTAGATGAGAAGTACCGCAAGCAGGGAACGGCTCGCCTCCTGATGGAGACCGCAGAGCGGGAAGCTAAGAAACTGGGCTGCAAGTCGGCACAGCTGGAGTGGGATGATAAAGGCAGTAAGCCTTTCGTTCTCGAATGGTACAAACGTCTTGGCTATCGTGTAATGGCAAGGAATGAAAACGATCGTCTGCTGCTGGTAAAGAAACTTCAATGTTGAGTGTTGAATGTTGAGTGTTGATTTAGGCTAGCGCTCTTGAGTCCGTCAGGCAATTCAACATTCAACACTCAACATTCAACATTAAAAAGGTTTTTGTCCCAGACATAAAAACCTTTTTTCTTACCTTTGCAAACAGAAAAAAGAAAGATTATAGCGTATGAATAAAATAGGGGAGCAGATGATGCTGCAACAGCTCAAGTCTGTCTATGGGCTGATGATGGATTCTTCCGGTAAGATGGACTTCGCAAATAAAACGCTATGGGATGAGATTACTGATCTCGACCAGGATAGTGGCGATTACCAGGAAGTGGTGGTGGAAATCTATTTCACCGATGGCAGGTTTATCAAACTTCATAACCGCAGTTTTGAATCGCTCATTAATAATTCCTATTCCGGTGATGCCCTTTTGCTGCTGCCAATGAATGATGATAAACTTCTCCTGGCAGTAGCAGAACAGGGCGTATGTATTCGTGATGTTTACCGTCCGATAGTTAGTATTACGTATGATGATCCGGAAACGGGAAGAACGGCAACCGATTTTCCTATATCCTCCGTGGTACGCATAGCCTGTTACCGTAAAAAGGTAAAGTGGAGCGAGAGATGGAGAACACTGAGTCCGGAAAAGGGAAAGTTGCATGAACTTATGTTCCGTAACTTTCGTGAAAAATATCTCAGAGATCATCCTGAGATTAAAGAATAGATTCTTCTAATGTTTTGTCAGATATATTTTATAAGTTAAACAATTATTGTTACTCATTGAAAATCGTAGAGTTTCCTTCGTTGTGAAACGCGGGGTTCTAATTTCTTCATTAATTCTAATGTGTGTGTAAAGAATAGATTCTTCTAGTGTTTTATCAAAATATGCTTAACGTAATAGTTATGATTATTTTATTTTTATAGAGTTGTTAGTTTTTGATCTTTTTGAAGTTCCTTCGTTGTGAAACGCGGGGACTTTATTTTCTTTATTAATTAGTTCTCATGAATTAAAAGTCAAAATTGTTTTAAGGTAAAGTTTTGTTAATATCAAGAGGGGCGGCTGTCGTGATGACACCCGCCCCTTATTTCGTTTAATGTTAAGTGTTGAATGTTTTTATCAATGTTGAATGTTGAATTACCTCTCGGAGTAAAGCCTCCGTTCCTAGCGATTCCATCGCTGGTTTATCTCAATGGCGTATGCCTAATTCAACATTCAACACTTAACATTCAACATTTAGTTAAACGTTTCTTCCGTCCGGCAGTACGAACCAGCCGATATTTCCTCGCCAGAACTTGCAGCCTAAGTATAGCGAGTCGAAGGCATCGGTAAAGTCAGTTCTCTGCTGCAACGGCAGGTTGTCTTCCGTTTCCGGCTTCTTCTCCTGACTCTTATCCTTGCGGAATCCCTGATAACCGATGCTTACCTCACAAAGTTGCAGGGCAATAATCAGGTCGGGGTTGTTAGGCTGATTGATACGAATAGCAGGATATTCTATGCCGGCAAGACCATTATTGATGATGCGATGTTTCACCTCATGCTTTTCCGGCACACCCATATCTATTGCCGTAACTTTCCAGCCATTGCGCTCCAACTCCTTAATCACTGCCTGGTAGAATCGCTCATCGGTCAAGGCATACGATGCACCTTGCTTTGCGGTAGCATCATAGTAGTAAACCACATCTCTGTTCACGGCTCTCTTCGGAGCATAGTAATGCGAGAAATCATCTACCAACTCTCTCAGCTTGCGCTCGTTCTTCACGTAGAAACTCTTGATAACATTCACTGCCTCTACTCCGTCACGCTGATATACCTGACCTACCACCAGGGTATTGATATTGGCGTTATAGTCAAATGCGAGATAAAGAGGAAGGTCGTTTATGCAGTCGCTATCCATACGGCAGTCGTTTCTCTCGGACAGCTCTTTCAAGTCCGGCTGATAACTCTCTGCAGTAATTTTCTTACCGCCGATGATGCCCGTAGCCTTCTCTGTGCGGAAATTAGCCTGAGAAAGCGGGTCAATCTCATCGGGGATATAACCGTGAACATGATCTATATCCAGGTTAGAATAGAAACCATCGTTCGATTTCTTGATTTTCACGTTCAATATCGAGACCATGAAGGTATAGGGTGGAAGATCTCGCTTCATCTGTCGGATATACTCCTCACCCAGAACGTCCACGTTTTCGAGGGTAGATGCCCTGCGCACCACGAAAGCCGAGCGCCGCAGTTCTCTGAGATAGTCGTCCTGAAACTTTTTCGAGCGCAGGAACATCTGCATCTCGAAATCCTCATCCGGTGTAATCAGATATTCGTAATCATAGATAAGTTCGGCATCCTCGGCAGTAACCAGTTTGTAGTTTACTGCCATATCCACCATATTCTTAGTGATTTTCTTACCATGGTTAGGCAGAATGCGGAACATGCCTTCATGCTTCAGCATTTTCAACGCCACGGCACGTATGATAGTCTTTTCTTCTACTGATACCACGCGAAGCGAATGCCCCGTCTTCTTGGCATTATAGAGCAGGTCGTTATATCTGATAACCTTGTCGGCATACTCTTCCAGCTCGTTCTGTACCCATCGGTAGGTCTTGCCCTTAAACCTGCCTGTCTCTATCTCCCAGTCCAGTTTCTCGTCTTCACGCTCCAGCCATGAGCCTTTTGCCGTAAGCGAGGCATCACTTACGAATCGGGTAGAACGGTAGAGTGGGTTGTAGTCAGAAAAGTTGATGTCTCCCAGTGGGTGTGTCTGTCCTGATAATGCCGGCATCAACTCCTCATCCACTTTCTTCTTAGGGAAGAATCTGCACTCATCGCCCACACATGCACTGAAGGTATAAGAGTTTGCAGAAGCGGTCTGCGACAGAGAAATCAATGCCCATTGGGCACCATTTGCAAACCAGATGATGTTTTCGTAGCTTTTCGGTTTGAAGATAGAAGGGCGCACATGCTTTGGCGGTCGTCCCCAACCCATGTGAATGCCTATCTGAAAACCGAACATTCGCTCCATGGCAGCCATGGTACCCGGTATGGTTTTCGAGAAGCCCTGTTGTCGTGATACGGCTACCCATGCCCCCAGCATTCCTGGCATGGAGTTGCTGGTCATCCATACATAGGGTGCCACGAGACCATCGGTCTTACCCGTGCGTCGAGCTGCAATATCCCTCTCGTCTCGGGCACCCATATATAATGATTGCTGCTGAAATCGTGTTAAGTAAATCTGATGTGGTTGCTGCATAAAAATGAAAATGTTATCCTGAATGTATGTTTTCTTAGCCGCATCCTTGCGTCTGTTAGGCGTTCCTGCGGATTTGAAATCCGTAGATATGTCAGTTTTTTACAGTCTTAGAGCAATTTTGCGGGCTGGCAATCATCGATTAACTTGCGTGTTTCTTTGGCACACTCAGCCACGCATCTCTCGACTGCCTCGGTGATGTCTTGAATTTGATCCTCACGCATATTGCCGTATTTATCGCAAGTGTCGTTTATTATTTTGTAGAGAACCTGATTTTGTAAAGCCTCCATATAATCTACGTACTCCTTGCAAGTACTGCGCCGAGGTGCTTGTACCCATTTTAGAAAGTCCTGTTTCCAGTCTTTCCATGTTTTTATTTTTATTACTATCATTGTTGCTTACATTTTAAATTGTCGTTTCAAAAACGGGTTACTCTTTATGAGTTCTATTATTTCTTTTTCCGAGTGTATTCCCTCCCAGAAGAGTTCGGTATGGTTTCCAACTCTGTCTTCATCTACAGAGAAAGGCACACCGTAGTTGGTGTAGGTTTCACCATGGTGTTGAATCAGGTGGCGACCTGGGTTTTTCCGGATGTTTTCTATCCAGACTTCATTATCACACTCGCACCATTTATTGTATTCTTCTCCTGCCAGTGTCATATCAATACCGATAGGGTAGTGTTCGGAACATCCATTGGTTCCAAAATAAATAATCTTTGCCATAATTTCGCAGATTTAAAATAATGAAAGTTGAATAGCTCTGTTGCCTCGCTCCTTCTGATGTTTCGGAACATAGATGCGTTCCGTTACGAGATTATTTGCTTTTTGCGATAGCGTAGAGCGATGTGAGAACTCTTCGATGCAATCGAAGCGATCATCGGGCATCTGATAGGAAGATATGAAAACGGGTTGTGTCTGATGCTCGCACCAATCGTAGAATCGCTCATAGTCGAAACCTTCGGAATCTTTTTCTAGGTAGCCATCTGTTCCTTCGTAGGGAATATCGCAGTAGATTACGCTGTCATCGGGTATTGTAACTTGTTGATAATCAAGTACACTTGATGTGATGTGTGAGAATTGCCCCCCCCGAAATTCGAGGCAGGGATAGCTGTTGCTCTCTGTACTGCAATCTGTGCAATGCAGTTGTGGCTTTCTTCCGATTGAAGTTCGCTTGGGCGTTTGTATTTTTTTTTTTTGAAAGATGGCTCTTGTGTTCCATCTTTCGGCATTCTCCAGTCTGATTGATTCTGTCGTAAGCTTCTGTGCTCTGCAATCTCGATGATTCTGCCCCCACCCTCGTGACGTGTTCGACTTGCAGTTGGTGGCTACTTTCTGCCCCCTCAAATGATTGTTGCCGGAAGTGACAGAACTGGCTGAAATATCTCCTTACGGCAGCATATCTGCGCTGAATATCGCTGATAGGCTCAATAAAAGATAAGTCATATCCAAGTTCTTTTCCCCGGGAGTATTCATGAAAGAATATCGCATAATGAATAGCTTTCTTTAAAGGCTCAATTTCCTTAGAATAAAGATAATTACGCAGATTATTTCCAAACGACCAAACTACTGCTACGTATGGATCGGTATCTTTCAGCTTGAAGAAATCCTCACGGCTTATCCATCTCGTCTCGTTTTGATATTTGCCGTTCAACGCATCAATGAATAGAGTAGGGCACATCCAGTTAATATCATTAATGTGAATATGCTCATACTTGTTTCTCAATAACGCTGCATGGCTCACTGCACACCCGCCGCAGAATAAATCTATCAGATGTGTGCGTTTAGGCAGGAGGCTCACAATCCTCTCTGCCAATTTGTTTTTACTTCCCTTATAGGGTAATCCGTATTTCATATCTTCCTCTATTTGTATATTTTAAAATAGGCTAGGCTGCGCCTTTTCGAGCTGAATACGCTTGCAAGCCTTGTCGTAATATTCTTTGTTCAGCTCAAATCCGATAAAGTTGCGCTTTTCACGGATGCAGGCGATGGCGGTAGTACCGCTGCCCATGCAATTATCGAGAACGCACCCCCCCACATTGGTATAAGTACATATAAGATACTGGATAAGGGCGACTGGCTTTTGCGTAGGGTGGAAGGTATCGGCAGAATGTTCTTTATCAAAGCAGATAATGCTCTTTGGGAATTTTTCATCTGATACGATAGTAGGCACTTCTTTATGGTCGCCATAACAACCTCGCTTCAAACTATGAGAGCCATCTCCCCTTCGATGATTCCTTTGATGTGGCGCACATTTAACCATCTGAGGATTGTAGACAGGTTGTTTCCGATAGAATACTGCAATATCTTCATGCGAGCGCAGAGGCATTTTGTTGGCATTCAGAAAGCCTGTTACCCGCTGCTTGCTCCAAATAAGATTATATTTCCAGAGTTTCGGCTGCGACATCATAAGCTGTGCGGTAAACATACCTTGGCAGAAAAGAATAATGGCTGCATTTGGTTTGGTTATGCGCAGATATTCTTTCCATAATGGCTCAAGCGGGATAATGCTATCCCAGCCACCGCCCTCACTCTTTTTATTGAGAACGCCATAAGGCAAATCGCAGATAATGCAATCCACGCTTGCGTCCGGAATCTTTTTCATTCCTACCAGGCAATCCTCATTATATATCTTATTTATTTCCATCCTCTATAAATCTATTTTTATCAATTAAACCATTTTAGAATAGTTTCTCCTTTATATCCTTTTTCCCAGATAAACCAGGCATAGGCTTGGGCGCTCCCTGCTATAGCGTCAAAGTCACCATTGGCTGCGCATTTCAGTCGTGAACTGCTTACCCATACCCTGCAAGGTGGCTGCGTTTTAAACAGATGTCTTCTTCCTTTTCCTTCAAGAAAAGTCAGTTTTAGGAACATAGCAACCTTTCTTCCTTTCGGGATAATCTGCAAAGCCTTTTCCACGAACTCCAACGCAAATCGGTATGGTGGGTTGGTAACAATATCTCCGTTCCATTCTAAGTTGTCGATGGAAAGAAAATCTGCAACCTCGCCATAACCTCTATCTATCAAATCACGGCTGACTACATCGTAGCCATGCGCCTTCAATACCTCGCTAATATGCCCTTCGCCACAAGAAGGTTCCAAAATTACCCCCGTAAACTGCTCTATCTTACAGAGCCATTCGGTAGCTGCGGGTTCTGTGGCATAGTAGTCTTCACGCTGTCGCTCGCCGTTTTTATGGTTGCTTGCGCCTAACGTTTTAAATACGGCAGCATTGCCGCCTACCCAGTCTTTTGCTATAAAGTCTATAAACTATTAATTCTTAACTCTTAATTTTCCCACATGCCATTTCTGGCACGTCTTGCACTGATACGCTACATATCCTTGCGCCTTCAGCTCCGGTCTTTGGTTCAGAAACTCCCAGGCAGCATTTTCTGTTTCGTATGCCACCTTCGCCTTCCAGGTATGTTGCTTTCGGGTGTAATGCTCAGGGTCCGGAGTAAAGGGAGGAACCTTGTTGTGATAATGATGATTACCTTTGCGCTTACTCATCATCGCCTCCTTTCTTTCCGGTATCACCTTCCTCTTCCGGAATATCCATTTCGGCTTCCTTCTTCTCAGCATGATCATCCAGCACCTCTTCCATATACTCCATATAGTCAGGTGCCTTTTCATTATGCTCCTGCAGACTCTCCTCTTCGGCAATATCCTGCATATCCTTGGCGGTAAGACCATACTTGCGAGCCATCTTCTTCTTGTACTCGTCAGTATAGTTCACCCTGTCTCGCTTCACGATGCTCACATCCTGCGTAATGGCAATGCGGCTCATATCCGGCATTTCCTCGGTAGCATCCTTCTCTTCCAGGAAGTTGCCATAAACGGTAGCCAGTGCCTGCATACCCTTATCCACCGCACGGTCGTTGTTCTGCTGTTTGCCTGTGCGGATAAGCCATTCCGCAGAATTGAGATACATCGCCTTGTGGCGCGGACTCTCATCGGTCATAAAAAAACGGATGATATGGTTGCAGACCGCCACATCGTTTGTCAGCTCGGTAATGGTACGGGGTTTGATATTTCCTTCGTCGTCAATATCAATATGCAGCGCCATCACCATTTCCTGCGCCTCCCTGTTGCCCTGTCCTGCCTGTTTCATAAACAGCGCATAGTCGCGCCTTGCTATGTTGCGGCAGGTAGTCTTGGGGTCTATGTCGTTGTTTTGTACCCAGCGTTTATAGAACTCGTAGCAGAGCTGCATTCTATACTTCTGTTCCAGTTTCGGGAACATGGTATCGATGCTCAGTCCGTTAGATAGCCACTTGTCTATTCTCTGCAGGGTATTCTGCGTAAGTTGACTCATCTCTTATTAATGTTTAATGTTAACCTGGTGGGGAATCGAAAACCGAATTTCGTGCTATTCGTGTCATTCGTGTTCAAACCCCCGAACCCCCGGAAGGCTATATGGTAAGGTCGATACCAAACTGACCTTCCAGAAACTTCTTGTAATCGGGCTTACCGAATAGTGTGCCGTTTGCCTTTTCCCAATCTTTATTGTTGGCATAGAACACATCACGCGTAAACCATTCGTAAACGTTATCATATCTGCTTACTGCTAGCGAGTCAGGATGCGTATCTAAGAATTTCTGTCCCGCCCTCAGATAAGCTTTGGCTATGCGGGGATGCTTCTGAAACTCGATAAGGCGCTTGCGTCTTGAAGCCAGGGGGCAGCACATGCAGCCGAGTCTTCGGGTAACATTGATTTGCCCCCCCGTATCATAGTATACTGGTGCCAACTTCAATCCTCTATTAAGAATGAAATCCCTCACATCTTCGTTGGTCCATTCCAAGATAGGATAAATCTGTTCTACATGATTTTCCTTTTTCTTAGAACCATAGTACCGGCATTCGGTAGGTTCGTTATATCTTTCCTTTCTCGCTCTGCTTTCTTCTTTGCGTACACCGATAACAGTTTTATCGAGGATTTTATATTCCTTCAGAACTTCACAGCAGAAACGGCTAAAGCGATTAGGAAACCCTTTCTTTGCAATAAGCTGAAAGAAATTTTCTTTAGGTCTGATAATCTCCACACCCATCTCCTTCACGTGGGCGATAGTGCCCGGTGGGTCGATGGTCGTGTTCTTGTATATCGCTCGAAATCTGATGCCAGCTTCTTTTGCAAGTTGCAGGATCACGTCGCTATCCTTACCGCCCGAATAAGCCAGTTCTATCTCTCCATCGTACCTTTTCTGTACGCTTTGCAGGAGGCGAATAGACTGATCTATCTTTTTCTGTAATTGTTCATTAATCATTTTGCGCCTTTTTAATTTCTTTATCTGCCCACAAAATTACGAAATCGCCCCTAAATGGTTGGGACAACCCCCGAACCCCCTAGCTTGAAATAGCATCCCTCTCGCCCCCGTTCCCTGCGATTCCATCGCAGGTCCCACAGCTCTCTTTGTCCCCATCCCTCAATAAAAAACCGATACCTTTGTATCGTATTAAAAGACAACATAGGATAACATTAAAAAGAAAAAAGAAATGCAAAGTTTAATTCCAACCCTCACAAGGTTTCTTGCAGCCATTATCGGCTTGGTATGGTGTACGCTGGAACCATCTCTTAACTACATCGCCGTATGCTTCTTCGCCCTCATTTGCGATTGCTATACGGCGTGGCGGTGCAACTGCCGCATCTATTCCCGCTATCGGGAGGCTATCAAGAAAGACCCTCGATGCAAAATCGACGGCAAACTGAAATCTAAGAAAATGGCAAAGATGGTGAAGGATTTCTCCGTCCTCATCCTTGCGATATTCCTAGCCACGATGGTAGATACCGTGATACTCGATTTCCAGAACCCTCTTCATCTCGCCAACTATCTTGCCGCTATTTATTGTGGCGTGCAGCTCGTAAGCATCCTCGAAAACGAGAGTACCTGTAATGGGGCACCCTGGGCAAGAGTGATGCAGAAGATTGTAGCCGATAAAACCGAAAGGCACTTCAACGTGAAGCTGAAAGACTTGATGAAGGAAGAAGAGGAGGACAGCGAGAAAGAAGAGGTAAAGGATAAAGATAAGGCAGATACAGATAATGCAGCCAAGCCGGATAATGGTGCAGATAAAGATGAGTGGATTCCGTCGAAATCAAGTGGTGATGCTTACGATATATAGTGCCAACAACTCTTAATTTCTGTACGCTATCAGTTAATAATGTGTTAAAAACCCTTTGAATTATGACAATATCAGATGTTTTGGAACATTGGGCAACCATCTACAAGCCCTTATCCCACGACCCGACAAGCAAGAAGCTGGAAGACCAGAGTTTCTTTCGCATTCGTGATATTGATGAGGAAAATATCTTTTCCCGCAACGCCAATATCATTCACTCTCCCTGTATGCTCTATCGTGTAGTGAACTCCGGAGAGTTGAAATCGGATAAGCAAGCCCTGATTACTTATCAGGTCTGTTTCCTTACCCGACTGAAAGATTCTTCTGCTACGTTGGGCAGATATGATGGTAGCAAATTGCAGGCTGCATCGGATGATCTGATGGAGTATTGCGAAGACCTTGCCTCCTATCTCACTCAGCTTCGCCGCACGGGTATCTGTCCTATCACGGGCAGAAACTTCAAGACGGAAGAGCCTAAGTTGGGCATCGAGTTATCATCCATTGATATAGAGAGTTTCGCCTATGGCGTAAACCCTCTTTTCCGTGGTCCGAGCTGGCTCCTTGCCGATTGCTATTGGCAAACCATCCGTCCACTCTATAACTTCCAATGCAGGAAGGAACAGAAATACATCATTCCTGCATCGACTAAATAGAAAGGAAACGGCTTATGGGAATCAAGACTAAACCCATCCAATCGCCTTTTGCACCCTTAAAAGATGTAGCCGGAATCTATCTTAAGCAGGCTTTGCTCGATATTCAGTTGAACTTCCAGAAGCAGCGCATTTATCCTACAGAGGTATATCGCGGCTACGAGAAGGTAAACCAATATCGTAGAGAGCATGGCCAATGGTGGTCAAGAGGCGATGGTGCAAAATCCTTCGAGGGTACAGTATATCAGGCTAACGAGGAGACGGGCGAACTCACCGTAGGTATTCGCTACAACGACTATCTGAAGTTCGTGGATATTGGTGTAGGTCTGACTGGAAATCCTCACGACCCCGAAGCTCATATCACGGCAGACAAGGTGGACCGAGCAAGAAAGGCGAAGTATAATACCCGATATATCAGAAAGTGGGATAGACGGGAAGGCAAATCTCATCGTCCGGCTATCATGCGAACCATCCGAAGACTGAAAACGAGATACGAGAACCATCTTGCCGATTACTACGGCTGGCAGGCTATCATGCAGATAGCAAAAGCGCTGGAGGATGATGGAATCGAAAGAGAATAACATTTTAAAAGAAAAAGAATATGGCAGGTAAAATAGAATCCATCATTACGATGGACGGCAAGCAGCCTATCAAGGTGCTGCAACTCCTCTTCGATAAGGCAAAGGAACTTACCGAGCAGATGAAGCAGATGAAGCCTGGCACAGAGGAATACAAGGCAGCAGAGGCAAAAGTAAAAGCCCTGCAGTCTGCCCAGGTTCAGACCATCAAGACTACCGAGCGACTGGAAGCCGTGGTCAGTAACCTCGGTAATACTTCGCTCCGTAACCTTCGCCGTGCCTTGGGTGAAGGCAAGCGTAAGCTGGAAGGTCTTTCTGAAGCAGAGGAGGAAGAGGCAAAGCATATCCGCTTGCTGATGAAGGAAGTAGGCGACGAGGTGCGATTGCTGGAAGGTAAATACGTGAAGGTTGCGAAAGGTTTGGCCGATATTGGGAATCAGTCTGACCAATGGCTCAGTAAGGCTTTAAACCAACAGAGAGAACTTGTTTCTTCTTTAAAGAAAACTTCCTCTGGCTATCAGTTTAACCTCGATATGTTAAAGCAACTGGAGGCAGAAGAGGATAGGCGTAACGGAAAGATGAGTGCCAGTGAAGCTATGCTAGCCGTCGGTAATAAAAACGCTACGGCCTCCGAACTTCGCCGTGCTAGAACATCACTTACTCAGGCGAGGGATAATGTAGATACATCTGATACCGCTCTGATTAAATCCTTTAACGATGCCCTTGCCCAGATTGAGGAACGCCTGGATGCCGTATCAGGCAAGGCTCAGAAGGCAGCCATCGGTTGGCAGAAAATGCGTCAGGTATTATCAAACCCTGGCAAGGCTTCGGGCGAGGATATTAAGCAAACCATGGACGCTATTCAGCAGAAAATACAGCAACTCCCTGCTGGAAGCAAGGCTGTATCTGATTTGCGCAGACAATACGCCCAGTTGGAACAAACAATGAAAGGTACCCGCCTCTCGCAAGCGCAAATCAATGATATTGTTGCCCGCAGTAAGACCGGCAAGGCAAATATTAATGAGCTGAGACAGGCTTATAAGCAGCTCGAAGAGGAACTGAATATTATCAATACCAAGAGCGAGACATTTGCAAACAGACAGAAGGAACTGAAGAATCTCAAAAAGGTTATTGATGACGCAACGGGTGCAGCCAATAAGCAGGGCGGCGCATGGCATACGGCATTGAAGAACCTTACGGCATACGTGGGTATGTTTGCCGTGTTCAACCAGGTAAAAACTTACTTTGTTGATTTGTTCCGTCTGAACATGAAGTTTGCGGATCAGTTGACGGATATTCGTAAGGTTGCGCTTTCAACAACCGAAGAGGTAGCGAATTTATCTCAAGAGTTAGCAAAAATTGATACCCGTACCAGCCTCGAAGAGCTAAATCGCATCGCCTATGCCGGCGCTAAGTTGGGTATCCAGACGCAGGGAGGAACTATGGCGCTCGCTGGCTTCGTCCGTGCTGCCGACCAGGTGAATGTGGCACTTAAAGAAGATTTGGGCGAGGAAGCGCTCACATCTTTGGCAAAGATTACTGAGGTAATGGGATTGGTTGACAAGTATGGCGTAGAAAAAGCCATGCTGAAGACCGGTTCCGCTATCTTCCGTCTGGCTGCTACTTCCACTGCTTCCAGCGATAAGATTGTGGATTTCTCAAACCGCATGCTTGCTCTTGGTGAACAGGCTGCCCTTACCACGCCTGATATTCTCGCCCTTGGTTCTGCTGTAGATAGTATGGCATTGGAGCCAGAAGTGGCAGCAACCGCTTTTGGTAAATTGGTAACTGAGTTGCGAAAAGGAACCAGCCCTATTGAAAAATCCCTGGGTATTGCTACCGGAAGCCTGAAGAAGATGATCGAGAGCGGAAGAGGTATGGACGCTATCCTTACTATCTTCAGAAAAATGGGAGAAACTAAAAACGTTTTTGCTCTTGATGGATTGTTTAAAGACTTAGGTTCTGATGGTGCCCGACTCGTAAAGACGATGGTTACGATGGCTTCCAAGAATGGTATGCTTACCAAAGCTGTAGAGGAATCCAACAAAGCTTTTAATGACGGTACGGCTGTAACGGTAGAGTATAATATGCAGCAGGAGACCGCTATGGCCTATATGGAGCGTGCTAATAACCTTTGGGAGAAACAGTTTGTTTCATCCAGCGCAGCGGCAGGTCCCGTTCACGATATAGCCAAGGCGTGGTTTGAGTTAACTAAGGAGTTGACTAGCAGCCTCGGTTTTATGACAGAGGTTAAATTAGCCATCGGACTTATCTTTGCTTCTGTCAAAATGCTGCTGAATATCCTTCCTACGCTCATTTCTATGCTCAGTATGGCAGGTTTGGCGGGTGCGTTTGCATACGTACTTGATTATGCTCAGAAGTTGAGTACTGCTTCGGCCTCACTGAGCGTGGTTTGGGCTAAGATGGTTTCAACTTTTAATAAGCTGTCATTAGTAAAACAGGCTGGTGTCTTCGGTGGTATAATCGGCTTGCTAGGTATTCTTGTTGTGAAGTTGGCTGAATATACGTCTTCTCTGAATCGGGCTTCAGCCGGTCAGCGTGTATTGAATGAAGTGCAGGAGGAAGGTAAGCGTAAGGCAATGGAGGAGCAGGAGCAACTGACTCGTCTTCATAATGTAATGAAAGATACTTCTGCCTCTATGAAGTTGCGAATCGATGCAATGAATCAGTTGAATAGTGCTATTCCTGGACTCAACGCAAAGATTAATACTGAAACCGGTGCAGTCAAGGAAAATACTAGGGCATGGGATGCAAACTTTACCCGCTTGCAGAAGTATTACGAACTTGAAGGTGCTCGTCAAAAGCTGGCAGAGTTGGGTCGGCAGAAGGTGGATGCAATTCTTGATTTGCAGAAAAAAGAAGATGCTTATGCCAACTCGAAGGTGCAGACACCTACCGGTTCCCATATTCAGACTTCCGGCGGTGCCATGATGCCTTCTCAGGTTCAAGGTGCTATCGGTCAAGCCGGACAGCGAGCTGCGGCAAAGAGTGCTCGTGATAAGGCTCAACGCCGATTGGACGATGTTATTGCGCAGGAAAACGCATTAAGAGATAGATTCGGCGCGGAATTGGATGTGACAACTGGTAAAGAGACGGGAACCCCACAACATATTGATGAAACTGGAAAGGGCGGTAAAGGCTCTGTTACAACTCCTGAAGACGATGCCCGCAACAATATATCCGAGTTCATAACCAAAATCAAGAACTTCTACGAACGCCAGAAGACGGCAATGGTAGAGGAAATGACGAAGAATGGTATAGAAAAGGAGATTCAAGACCAGGTTGTCAACGATATTGATATAAGATTGCGGTCGGCACTTGCTGCTGCAAAGCAATCCATCGTTCTCGGTAAGAAAACATGGGATGATTTTAAGGTTACAATGGATAAAGACCGCAAGGAGAAGGACGATGAGTTTGGCCAGTCTCAGTCTCGCACCTTGTTAGGGCAGATTAACGCCTACAATGTATCAAAACTCCGTGCTGACCTTTTAAAGCAATTACCTAAAATCAAGAAGGGTAAGGTTGTTGGCTATAAATCCGATGAGCGGGATAGGGCATACCTCGACCGTCAATGGCTCGATGCTTCTAAGAAAGAGAATGATAGTGCTAATGTGATACAGAAGCGCATGGAGCAGCGCCGTAAAGAACTGCTGGAGCATGATTACACCAAAGTGGTGCAGGAAAACTCTTTCCTCGGTCTGATTAGTTCTCGCTTTGCGGATGTATCTCTAGATTCGCTTCAGAAGGATAAGAATGATGTTCTCAAGGTTCTTGAAAAGGCAAGAACGCAGATGGCTGATCTCTTTGCTACTGAAGGAAAGAAAGATAAATTGCTGAAATTCCTCTTTGGCAAGGATTACGAGAATACACCTTCCGTCTTTCTTGCGCTTTTGAATGATACAGAGGAGGACGTAAAACTGTTCTATCAGAAGCTCATCCAGTATTCTGATGAATATACTGCTGCAGAAAAGAAACATTACGATGAAGCAAAAAAGATTACTGATTTCTTGTGGAAACGTAATCAGCGCAATCTTGCCAACCAGGAAGTCCTTCGCAAGATGCAGCAGGAAAGTGCGCTCTTCGGTAAGCGAACCAATATGTGGTCTAACCTGGGTCTCGGTGATCTCACCGCCGACCCAGAGGTGGAGCTGATGAAGATGAAGATGCAGATGGCAGAAGATTATTATGCTTTCGTTTTCAAAAACTCACGTAACAAGCAGCTCCTCGATGAAGCTGACAAGGCTCGTCAGGAGGCAGAACTTGCCTATGTCAACCAAATGGCTACGGCGATGAAGAACCGACTCTCACAGATGCAGCAGCTCGTGCAGCCTATCGAAACCTTCGGTGCAGAGGTAGGCAAGGCATTTGCCGAAATGCGCTACGATGTAAGCAGCGCACAGGAAGCTATCAAGAACGCCCTGAAGTCTATGCTCGAATCGTGGGCTAATATGGCACTCAACGACGTGAATACGCAGATGTGGAAGGCCATCAATGATGCAGGTGCCAAGCGAGGTAAGAAAAAAGCGCAGCCTGGTATTGATGCAGCAAGAGCCAACGCTGATGCCAATGCTGTTAAGGAAGATTTCTCAAATCTCGGCACGAAGGCGAATCCGATGTATGTGCGACTAGTAGATGAGGGTGCAGCTTATCTTACCCAGCAGCCGCAGTCTAACTTCGAGAATCTGCCTCCTCAGCAGCCGGCTCTCGGTTGGAATCCTGATGGTTCGCCTATCAATCCTAACAGTCCGGCTATTGTGCCTCCATACGCGCCCCCTGCAACCCCCGAACAGGCGAATACGCAATCACAGGGCAGTGGCGCGCCTCGTGCATGGGAGCATCGCAACAGAGACAATGCTAATGCGTTCTACAATGATGCCGCCACGCAAACGGGTACAGCAGCAGCCGATGCTATCGCTGGTGGCAGTTCCTTCGCTGATGCCGCAGCCGGCATCACTGGTTCTTTCATCGGTGGTGTGATGAATACCGAGTTCAAGAAGGGCGGCAAATCAAAGGAAGACAAGGAGAAAGCCAACCAGTTGAAGAAAGAGAAGAAGCACCAGAAGGAACTGAGCAAAGAGGTACAGAAGGGCAATAAGGATCGTGAGAAGGTAACTACCCAGGGTGTTCAGAACATCACGAATGTAACTGATGCCGGAAACAAGGAGCAGACCGAAGGCACAAAGATAGCCTTGAATACAGGTATGGCTATGACGGAAACGGCGCTCACTACCAATCTCGCCAATACTCAGGCTAACAATGAGGCAATCACTCAATCGGATGCAGCCCGAACGCAAGCGGGAATGACCTTCTCTATCGCTGGTGCCATCGGTAAGTGTTTTGACTTCCTGGGTCCTATTGCTGGTCCTATTGCAGCCGCGGGTGTGATGGCTACCCTCATGGGCTTGCTCCAGTGGGCACTTAACTCTGCATTCAGCGGCGGCAAGAAGAAGAGTAATACCAATACTACCAACACCAAGCTTGTAACTGGTATGCTTACCTACGATAGCGGTAATGTGCAGGATTTGAAGCCCTTCGTGGCTGATAACGGCGAGGTGTATTGGGCGAAGGAGGATGATGGCAAGCAGATGCAGGGCGTAAAGATGCTCACGTCTCCAACCGCCACTACCGTGAACGGTCAGCCGTCTCTCGTTGCTGAGAAGGGACCGGAAATCGTGATTGGCCGTGAAACCACTCATGCCATGATGATGAATAACCCTGGCTTACTGAAAGCACTGGTGAACTACGACCAGAACTATTCAGGAAGAAACTCAGCAAGAAGGGCATTTGATAGCGGCAACGTGGGTGATGTTTTTGCAGCCGGCACGCAAGGGGGCAATGGTAATCTTTCGTCTGGCGCGTCAGCGGCAGACGGACTATTAGCAGCTAGTGCAGCAAGCAATGCGGCGCTCCTGCAAGCTGTGAATGCGCTCATTCAGCGTTTGAACGAGCCTATCAACGCCAAGATTAATATGTACGGTCGTGACGGACTGCACGATAGCCTGAATAAGGCTAATCAGTTTATGAAGAATAAATAGAAGAAAGGTTTTTTGTTGATTATTTATATAGTTGTTAGTTTTTAAGTTTATTATTATTTTTCTCTGTGAGGCTGTTTCGCTGTGAAGCGAGGCAGCCTTCTTTTTAGTGTTGAATGTTGAGTGTTGAATGTTGAATTAGGCTATCGCCTTTGGGTCTCCGCCTCCAGCGAATTTTTCGCTGGTCCCATTTTGTAATAAGGCTAATATTTTTCCGTACCAATGTTAACCCTTTGATTTAGTGGGCTTTTTGGTCGCAAAAGCATAGTTTGGTCTCATTTTTCGCCGGAATTACTACCTATATATAAAATTTTCCGTGTATTTTTTCTTTTCCCTAAAAACAAAATCCCCTAACCCCAAACTGGAAGTTAGTAGCATTAACGGCTATGCCGTAAACTTCAGACAATAAAGTAGTTATAAGGATATAGAGGAGTGGCAACTAGCGAGAAAAATGTGTGATTTTCTACATATATTCTATATATTTCTGAAATATTTTGTATCTCCTGCGTACATCTGTTTATAGAAATTTATATAAAAATGAGACCAAGAAATAGTAAGTTACTGAAAAATAAGCAGATAGCAAAAAATCAGTGTGGGCAAGCAGTGTGACAATGGTGTGACAGCAGGGGGACAAAATACGCCGTTTTAGCAATTAGGGGACTTTAACATTTTTGCTAATAAAATTAAAATGAGACCAGAATCGGCAAAATGGGACCAGATTTCGCTTCCTGGTCCCATTTTTGAAAAAACACCCTTTGCGTCTCCGTTCCCAGCGATTCCATCGCTGGTTCCCCCTCTCAAACCTATATTAAATGTTAAAAATATAACTTATTTCAAATATAATATAGCTAACCTATACTTTTTTCGATTTATTTTTGTATCTTTGCAGCGAAAATTGAATATAATAATATATGTAAGGTATGTTTGACGAGATATGTTCCATCTATGAGTCTGCCACCGATGCCTACGGTAAGTTCGTCGATAGAGAGACTGGCGAGTGCATCACGCAGATGTCTATCCGTGAGTTCTGTCTTACGGACAGATGGAAGCCGTATGTAGAGAAGCTGAGAGCCATGCGACAGCAGTTTGGAAGCAAAGCAAAGAAGATGCCGGAATATATCGAAACAAAGAAGATGCTTCCTGGTGCTACACTGAGCGGTCTCTTCAGTCTTTATGAAGACGATAGTTTGACCCACCCAGGCCAGCGTGTGATGGTTTCACGCCGTGAAACACATCTTTATCAGCATACCGGATGGCTCGCTATCGACATCGACCTTCAGGACAATCAGCAGCTTACCAGCTTTGAGAATATCCGCATGGTGGCTCGCTTCCGTCCTGAGATAGGTTTGCTGATGCGTTCCTGTTCGGGTACAGGATATTTCGGACTGGTTCGCCTGGCTTATCCCGACAGGCATAAGGAGCAGTTCAAGGCTATCCTCAAGGAATATGCCGCCCTGGGCATTGTGCTCGACAAGCAATGTGGCAATATCGGTCGTGTGCGTTTCGCCTCATGGGATGATGCCGACCATATATATATTAATAACAATGTGCAGCCTTATCAAGGCTTGCAGATGGACGAACCGCAGGTGATACCGCAGGCACGACCGATGTATCGGCAACCGCAGAGTAACGCCTCCAGCGCTTACGGCGGTAGCGACAACTCAGCCTTCTGGAATGATCCTCGCACGCAAGACCGCATCATCGAACTCATCGTAAAAGCCCTAGTGAGCCGAAACATCAACATCACGGAAAGCTATGATGAGTGGACAAAGGCAGGTTGGGCATTGAAGGCGCACCCTTATGGCGAACGTCTGTTTCACGAGCTTTCGGCATGCAGCCGTAAGTACAACGCTGCCCAGGCATCTCAGAAGTGGCGGCAGCTAGGCAGCAGCCATACCGTGAGCTATCATTACCTCATCCACGCCTTCAAGGTGAATTTGGGCGAAGGAGAATATCACTCTATTCTGCAGCAGGTATGGCGCGAGAGGACTTAACTCGCCTCCGTTCCCAGCGATTCTATCGCTGGTCCACAAGCAAAAAAGTTTTTAATACAATAAAGATTAAAGATTATGGCAAAGAGAAATGTAGAAATCCTGAAGGGGTCATGGCTCGACATGAAAGGTCAGCGATGGATGAAAGTAGCAATCGATGTGATGATAGGGGGTGATAAATTCCTCCGTCAAATCACGATGACGTTCCCGGTGAACTTTGAAATGGCATTGGGAAAATACATGGTAGATATGGGCGATATGGACGATTTTAGAGACAGAGTAAATCAGCAATATCCTTCGCTGGAACGCCTGAGAAACCTCACGTTTTTCCCTATGGGAAACAAGGTGTTGAGAAAGTAAAAATAAATTTACAGATGGCTAAAAAAGCTTTCGCCATATCGAAGCCTATTCGAAACCATATCGAAGCCGTGTGTTATTTATTTACTCTCTCGGTATATAAAAACTTTACAAAACAAAAGATATGAAACAGAAGATTATTGCAATAGTAGGTCAGGCTGGCTCCGGAAAAGATACGGTTGCTCAGCTGATGCGGATGACACTCCATGTGCCCATTCTTTGCTCCTATACCACCAGACCTATGCGTGAAGGCGAGGTAAACGGCAGAGAGCACATCTTCGTAAAAGAGTGCAATATCCCAAGAGAAAAAATGCTTGCCTATACCGAGTATGGAGGTTATAAGTATTGGACGGAACTCGACCAGATAAAAGATGCCGCCATCTACGTAATCGACGAAAAGGGCATCATGGATATTTGCGAGCGATTCCCTGATATTGAACTGGTGAATATCTACGTAGCTGCCAAGCCCGAAACTCTCAAGGCTCGTGGCATCGCTCCAGAAAGAATGCAGCGTGACGAATATCGGGTAACAATGGATATAAACAGTTTCGATTACGTCATCACCAACAATTCTTCGCTCTACGCTCTGATGCAGTCAGTAATCACAACGTCTCTGCAGATAACGAACTATAGTCTGGAAAAGCAGGAAAGCTCAAAACTTTCCGAATATATAAAGGCAGCATTGAAAGATAATTAATAATTGATAGTTTAGATATGAAAATGATAATTCCTGGTGTTGAGTGGTGGCCTCAGAAGACCGGCACTCAACAGGTTGCCCGAGTAGGCAGAATCTGCTACAAGAGCAAAGGCAAACAGCCTGACGAGAAACTTTCTGAAGAAAAGAAAGAGGAGTTTCGGGAAGAACAGGCAGTAAAGATGGTTAACAGTTTCTGGAAGAGCGGACATCGCTCTATGCTCCGTCACGGCACCCTCTATTTCTTCGTAAAGAACGATAATAAATTGCCGAGGTCTCTCTGGTCACTCCTCGTTGCTTCACCTTACATCAACTATGCTGTGCAGGAAAAGAAGGTATGGATTAGCAGCAACATGCAGTTCCTCGGCGAGCATGCCGAAATTCTCGAAATCTTAACCCCATATCAAGTGAAGGAAGATGAGTTTATCGAGAAGGCGCTGAAGTATGATTGCAAAAAGGCGTTCTATCTCCTCCGCATGACCATGGTTGTTACCACGCAGATCAGTACCAGCCGAGAATTGAACCGCACATCGCCTAATAGCATCAGCGAGCAGAGCACACGCTATGTGGACCTGGAGAAGAAAGGTGGTGTGCAGATTGCCCGTCCGCATTGGTTGCATGAAGGCACCCGATGGCAGAAGTTCCTCTATCTTGCCGGCTGCAAGATTGCCGACTGGCTCTATCGCCGTTTGCTGAAATCGGGCATGAAGCCGCAGGATGCCCGCGGCATTCTTCCTCTCGATACCTATACGGTGGTAGCTTATACCTATACTCTCAAGGAGTGGAAACATATCCTGGACCTCCGCTTCCATGAAAGTACCGGAAAGGCGCATCCTAACGCCAAGGAAATAGGCTATCTGATTCATCGCATCATTACCGAGAGAATGATGGAATATGATAAGGACTTCGAGATTTAAAGGTAAAATCACTACTCACTATCTCTAACGCTCATTATGATAAATAGAAAAAGTAAATAGCAATGGGAAATAAAAATAAAAAGCAGCACCAGATGGAGGCAATGGCAAGGCGGGATGCTAAAATCCGTCAGCTCCCTACCGTCTACACCTTCAACTTTAGGGATGTGCCGGCAGATGTATACGTCAAAACCCTGGAGACACTCTTCGCTGATCCGAAGTTTGCCGATGCCGTGCGCAACCGCAACGAACTGGTACGCGCTGCCAACCGCATACCGCAGGGCGCGCCTCAGATGATGCCCCTCATCAAGGCTATCCAGGAAAAAGATAATAAACTGGCCAATGCCATCTATGCCCTGCTTGTGCAGGTAAATCTGCACAGTGAGATAACTTACGATTTCCTCAGTTTCGGTCATCTGTCACGCTACTACGTAGACTACAGCCAGCCGGGTATGCAGGAAAAGGTAGACCATCTGAATGTTAATCTCGATAAGATTACGTTCCTCTCTGAAATGCTCGAAAATCTGCTTACCCAGGTGAAGGGCGATATGCTGGAAATCTTCAAAGGTGCCAGCGAGTTCCAGCAGTTTGATGGCGTAATGGCGAGCCTCCGTCAGTTGAGCGGTTTCTTCGATTTCGCCCGCAAGAAAGACGAGAAATCGAAAGATTACGCCCTTTACTATGAGTATGCCGACAGCATCAATGCCTATATGGATAAGCGTATGCAGACCTATTCGGCAAAATACCGCAAGCTGCATCCTACCCTTCCCGGTTTCACTCAGGAACAGATGGTAGAGGCCATCAACCTCTTCTTCGGTGAGAAAGATAAGTTCAATGAGAGCTTCATCGCCAAGACGGAATCAGGTGGCTGCTATATCGACGGCATGAAACTCATCCCTAATCTCAACGAGGAGCAGACTGCCAAGCTCGATAAGCTGGTACCGCGCCCGAAGGAAGGCAACAGTATGCAGAAATACTTCCTCTACATCACCGATGCCATCATGCTCTACTATGCTCAAGAGAAAGGATTTTTAAAGGTAAAATAAGCCCCCGTTCCCAGCGATTTTATCGCTGGTCCATTATCTATAAATAAGAAAAGATGCCAAATATCTATCTCCGTCTCCCCACCTCCCGCTGCCAGTTTTTCCGGCACCGCGACCCTAAGTTCACCCTGGCAAAGGATGAGCCGGTGGTGTTCAGCAACTACTCACACGAGCAGTTCATCATGCGCAATTCGCTTATCAGCGCCCCTGCGAAAAGCAGCCGTATCGACCTCGGCTGTTTCTCGCAGCAGCAATGGTGCAATATGCTGTCGGGCAAGCACCCTGCAGGAGGCAAGGTAGTGATGCGCCGTGATGCCGGAAGCTGGCTCACCTTTCAGGAGGTGCAGCAGCTCAATGGCCGCCTTACCGACGGCAAGGGTTCACACGATGATTATCTCTGCATCCGCTTGCCGAGCGAGGTAGAAGTTGTCGATACCGTTTATCCGGTAAAGCCTACCTTTACACTAGATACGCACGGCATGAGGGCGCTGGCGGTATCACTCAACAACGATTTCAAGCGCAGTCTGGTAGAATGGGCACTCTCCACCTTCGACTTCTGTACCTCTAAGGGCAGGGTTATCGCCCGCTCCCATAACGCTATGCTGGAGCGTTATTTAATGCGATATGGTATAGAAACCAGCGAGGAAGAGAAAGACGTATTGCGTCGCATCATAGGCAGGTGGTTCCGCACGGAGCATTGCTTCTTCAAGTCCTATTCCTGCGTGGATATGCAGTATAAGGACAGCCGTGATAAGCCTAACCGCATCGATGAAGTGCAGTGGCTATGATTTTACACCTTATATAATAGGTGTTAATTCATATATAAACAAAAGTTAAATAATAGCTAAATCAAGGAAAAGTTATGAAATTACCCGATAGTTGCAGAGAGTTATTTCTGGATGGAGTAACCGATGCTTATTTTTATGCCGTACGGGAAAGCTCTGTTCCTATTCCCTTCAGCATACCGATGATATTGCGGATAAACGGCTGCCACTTTGCCGGCGAAGCACTCCATATTGCCACTAGCGAAGGCGACAATTACGTCATATCTGATAGCATCACTGCCAAAGAGACCTCTTCTGAAGGTGGCAATGGTACCGTCTTTAAGTTCGAGATTACTGCCAATATTAGTGACGGAAAGGCGAATATACCCGAAATTATCAAAAAAATGCACAGAAAGGACTATTATATAGTCTTGCGTAAGAAGGATGATTCGCTTTATCTGTGTCATACGATACCTGGTACCTTCGGTATCGCCCCATCGGTAACTATCCAGAATGATGCCGAGACCCGCAGCATCACGGCTATCTGCCAGGCGATGTCAGAGTTCATTCCGATAACGATTGCTTGATCAATCATAAATTTATAGTACTGAATTATCTTCTAGTTTTAGTAAACATATATTTCATAAGTATCGAAATTTTTATATTAATTTTAGCCCTGCTGTCCGTGAGGATCGCAGGGTTTTTGTTTTTTACCTTTTTACTTTTTTACCTTTTTACCTTTATTTTGTCCCTATTTTCCGATGTATTCCCATTACCTTTGCCGTCAGAAATATTGAAAGGTCTTCTTTTGCTAAATAAGGTAAGGAGATTTGTATTCAGGATAACGATAACATACATTTATTTTTAAAAATTTATTACCCACATGAAAGGTCTTTATGAAATTCTGACCGAGAAGAAGTGGATGATTTCGCCTGACTTTGTTCACGGCATACGCAAGGCTTTAGAGCAGAACTTGAATGCTCATGCCGTATACGAACGCCCCGCACCTACCTGCGGCTTCGTGACCGTGAATGCAGCCGATGGCTCAATCTATTACCCGGAGGAATATCAGATTTCTGAGGATGGTAAGCAGGTGAGAGGTCAGTGGGCACTTGATAGTAATAATGATGATGCTCAGAACTTCCCGTTTGTTTCTGTACTCACCGTCGATGGTCCTATTACCAGGAATGGTGGCGGTTGCTCGTATGGTTCTATCGACCATCGCAACATGATGATTAAGGCGGCCAATCATCCCCTCTGTAGAGGTCACATCTTCATCATCAACACCCCTGGAGGTTCCGCTTGGGCAAAGAACGATTACGAGCAGGCTATCAACTATGCCCGTTCGCAGGGTCAGCCCGTCATCGCCTTCATCGACGGCATGTGTGCATCGGCAGGTATGTATCTCGCTTCTCTCTGCGATGAGCGTTACTACATGCACCCGAAAGATGAAATCGGTTGTATCGGTGTGATGGCATCCTTCTATTCGCAGGCCGATGGTAGCAAAAACCAGTTTACCGATGAAACTTATCACGAGCTTTACGACCCTGAGAGTTTCGACAAAAACCGTGAGTTCCGTGATATTGCCAATGATGGCGATAGCGAGAAGCTGGTTAAGGAACTTGGCGAACTGGGTGTGGAGTTCAGAGCCGATGTGAAGAAAGCCTGTCCTGCTGCAAAGGATGAGCACCTTCATGGTAAGGTATTCGATGCCGAGGAAGTAAAGGGAATTCTGATGGATGACCAGAGTGACTTCTTCTCTTGCGTAAAGCGTTGCTTCGACCTTTACAATGGCACAGCCGAACCTATCGTCAGAAAACCATCTGATGATGAAGACGAAACGAAAGGCAGTTTGAATGAGCCATCCGATCATCCGGCACACGACCCTCAGTTGGAGCCAGACAAGGCTTCTTCAGCAAAGAAAGAGAATCATCAACATACTATTCATCAAAAATCAATCAATATGGCAAATTATCCAAAGATCAACGCCGCTTGCGGTATGCAGGATGGTCAGCAGATTGAGGTAAAGGAGGAAGGCGCATTCATGAATGCCCCATTGCTCGATACTCTCGAATCTCATCTTACATCGCAGGAGCAGGCTGTGGCTGCTGCCAAGCAGAAAGCCACCACAGCAGAGCAGAGTCTTGCTGACCTTCAGGCAAAGCACGACGCACTCGCTGAAACCATCGCCCAAAAGGACGAGGAAATCAAGAACCTGAAAGAGGCAGCGGCTAAGGCCGATGAGGACATCAAAGCCCTCAACGATGCCAAGGCAAAGGCTGATGAGGAGAAGGCTAAGGTAGATGAGGAGCTGAAGACTGCCCAGGCTTCACTCGCTACTGCCCAGCAGACCATCGCCGACAAGGACGCTCAGATCGCTGAGTTGAATGAGAACCCAGGTGAGGAGCCAGCACAGGGTGCATCACCTCAGAATAACGGTGAGGGCGCAAAGGCTCAGAACCTCCGTGAGTTTGACCCATCGAAGTATAAGACCAATGCCGAGCGCAAGGCAGCTTTCGAGCGTTTTACTCGTGGCGAGGAGTAATCACTCCAGTATCAGGATAACACTAAGTATTCAGGTTAAAACATTCTTATTCATTTTTTAATTAGTAATTGAAATTATGGCAACACTTCCTAAAGATTTTATTGGCACTACTGCCTTGCAGCATGTAGCCGAGCAGGTAACTAAGGAAATCCTTATGGGTCCAGGTTACACCGATGCAGAGGAGATGGACCGCTTGAAGATTGACATCATCACTGGTATCCAGTTCAAGCGCACAACTCACATCTTGCTCCGTAAGGGCGGTACCACCCGTCGTAAGGATGTTCACACTAAAGTGAACAGCGAGGCGGGATTTTTGAAAGAACGTACAATCGTCTGCAAGCTTGCTTGGGACCATTATACCGATAACATCGATAAGTACTGTGAAACAGTATTCGGTACCGACGCACAGGGTCAGTACCCTCTCGCTACAGAGGCTGCTACCGCAATTCTCCGTAACTATGCCGACAACCTTACCGCTTGCTTGTGGAATGGTGACATCAGTCTTGATAAGGGTGACGAGAGCACTCCTGCTTCAGAGCAGGCTTTGGCTCTCTACGACGGTTTCCATACCTGTATCAAGCACGACATCGAGGCTGGCATTATCAGCGAGGCTAACGGAAACTTGATTCCTTGTGAGTCAATCGCAGAGCCTTCTGACAACAACGACTCTACCCCATACGACAACTTCCTGGCATGGCACATGAAGTGGGATGCCCGTCTGCGCAAGCAGAATACACTCGTTTATATGAGCGAGCAGACAGCCCAGTACATCGCTGCAGGTTACGCTAACAAGTTCCACGGCAACTTCAAGGTTGACTATGAGGTAGGCGGTAACTTCAAACTCCCAGGTCTCTCTCGTGTAACCATCTGCCCTATCGCAGACTTCGGTGAGGGCGATCGTATGTACGCTACCATCGAGAAGAACTTCGTTTATGGCGTTGATACACTTAGCAACCAGACTTACGTCGGTGTTAAGGTCGGCACTGACACAGATATGCGTGACGTGCAGTTCCAGATTCAGTCAATTCAGGGATCGTTGGCACCTCGCAATCCGTTCAAATACGCCTTTGCAATGTCAGACGGCAACCTTGCAACAGCAGAGTACGTAGCTGGTGACTACACCAATTCTAACCTTGTGGTAACAACCGCCATGGAGGATGCTTCTCCTATTACCGATGGTAAGGTGAAGGTAAACGGTGTAGAGTACACTACCCCAGTAGCCACAACCCCTAACCAGGTTATTACCCTGGAGGCAGAGTGCACTACCGATGTATTCTCTCACTGGAGCACTGGCAGCAAGGAGAAGAAGATCCAGTTCGCCGCCACCGGTATGAGCATGGGTATCACCGCCTTCTTCAAGAAGGATTAGCCCCATCTCGCCCCCGTTCCCAGCGATTCCATCGCTGGTTCAACAGGCAGAAAGCGCAATCCCTCTATAAATCCTCGGCGGCGGTCGCCTGACCTGGCGGGATATAGCTTCCGCCGCCATTTCGTTTAATCATCAAAAAAGATACAATTATGGCAGAAAATGTAACATGCCCAGAGATCAAGGATATTCTCTCCGAGAACGAATGCTTGGAGAACTTCGGTGGTCTTGGCGTAAACGTATATGTCTTTATCAAGAGTGAGCTCGCTGCCCCTCTCTCACCAGAGGTAGGTAAGAACACCTATGCAGCGCTGACAGCTGCGTCCTTCAAGAAAGGTAAGGGTCTCTACAAGTTTGAGTGTCAGGATGGCGGTCAGGGTCACACCTGGGAAAACTTGGGCTTCAGAAAGGGCTTTAAGCAGACTTTGGACTACGTTCTTGAGAGCGTAAGTGCCGCTTCTGCGTATGTGGCTCGTGGTCTCAATAACCTCAAGTGTGGTTACATCATCGAGGATGGTGATAAATCAATCCTCGTTTACGACAAGCAGCACGACTTCAAGTATGACTCCGGTAATATTAAGGGAGACACGGGCAAAAAACCTGAGGATGATCGTACAGTGACACTGAGCGGTTCCCTCAGTCCGACCATGTATGGTCGCTATGAGATTGCCGAACCAGAAGGTGGCTGGGATTCTCTCTGCAACGGTGCAGGCACATCGGGGGAAGTGTAAGCGGAACTGACAAGAGCGATACCAATTCCGCTTCACAGCAGTCATCTAAGCGGAGCAAGCAGGTAGCATCTGTCAATGATGAAACCTCTACGCCCGGCGAAAACGATGAATAATCGCTCCCCCTATCCAATGCGTTTCCATTGGCAATTTACTCTATAAATCAAAGCCTCGGTATTGATCCTTAACAAGATAAGGCAAGATACTGGGGCTTTTCGCATTTAAAACTGCACATATCTTTCATTTCTTAATATCTTATTCCATAATTAGATTTTTTAATGCAAGATGCGTCTCCGCATAGAATATTTTTCTTATTTTTGCAGCATAAAATTTTAATATATATATAGTGTAACTAAAAGAGTAAGAGATTATGGAACTAAGACATTTACGTTCGTTTGTGCATGTGGCAGAGACGCTTTCCTTCAGCATCGCCGCCTCCCGATGCTTTGTCACCCAATCCGCCATCAGTCAGCATATCAAGGCTCTGGAGGATGAACTGGGATGCAAGCTGCTGATACGCACATCGCACAGCATCATGCTCACCGAGAACGGGGAGGCACTTCTGCCACGTGCCAAGGAAATACTGAAGTTGACGGAAGACTGCAAGGAGCATATCAATGCACTCAACAACTGCATGACCGGAGAACTGCGCATCGGTGTCGGTTCCTTTATCGCCCCCTATATCCGTGTGGCTGCACTTATATTCATGGAGCGATACCCTAACGTAAGAGTGAATGCCGAATTTTCCAAGGCAACGAGTCTGAACCGCCTGTTGAGAGACCACATGCTGGATCTCGCTTTTACGATGAACGAAGCCTATACCAACGAGGGTATCGAGAGCCAGTCCTGCATCCCATTCAGTATTTGCGCCATCATGAGAAACACACACCCTCTTGCCAGAAAAGATAAGGTAACATACGATGACCTGCTGAAGCACGGCATCATCATGCCCGATGTAGGCGAACGTGTTTTCAACACCTTTCAGCAATATTTGCAGAACGATCTCACCAAATTAAGCGTAAAGTGTATCGTCAGCGACCCAGACGAAGACCTTGCCATCATAGAAGATACTCACCTGGTTACTTTTATGCCGAAGCTGTATCTGAAGAATCACCCTACCCTTATAGCTCGTCCTATCCATGGCATAGGAGAAGAACTGACGAGCAATGCCCACTGGATGAAGGATGTACCTATGAAGCGTTCGGCACAACTCTTCCTCGACATTATCAGGGACGAAGCCATCCCGTATATCAAGGCTTTGGAAGAAACCATGTAGTTTTGTACCAAAGTACATTTGTACTTATGTACTTCTGCACGTTTGTACTTTTTCTTATTCGTCTATAAGTGTTCCTGCTTCATGATTTATCCGCAAGAACATCTAATGAAAATCACTTTTCTGTTTACTTCATTCATGTTACCTTTGCATACGATTCCGATATTGGAAGAATTTAAATACAAAAAACTATGCAGGTAAAAACGAATGATGGCAACTATGATGTTGCCAGCAAGGGATTGGGTAATACCGCCCTTGGACTTGGTATCGCAGGTTTGGCTACCAGTTTGCTGGGTGGCGGTGCATCCTTGTTTAACCTCGGTAGAGGTAACAATGGCATGACTGCCAATCCGAGTGATCCGGATGCACGCTTTGTAACCAAGAGTGAGACCAACCTTATTCAGGAGAACTCTACATTGAAGACGGAACTTGCTATCCAGAAGAGTGAGAACTATACCGACAAGAAGATGGTAGATGTTACTCAGTATCTTGACGGTAAGATTCGTCAGCTCGAAAACAAGGTAGATGCCAATAAGGATGCACAGCAGGCGGTCAACGCAGAGCAGATGGCATACAATGCCGCTGCCAACGCCAACATCGACGTGCTGAAATCGCAGGTAGCTTCACTTTCGAGTGTTACCAAGCTGATGATTCCATCGGGCAATGTTTGTCAGATGGGATGCGGATGCGCTTGTAATCAGTAACCGTATTTTCGGATAAAAGGAAGAAACGATATGGATTACAAGAACTCGCAAATCCTGGCAGCGGTGGTGTCCGAATGGGCACGCCCTGCCATCTCTCAGATAGCGGCTGGCAATCTGATGCACTTGCCTATGCTCCAGTCTCTCCAGGCTACCATCGGCAGCATGGGACTGGTGAGCGGCAACTATTCTCTGCAAGCCGATATAGAACCGATGATTCAGCCTGTGGTCAATGCGCTTGTCACCCCGATGCTCGCCAAGTATTTTGGTAACATTCCCGAAGAGAGCATTCCGCAGATGGCGCACGATGTGGTAGAGCAGCTTCGCTACAAAGGACCGCTCTCTATCCTGGAGGGTGTAATAACCTTTGACGAGGAGGATCTTGACGAACTCGCCGACCTTCTTCAGAAGAACCTTCCGGTAGAGAAGACCCAGGGCTATCAGGTGAAACATTAATGCGGCGGTGAAGTCGTCGCTCTATTAAAACAGAAAAGACTATGAATAAAAGAACAATTCCAGCCTGCATCATGGCTACGCTTGCAGTAGGCGCAACCGCCACTGCTCCCTATTATGATGTAAATATCACGCAGCAGCTCTGTGCTCCTTCATGCGTGGACGAGACTCCGGTTTTCAACCCTCAGTTCTCTGTAAAGAGTATTGCCAACGTGGGTACTTCGCAATATCTCATAACGATTCACGTAGAGGGTGTTATCAGTTACGTGCCTTGCAACTGTGGCTCCTGCTGCACCCGCTCACAGGTAGTAAGTCAGGATTTCACCATTCCTGTCTTCTCTGCTACGGCAATCACAAACGTTACCACATCTCTTGGCAGCGTGAAAAACCGTCTTGTCAAGGTAGCCTGCTGCTCCTGCAGCAAGACTTTCGTGTGCGATGCTCCTTTAACACTCACCATCGCATGACTATCCACCAACAAAAGGAAAGGTAAAAGACGATGAAGTATATTCAGTTAATAGATCAAGCCCGCGCTCACGGCGTGGCTACCGAGAAGAAGATGATGGAGGCGATGGAGCAGTTGAGCTGCGACCTCGCCTCCCTGGAGGAAACAAATCCGGAATTGTACTGGTGCATCCTCCGTCACCAGCACGCAGTGTTCTATGATCGTCATTACAGCGAGAAAATGGCCAACCATGATGTCTGCCATCTTGTGTATAGCAAGAAAGGCGAGAATGGCGAATTGGTAGGAACCGGTGCACACTGGACCAAATCGCAGATAGTGAATGCCACCAAGGGCATGAAGTTCCATGATAAGGTGAACGATTGGGATAAGTATGTTGCCTTCAATGCCATGTACGCTGACCTGTGCAGCGATATGACAGAAGATGAAATCATCAAGGCAGCTTATCTCTTCTATTTCCAGGACGCAGACTGGCAACCCGAAGAAGACGATTGTACCAAGATATGGGACTATATGTCCGCTCACGCGATGATGTAGTTTGTTTTGATATAGGTAATCTGGATTTCGCACTAGCGAGTGCAAGTATTTAAAGTAAAAAGATTGGGATAACATTTTTTGAAGCCTCTTTGCGCCTACAAAAGCCGCAGGGAGGCTTTCTTTGTCCCCTCGAATAAAATCGAAACCCCTATCTTTGCCCTCAGAAGAAATAAAAACGATAAAACAGAAAAGATATGGCAAAGATTCAACCTCTTGCAGATTTCATTCTCTCCTTTGAAGGAGGTTACGTAAACCACCCCAATGACAAGGGCGGTCCTACCAACATGGGCGTAACATTGAAAACCTGGCAAACCCAAGGTTACGACAAGAACCATGATGGCCGCATAGACGCAAAGGACGTGAAGCTTATCACAAAAGCCGATGCTATCTCCATCCTTCGCCGTTGCTACTGGAACCGATGGAAAGCCGATGGCATCAAAGACCAGAGCATCGCCAACATCCTGGTAGATTGGGTCTGGAGCAGTGGTACCCCAGGCGTAACCCTCGTGCAAGCTATGCTGGGCGTAAGAGCCGATGGTATCGTAGGCAACAAAACCCTCAAGGCGCTCAACAGTCAGACCCCTAAGCAGTTCTTCGAGCGCATCAAGGCACGCCGCAAGCAGTATATCCTCGGCATCATCGCCAAGCACCCTAGCCAGCAAGTCTTCGAGGCAGGCTGGCTCCGCAGACTCAATGCTATCAGCTACGGCAGTCTCATCGCCAATGGCGGCAAGAAAATCAGCTTCTAGAAGGGGCAAAAGCGCCCCCGTTCCCAGCGATTCTATCGCTGGTCAGCCAACAGAAAATTTTTCAAACGATAAAAAGATAAAAGATTTATGGCAAGTTACAATGGAAACATCGACCTTTTGTCTCTGAATGGAGCAAAGGTCTTAGTAGGTATCGATGAGAAGAATGCGCAGCGTCCTTACGTTTGCATTCCTATCGATGTGAACGAAATTAGAGTAGAGACATCAAAGAATGATGCAAGTAAAACTCAGGCAAAACTGAGAGTTGGCATCTACCCTTTCAATGAGGCGTATAAGAATAAGATTCGCCAGACTGCAGCCGAACGTGGTGACACAAAAGTGAGCGTACCTACCCACAAAATGCACATCTCATTCTCCGTCGAGTACATCAAGGCAGTGGCAAAGAATTTCCCTAAGCTCGTAGAGCAGGTGAAGGAAGCCAATAAGGATAAAGACCCTGACATCGTAAATCAGGATTTCAACGATGAGAACTCTCACCTCTTCAAGGCAATCCGTACTCGCATGAATAAGCGCATCGCCAGCCTCTATCAGCCACAGCCTACCGCCCAGCAGTATACGTACCCACAGCAGCCCTACGGAGCCGTCGGCAACGCTACTGCCTATGTCCCGCCAGCAGATGGAGGCAATGATTATTCATCAATGCCAGGTTACGATGATCCTAACAGCGACCTGCCGTTCTAAAGGTAAAAAAGTAAAAAGGTAAAAAGAACTTTACCCCCTTTAGCCTCCGTTCCCAGCGTTTCCAACGCTGGTCCAATAGCACGCCCTGAAAGGGCAGAAGCTCCTAGCCCAGGGAGGGCACTGAAAAAGTCCCTTCATGGGTTATGTTAGTTTAACATTCGATCTTTGAAATAGTGTACCCAAAAGTTGCATATGTGCAATATTTTTTGTATCTTTGTAGAAAAATACAAGGATTATGCTAGAGCAACAACAGACCATATCATTCAGTGATTATTCAAGTTTGTATGACTTGATTATCCCAAAAGACAACCTGCTCCGCCAGATTACTGACCTGGTGGACTTTCGTTTCGTATACCAGGAATTGCAGGACAAGTATTGTCATGACAATGGTCGTACAGCAGAGAGTCCTATCCGTATGTTTAAGTATCTTCTTTTAAAGGTAATCTATGACATATCGGATGTTGATGTTGTTGAACGTACTCGCTATGATATGTCGTTTAAGTACTTCTTGGGATTAACTCCTGAGGAGACTAATCTGATTAATCCTAGTTCCTTGACCAAATTCCGTCGACTTCGCCTGAAGGATATGGACCTGTTGGATCTTCTTATCAAGAAGACTGTTTCTATTGCTATAGAAGCAGGTGTCCTCAAGTCTAGAACCATCATTGTTGATGCAACCCATACGCATTCTCGTTCCAACCCTATCAGTGCAGCAAAGAGTTTGGAGTATTATTGCAAGGCCGTAATCAAGGTCGTTAATTCTGTAGATGACAGCATGGAATTGCCTGAGCTTCCAAAAGAAAAGAAGTATTCTTCTATCATGACTGCAGCCAAAACGATAGTTGCTACGGTGGAAGCTGATGCTGCAACTGCCAATATGCCTGCAGTCAAGGAGCGTCTCAATATGCTGAAAGAAACCATTTCAGACGCAGAGACCCGAGGCGTAATATCAAAGGATGAGGATGCCCGTACAGGACATAAAACAGCGCATTCTTCATTCTTTGGCTATAAGACGCATATAGCTATGAGCGATGAGAGAATTATCACCGCAGCTACCGTCACCTCCGGCGAGAAGGGTGATGGACAGCAATTGCCAGAATTGATAAAAAAGACAGAGGAAGCAGGAATGGAAGTTGATTCCATAGTAGCAGATAAGGCATATTCCAGCAAGGAGAATCTCAAAATGGCAAAGGAAAACAATATGCGCCTCTCTGCTCGTTTAAGCTCTGTAATTGACGGTAATCGAACAAACAAACTCCCTTTTGAATACAACAAGGATGCAGATCTGTACGTCTGCCCAGCAGGGCATCTGGCGAAATGGAAAGAGATGAATTATCGCAAAAATGACAAGCGTCACAGAAACTCCAGCATTACCTATTATTTTGATGTGGACAAATGCAAGGTCTGTCCATTACGTGAAGGTTGCTACAAGGAAGGAGCCAAGACAAAAACATATGCGATTACCATCAAATCGGATGAACAGTTGGAGCAAATCGAATATCAAAAAACAGAAGAGTTTATAAATCTTCAGAGGAAACGATACAAGATAGAAGCCAAAAACTCCGAACTTAAGAATGTCTTAGGATATGACAGAGCCCTGTCATACGGTTTGTCGTGCATGGAAATGCAGGGAGCTTTGACTATTTTCGCTGCAAATGTGAAGAGAATCATCAAATTGATGCAAAATGCATAAGGGGGGAAGTAGATTTCTCTATATATTGCCGAATTAAACGCCAGAAACGCTATAGAAAGCTGTTTGAGACTATATTCCTGTCCAAAAAAGTATTTCACTTTTAAAAGATGAAATGCTTCTTGGACAAGAATTAAAGTTCAAAAACAAGCTATGCAACTTAAAATTGGGTACCTTTTTCAGTGCCCTCCCAGGGCAACACCCTGGGTATATGGAATGTGGTTTATGTCGCCCTGTAAGGGCAAAAGCTTTTTTACCTTTAAAAAATAAGAATATGCAAGAACAAATAAATCTTACAATTCCGAAGGGCTGGAACCAATGCACCCCTTCCCAGTTGGAGCAGATTGCCCTCATCATGCAGGAGCAGATAGCCAAGGCAGACCGCTATCACCCTTTCGATATGCAGAAGGTGAAAATAGCCGTCTTCTTTCTTTTTGCCGGGATAAGCATCAATGCCTATCCCGACCCTCGTCTGCCCCTCAATGAGCAACATTACCTGGTAAGCATAGAGCCGCAGAAGAAGAGCCTCCTGAAGAAGCTCCTCTCCCTCTGTGCCCCCGTTCCCAGCGATTCTATCGCTGGTCCCCAGTCGGCTAGCCATTTCCCCCTCTACCTCTGGCAGCTCAACTATTGGCTCTCCCCGAAAGCCAAGACCGATGATAAGACCTCCCCTGAGTACATCGCTCAAGGCGCAGGTCTTCTCGACTGGCTGGATGCAGATAGCGGCAATTTCCTCACCCGCTTCCCCTATCCGATTATCGGGCAGAAAGCCAAGTGGTATCGTCGTGCCAAAGCCTTCCGAGGTCCGAGTACCGACCTCGATGGCTTCTCCTGGCAGCAATACCGTTTTGCTAGCGATATGATGCAGACTTACACCAAGTTAAGCAATAACCTGGTAAAGATGAAGCAGATGAATAAGTTCACCGAGGAGCAACTTCAGATGCAAGCTCAGAGTGTAGCCAGCGCCAGAAACATGTTCCTAGCCACCATCTTCAACACCACCACCCAGTACGTCGACGCAACAACCGGTATCACGAAATACGATTTTCATTATGAGTCGAAGCAGTTCACCGAGAACGCAGGTTATTTCGCCAAATACCCGGAAGCAAACTGGCAGGTCATCCTCTTCTGGTGGAGCGGCATCATGCACACCCTAGCCCATCGCTACCCTCACGTTTTTAAGGTGCAGAAGGTAGATAATAAAAAGCCGCAAACCCCGATGGAAATCTACACCGCCACCACCGCCACCATGCAGAAGTATGCCGGCCTAACAGAAGATCAGGTCAACGCCCAATCCTACTCCCTAGTTCTCGAACACCTCGAAAGGTTGTCGAAAGAGAATGAGGAAATGGAAAAAATGAGGAGGAATAAATGATAGATATAAAGGCATCTCTACACTTTTTTAAAAGCCTCCGTTCCCAGCGATTCTATCGCTGGTCCCCTCCCCCTCTTTGTCCCTGCTAAAACCATAAAAAGCCTTAACTTTACACTCAGAAACAAGAGAAAAGCGGGTGTGCGTATATCGCCGCCCTTCTCTCTTCTATCACATTCAGGATAACATATAAAAGAAACGCAAAAAAAATGGCAAGCAAAAACAGAAACAAAGTAACCACCCTGCAGCAGCTCCAACAGCGTAGTGAGGAACTGAAAGATGCAGGCTATATAGCCGTTCGCCCGGATGCCTTTACGCCGCTTAAGAATGGTGGCGGTAAAGTCTTCTCCTGGAACGACTACGTTCACAGCATGCTCCTGACCACAGCCGGTATGTCGGCAAGCGGTGGCGACGCAAGCGGTTCTGCAGCACGACAGCAAGTCTCCACTATCTTTGCATCGAGTGGCGGCGAGAACCTGGGCAAACCAAAAGGCGTAGGTACCGAAGGCTTAGGCTTTATGGAATGGGGTATAGCCAACCGACTTCCAAACCTTATCTGGATGCTCTCCCGCATGTCACCTTTTACGGCAGCAGGAGTTGATTATATCAAGAAGATACTGGTTGGCCGTGGTCCCGCGCCTAAGTATCACTACACCCAGTATGTAGGCGGCAACATCACAGAGAAGTATATCCCCTACGAGAGTGCAGGGGTCCTGCTTCGCGGTCAGATAGCCGACCTCAAAGCCAAGGAAGAGGCAGCCGCCGAAGCCAAGCGACAGAACGAGCAGCAGAGCCAGAACGGGCAGTCTCAGCAGGAAGAGTCACCGTTCTCTGCGGTTCAATTGCAGGTCTTATCCTCTGATGAAGAGGATAGCGAGGAGATGAAATCTCTGAAAGAAGCACTTCACAAATGGGAAGAAACCCAAGCCCAGCTTCGTGATTTCATAGAGAACAACGACCTGATGCAGACCTTCCTCGACCTGGCAGGAGATATGGCTCTGATGTCGCAATGCTTTGTAGAACTTCAGCTCAATCAGCGTTCCCTCGACGAAAACGGCAAGGCTGTTCCTACCGCTCAATGGACCCCGAAGGTGATCGGTCTGAAGCACCGCAGCATCTTTACTACCCGACTGGAGCGTATGGACGAGAACTACCGCATAAACTATGCCTACGTCAGCAACCAATGGCTCGACCCTACCCAATACGTCGGTGTACAGAAAGAGGAAGACCGCAAGATAGCCGCTATCCCCTATCTTCCTACCACCTCAGCCGTAAAGGATTTGCAGCGCAAGATACGCGAGGCACGTCAGAAGAACGTAAGCCGCAAGAAACGCCCTACCCGCTTCATCATGTCGCCAAGAGATTTCGGTGGTCCGTATTATGCCGATGCCCTTTGGCACTCCATCTTTGCCGGTAGCATTTTTGAATACGCCTTCACTATCGTCGATGACCGCCTCACCCGAAAGCGCAACAGCAACATCATCGGTAGAGTTATCTATATCCATCAGGACTATATCAGCAGGCTCTATCAGCAGCAGGGCGAGAAGAAAAAGAAAACCCAGGGTGAGATTCAGAACGAAATCTTTACCTCTATCAATACCTGGCTCTCTAACCCCGATAACGCAGGTCAGGCGCTCATCTCCTCTGCTTTCACGGGCAGCGACGGGAAGGAGCACAAGGCTTGGGAAATCGTGGAAATTGAAACTAAGGCAAATGATCAGGCAAATGCCGACAAGACCGAGTTACAGGAAATAAGCAGCATCATCTTCTTTGCCATGGGTCTTGATGCAAAGCTCATCGGTAATACCCCTGGCGATACGGCATCATCGGGCGGTACTGACCTGAGAGAGCGTTTCCTGGTCAAGCAGATTCAGTTTGCCCCCTTGCAGCAGTTAATGATACGCCCGCTTGAAGTTTTGAGCCGATTCAACGATTGGGATGAACACCTGGTATGGTGGATAGACCGAGAGGTATTAACTACCCTCGATAACTCGAAGACCGGAGTGGCGAAACAGGAAGCCTCTTAACTCGCCTCCGTTCCCAGCGATTCTATCGCTGGTCCATATATAATAACGTAAAAGCAAAAAGAAAATGATACTCTCATCAAATCAAGAACTCAGGCTCCACCTCCCCAGCAATGCCGTGGACGATGTAGCCAACCTGCAGGGTATGCTCGACAACAGCGAAAAGGACTTCTTGAAGCCTCGCCTGGGAGCATCCCTATACGACCGCCTCTGCAAGCAGTATGCGAGCATAGAACCCTCAGTCTTCTGCGATGCTGTCGGTGATGGTACCTACGTCAACGACCCATGGAGCGAGCTTCTGCTTTATGCCCAGCGCATGATCGTAAACGATGCGATGGCGCAGAACATCGAAAAGCAAGCACTTTCTGTGAATGGCTCCGGCATCAACGTAGCTTCCAGCAACGACTATGCCGTAGCCACCGACAAGCAGATAGCGCAGGGCAAGGAAAGCTATCGCCAGTCGGCTATGACCTCGCTCAATAACCTGCTTTCCCTCTTGGAGGGATGGGCAAAGAACCTGAATACCCCTATGCCTATCGATGCAGCGGGCGATGGTGCAGAAGGTAGTACCCCTTCAGATGGCAGTAACCAGGGTTCCTCATCCGAAGGAACAGATGAAGGACCCGATAGTGACAAAGATGATGCAACCGAAACCGAGAAGAAACGGCATGAAGCGATAGAGGAAATCGTAACCCTTTGGCAGGAGAGCAAGTACTACTACTATCATCGGGATTTGCTTTTCCCTACCTGCGAGTCTTTGCAGCCGTATCTCGATATTTACGGCAACAGAGATAAGTTCGTCCGTCTCATCCCAGATATGCTTTTCATTCAGAGCGAGTATCTGGAAGAAGCTTTTGGCGAAGATTTCATTCCTCGTCTCCTGCAAGCCGATGAGAACGATAAGATGCTGAAGAAGGCACGTCAGCTTGTAGCCGCCTATCTCAAGGAGCGTACATCAGTTATCAACTTTGATAAGTTGACCCGATCCACGGCGCATAACGATGCCATCACCGTAAGGGAAAGCATTCATCGGTTGCTGAAGAAAGAGGAAGCCGAGAAGCAAGCCAAACTCGATGCAGCCAAAGCGGAAAACGCATCAGAAGGCAGCACCCCTTCATCATCGACGAGTAACGCCTCTAGCGCTTCATCATCGAATGACAAGGGCGGCAGCGAAGGTTACGACAACAACCAAAAAGGTTCTCGTATCTTCGTCACTCCTATCCTGTGCTAAGGCTTATTTCCGTTTTAATGTCATATCAAGCGTCTTCAAAACCGCTTAATTTGACGTTTAATCGGGAATTAAGCCAAAAACAGGCAAAAAATATTCTTAATTTTCAAATAAATAACAACAAAAAGGATTTATGGAAAATTTATCTTTACAGGAAATCATCAGCATTTTGAAGCCAGCTATCGGCGCAAGAATGCTTACCCAGGAGCAGAAGGATGCCTATGAGCAGGGATTGTCTCTACTGGAAGGTGCAAGTAACGCACGCTCATTTATTGAGAACTCACGTAAGTTTAAAGATTACCATCGCCGTACCCGACAGATGATAGCCTATCTCAACAGCTACAGCAACTCTCAAGCCAACGCTGCATCATCTGCTACCGACAAGCGACGTGTTGGCCGACCTACCAAGCAGGAACAGGCTGAGTATGCCGAACTTCAGAAAAAGAAAGCCCTGGAAGAGGCGAAGCAGTCTCTCTTCCCTAGCCTGAAACCGGACACCACCCTGCAGCCACTCACTTACAACGGTATCGTAGCCAACCCTAACGGCGAAAGTATCGCTGCCACCATGCCCAACCTAATGCAGCTGCGTCCGTTCCTCTCTACTGCCCTTCAGGAGCAGGTGAACACCGTGCGTGACCTCCGTAGCGAAATGGCAAGCAAGGCAGAACAGGCTAAGACCAGGGCTGAAGCCAACGAGAAAGCCATCTCTCAAGGCAAAAGTGCCGTCTACACCGAGGATGAGATTGCCGCTCTCGCCACAAGAGCCGTAGAAATCGAAAGCGATATTCTTCCGGAAATCTTCAAGGCAGTAGATAGAGAGATGGGCGAATGCTATCTGCGACTGAGCGAGAAGACCGGAGACCCTGAGTATATCGCCTACGTAAAGAAAACCTTTACCGTGGACCCTCAGACCCTCCGTACCCAGTTTAAGCCATTCTATGAGAAGGCACAATCCCGCGACCCTCGTTTTGCCGAGCAGGTAGCCGAGAAAATTGCCAACGACCGTCCGGAAGTAAAGGCAGCACGCGATGCAGCCGCCAAGCACAAAGCAGAAGCCGATGCTCTCATCAAGTATATCCTTCGTAAGGATAAGCCATCTACCCAGACGAGAGTGAAAGGTATCAAGGAGCGCATAGACAAACTTCGCCAGGATTTCTCTGACATCGTGACCGAAGAGGAGCTTTCCGGCTATGAAGCTATTCTCACCAAAACTATAGAAGAAGCCAAAGAGGATCCCGAAGCGTAGCGCTATGCGTAATGTTGAATGTTGAGTGTTGAATGTTGAATTAGGCATACGCCCTTGCGTCCGCTAGGCTAATTTAACATTCAACACTCAACATTCAACATTTTTATGTCCCCCCTAATAATAAAAAACCTCCTATCTTTGCCCTATAAACAAAGAAGAAAAGCAATATGGCAAAGAATAAAGAAACCCCAGAACAGCGCACGCAGCGTTTCAAGACCCTTTGCGTCAATATCCTCGCCCAGAGCGGCAACTGCCAGGAATCACAGCATGCTTTCAAAAGCACACAGAGCATTCCGGATATGTGCGAGGCATGGCGTAAATACTGGCATGGCTTAATCACCGAGGTACCGCAGCAGGTAATCGATGCCTTCAAAGCCGTATATCCGGAGTTTAAGTCAGATATTAACAAGGGCGGTATTTTCTATAATGAAGATTCGCCTACCGGTACCGTCCTTGTAGGCGATACAGACGAGGAAATCCACCTCTACTCCTCCCGAAAGATATACGTCTTAGGCAAGGCACACGTTATCCTCCATAATGCGGCTACCGCCCTCGTGATGAACGAAGGCTGCAAAGTAGAGCTATTGGATGGCAGCAAGGCTACCATCAAGGCAGGTTACGGTATCGCCAGGAACTATGCCCACCTGGTAACTGGCAGCGAGGCAGAAAGCTACGACCAGAGTGTAGTCTTCATCACCGATGGCACCCTTCACGACCATGGGCACCAGAAAATCAATGCCTTTGGTACGGCAACCATCGATACCTTCACTAATCGACTCATAGATTTGTACGATAACGCAAAAATTGAAATCAGAAAATGAACTCACATCTTACTATATTGATAAACGACAAGCCGGTAGCGCTCCCCGATGATTTCTCTATAGATATAGAGGACCAGAACCCCGTGTTCAATGATACGGAAATGTTCTCCTATCCTTTTTCTATTCCGCTGGACGGCAATCGATGGCTGGTAAAGAATATAGAAGACGTGCATGCAGCGGTAAAAGCCGTAAACATGGAGCATCTGCCTACCCGCATTCATGCCGACGGACTGCCATTCCGCAGCGGTACCTTGGTCATGCAGGATGACGAGGAGATAACCGATTCACTCAGCATGAATATCGATGCCAGCACCCAGAGTTTCAGCGAGCTTATCAGCGACCTGCAGTGTCGTGATGTTCCGGTCAAGGACCAGATTATCATCGGTGAAAAAATCGGCAATGTGAGGGTGGATATAGAGAGCGACCCTGTGGTAAAGGTAAATGTTTTTGTTACCGGAGGTAAGCATAAGGATGATAAGACGGAAAACCACGAAATCAGAGCCGCCCACGTAAGCGTAAGCAAGGTTCTCGAACCGCAAGCACTCGGTTTCTCTTATCCTGCCAGTTGTAAGGAATATACAAGCACATCTACCCAGCATTATAAAGGTGATGCGTATAAGCTCTCAGAGCGTTCCTATCCGCAGAACCATACAGTAAATGAGCCTACCATCGCAAATAACGGTAACTATATAAACACCGCTGCTGCCTATGGCGAAACCGATGGCGCGGGCAGGGCAGCCGCTTACTGCAACGCCCGTATCTGTTACAAACATCATGGTCTTGATGATGACAAGAAGACAGCGAGCAGTGTTATTAGTACGAAAGACTGTACCTGGACGAACGAAGACCTTTATCCTTATTGGGTATTGGATGCCAAACGTCCGCAGTCGGGTATCTGCTTCTATGTGCTTTATTTCCTCGATTGCCTCTTTGACTATCTGGGTGTAACTTTCGATAAGCGAGCCTTAATGCAGATAGAGGATTTGAAGCATCTCTGCTTCTTCACGACCGTATGCAGCTACGATACCGTCAGCTACCAGTATGACGAGGACGATCCTACAGGCGCAAAACAACCTAATCTTCACCCTCACCATGGTACTTATTACCGAAAAGACGATGCCGAAGTCATCGCCAAGAAGAAGAAAGCTGGCGAAATCAAGACGGGTTATTTCAAAAGCCAGGAGCATATCAATTCATGGCTGGAAAGCCGTGGTTGCGGTGGAAAGATTAATATTGTAAAGGCAGAGAATAAGGACGTGCAGGAATTAACACTCCACACACCTGAAGGCACCACCGAGCATATACAGGTTGGTGAGGTTCGTGATGATGGCGGCAAAGTTACCAGTATTAGCATCGAGGCAAAAATCAGCAAGTTCAATGTTCAGGCAAACGTGCTCAATATGGTAGCCAACAGCGGCAATTTCCCTGATGAGAGTGTAAGCACCGTAATCTCCTCTCTTGAAAGCGCCTTCGGTATCAAGTTCTCGTATGATTATGAACAGAAGAAGGTAACAGCTTACCTTACTCGTGATGTACTGCGCAAGAGCGGTAATGAGGCAAGAACGTTTCATGCCAACATTCACTCCATGGTCCCGATGACCGAGAAGATTACAGGTGTGCGTATGCGCTATTCTGAAGAAGGTGATGCAAAAGATCAGCGGCAGAATGTACTCGATAGCCGTAGAAACAAGAACATGGGTTATTCTACCGATTATGATTACATCGATTACCCTGCGCCTGATAGTGGCGATAACTCCACCGTCTATAATCTCGACTACATCGATTTCTTCCATAATCTGAGTAGTGGAGATAAGCATTGTTATATCGACCGCAAGACGGGCAACGCTTACCGAGTAAAGGTAAATGGCGATGCAACCACGACAGCCGACTTGAAACCGGTACTCTTTGAGGTAGGTCAGTTTAAGGGTGTAGAATATGGAGATTGCAGCGATGAGAACGAAGATTTCATTCACGATATTTCGGTAGATTTTACTCCTGTTCCGTTCAATGATGTGAACTATTTCAAGGAGATAGAAGCTGCCTATGGCTCTCACGAGGCAATCGACTCCTACAACGGCAAGAAATATGGTGTAACCATCGCCGATAGTCAGCCTATCCTCTGTGCTTATGTAGATGAGGATATGGAGCATGAGTTTGTGGAGCAGATTATCAATCAGACTATCTCTACTGCTTTCTGTGATTTCTACATGCAGCAGACACTATCACTCGTAGAAAGCTACGACCCGTCGAGCACCGATGATGGCAACTCTCCGTTGCAGGATGATTCACGCTGGGGATATGCGGTTGCTTTGATGCGAGGCGGTGGTAGCGATGCTACCCGCCAGTCTTACGATTATAATTACGACCACTTCGGAACGTCCAAATGGCGTACCGTATCTGGTAAGTATGCCCTGGCATGCGATTCACTGGATATGATGGGCAATGAATTTGACTATAATGGTATTCAGGAAGGAACGGGCGAAGGTGAAAAATTCTCGCTCAAGATACGTGCTTTCAAGGAACCATCGTGGTTAAGTGATCCGAAGTATCAAAATGTAGTACTTTGTGATAAAGATGAAGTAGATAAAAACGGTAAGGTAGTTAAGAAGATTCGCTCCCGTGGTCTCTTTGATACCTTCGTCCTCCCCTACGCCTATTTCCTTCTGAACAGAAAGAAGTTTATGGTAAGATGTACCACTACCGTAGCGCAAGTGGCCGATATACCGAACCACTGGCAGGAATGGTGGAACATAGGCGGTATGAAATGCCTCATAGACAAGGTGAATACCACCATCGATGCCAAGACGGGAATGGGCGAGGTTGAGTTAACGGTGTACGCCCTGTAAGGGCAAAAGCTTTTAAATAGAAAATATGTTTTATAACATAAAAAGAATAGTAAAATGGATAAAAAGATATTGATTACCGGAACCGGTATTATTTCTGCCATGGGTAGAAATACAAGAGAAGTTGCCATGAACCTCTACAAGGGAAAATGCGGATTGCATCACGACGAATGCCGCGATAAATACAATTCCGATTTATCTGGCAATGTGCCTAGTTGGAAAGCAGAGTGTCTGGATATACTTACCCATGCGCAATACGAATGTATGCCTGCACATGGTTTTTATGTGCTCGATGCGGTATTCGAGGCGCTGAAGAAAGCAAAGGTCAGTAAGGAGTTTCTTGGAAACCATAATGTTTCACTTATCGTAAGTAACGACTCAGAATGTTATGAAAGCAAAGTTGTGGTCTCTCACGTAAAAAAGAACATTTCTAATCGTAGGCTTCCGGTAACAACCCTATTTCGTTCACTTAATTCCACTATCAGCATGAACCTGGCTACTATCCTCGGCATTCATGGTTTATCGCTTACCGTAAGCGCAGCCTGTGCAGGAGGTGGCCACGCCATCGGACTGGCAAAGATATTGCTCGATAGCAAACAGACTGAAATGGTAATTGTGATTGGTGCGCAGGAAACAACAAGTAATTATTGTATGGAGGCTTTCGATGCCCTCGGTGTCTTCTCACCCGATAAAGTACAGCCGTTTGGTAAAGGCAGAAACGGATTGGCACCATCTGGTGGCGCAGCCTGCATCATCCTCGAATCATCGGATAGTATTCGATTGAAAGAAGAGAAGGTGCATTCATTCGCTTCCCTTTCCGGCTATGGCTTCTCTACCAATGGAAAAGCTATCACTACCCCTGATAGTTATCAGGAAGAAGTATCTATGCTGAATGCTATCGAGGACGCAGGATTGGACGAAGGTATGATAGACGTAGTACTTGCTCATGCTACAGGTACCCCGATGGGCGATGAAGCCGAGGCGAAGGCAATAGAGAGGATCTTCCCTATCTGTCCGAACGTAGTAGCTACAAAAGGTATGACGGGTCACGAGTGTTGGATGGCAGGCGTATCACAAGCTGTGCAAGCCGTAATCATGTTCACTTATGGCCGTCTGTTCCATGCAGCCACTACCGAGGAGAACGCCTTCCCGAAATTGAACCTGGTGATGCGCCCTAAGTATTATTCCCCTCATCATATCCTCTGTAATGCCTTTGGCTTTGGAGGTACCAATTCATCCTTTATTATCTCAAAAGCATAGTTATGAAAAAAGAAGAAATAACATCTCGCATTATTACCATCGTGAACAGCGTGAAAACTGAATGGGTAAAACACGAGGTAACAGAGCACTCTAATCTCCGTGACGAGGTAGAACTGGAGTCTATTGATTTCCTCGATATGATCCAGCAGGTGGAAATGATGTTCCATATCAAGATTACCCCGGAAGAAGCAAAAGACTGCAAGTTCGTTTCTGATGTAATTGCGCTCACCGAGCAGAAAGTCAACATTCAACATTCAACACTCAACACTAAATAACTATGGCACAGAAAATCAATCTCACATCGGGTTCTGTCTTTGCAGGAAACCCGATAACCTTTACTATCACCCCTTCCGTGGCTACGAATCCATCCTTCCATCGGGTTATCGTGGAAGTGAACTTTGATAATGGTACGGGCAGTTACGAAACCAATAAGCTCACGATCCCTGTTACCACCGAGAGAAGTGATGTATCGCTCGATATATCCTCTGCTCTCCGCATTACGCTGGATAGCTACAAGTATACTGCCATTCCATCCACCTACCCCGTGGTAAGCTGGTACATCAAAGCCTACGATGAGTATATGGATAACAACGGCGAGGTGCATACCGGTGTAGGCGAGGTCTATTATCCAGCTGATGGCTCGAAGAATAAAGGTGAAACCAACCTTCGCTGCATAGCCGGAGCCTTCAGCGATATAGAACGATTGAAATCGGGCGTAACGAAGGCTGTCACCCTTCTCTCCTGCAAACCGACTGATACCCCCGAAATAGCCGTTGTAGGCGCGAGCTTTGTTTATCCTGTCTCCTATAGCGTAGGGCAGAACTTAGCTACCAGCAGCTCACTGACCGCCCCTGTATCTAGGGAGCAGGAAATAACGAAAGAAGGTGCGCAGAGTATTCAGGGGCACCCTATCTATGCTCTACCATCCTCTGAAGCTGAAGACCGTACCACCTTCCGTTTCATTAACCGCTTCGGTTGCCTGGAGAGTATCAGCGTGCCGAAATCCTATTCTCAGAAGATGAGTGTAGAGAGTACGCAATATACGAAAGCTATTCAGGAAACTTTCAATGAGTTTTCCCGTGCTGCTATTCAGAAGCAGAATGATCGTGAAAGTTGGCTCTATCAGAGTGACCCGCTCACCCAGGCATGGCAGCAGTGGTATCTCCATGAGTTCCTGATGTCTGAGCACGTATGGCTGAAAGCCAATGATGCCTGGCTTCCTTGTACCATCAATCTTGAAGATGAGATAACCATCAAGGACGAAACCAACAAGAATATGTACTCCGTTTCCTTTACCGCAAAGCTTGGTATCAATGGCAACCCATTTATTTAATGTTGAGTGTTGAATGTTGAATGTTGAATTAGGCTAGCGCCGTTGAGTCCGTTAGGCTAATTCAACATTCAACATTCAACACTCAACATTTTAAAATCCCATTCAACATTTTTTGTCCCCACTAAAAAAGCGAAAACCTTTATCTTTGCCTTATAAATAAATAAAAATCCAAACAAGAAAATGGCAACAGAAGCAAAAAATACAAATTATTGGATCTCGAGCACTGCGCTCTATATCCAGCTAAATTCGATGGGAGAGCCTGACTACATCCAGTGTAGTGTAGTATCGGGCGCTTCGGTCCTCTGCTATATGAGCGATGTGCCAGGCTTGGGCTATGATGCCGGTCACAACTATCAGCGCTGGACGCTTGCTGCCTACCCTTCTATCTTCCCCGATAGCGAACGGAAGTATGTGTATATCGCCATTCCCCGACAGTCTACCACCGATAATAACCAGGCTACCGTCGTGTTCCCTGGTGAGAAGATAGATATATATGGTAAGACTATTCCATCTTCCGGAACTGAAGGTGTGCAGATAGGTAACGAGGCTTATTACTATATCTTTACAGGCGGTATCATATCTGCTGTAAAGACCGATGCCGACAATACCAGAAAGCGAGAATGGGAACAGCATTTTGATTGCGGTAAACTGGCTACCGACGAGGCGATAGCCAGCGGCGGTGAAGGCGCATGGTGGCGGTATAATTCCGTATCAGATACCATCACCTTCCTCAAGGAGATTCTGAAGGCAAACTTTAATGAATTGTCGGCAAAGGTAGCTCGCGTAACCAGTCTTTTCCTGGGTGGGCATGAACTGAAGGGCGTTGCTGACAGTAACGGCACCCTGGAAACAAGCAATGATACCGTTGTTACCCCTCAGTATCTCGGTCAGTTTGGGGTGAAGCATTTCCTTGCCAAGGATAAGGATGATACGGCCTATGGCACAATCACATGGGAGAAGGTGCAGAAGTTCTTTAGTGGATTGCTTATCGGTAACTCCAACAATGAGAACGGAGGCTCGTGGACTACAGATGCAGAAGGTCGTTCGCACCTCAACACAGATTACTTGGAGGTAAGAATGAAGGCTATCTTCGAGGAGCTGGTCATTAATAAAACATCCACCATCGGTGGTAAGGAGATAATCTCTCCTGCTGGTGGCGTGGTGGCTCATAAGGTAGAAGAAGTTACTGTGACATACAATAATGTGTCACAGAAGGCTTATCGTTGCTATTTCTTAGCAGAGCAGGATGGTGATGCGGTAGATAACGACTTCGCGATTAACGACCAAGTGCGCTCGGAATCATTCAATGTTCGCAAGGGCACTTATCACAAGGCTGGCAATCACTTCTATTGGCGATTGGTAATCGGTCGTGATGAAGACCCTGTAGAGCTGGAAGGAAAGAAATATCATTATATCGACCTCTCTGATACCGATTGCGCTACGGCAAGCGACGTACCTGCTAAAGGTGATGTGCTCAACCAGTGCGGTAACAGAACCGATATAGAACGTCAGAACTGCCTTATCTTCTCGGCGGTAGATACCTATTCACCATCAATCGGATTGTATCACGGCATCAACAGCTATTCCTTTGCCAATAGGGAGTACGTGGAATATGGTGTGAATAAGCAGAATAACAAGGCATTCTTCAACGTCTATGGTGATATGTATGTAGGCGATAGACCTACAAAGGAGAATGGCTATGAGGGCAGCTCTTATATCAGATATGATAGCAGCACTAAGCAAATGTCTGTTAAGGCTAAGATTTCCGCTAAATCCACTGTGGATGGCAAGGAATTGTCTCAGTATATTAAGGAGAACTCAGCAAAGGGCTTGACCGAGGAGCAGGTAAACAATCTCATCAAGAACTCGCAGGTCATTGCCGACTTGCAGAATCAGGTGGATGGTGCTATCGAAACGTGGTTCTATGATGGTGTTCCTACCTTGAAGAATGCCCCAGCCATCAGTTGGAAGACCGATAAGGATAAAGAAATCCATCTTGGCGACCTTTACTACGACAACAAGACGGGCAAGGCATACCGCTTTGCCAAGGATAGCAACACCTATAAGTGGACTATCATTACAGATACCGACATCGCCAAAGCCCTTTCCGATGCAAGAATGGCACAGGAGACCGCAAACGGGAAAATGAAGGTGTTCAGCGTTCAGCCTACGACACCTTATCAGGTTGGCGATATATGGGTTAATGCCACTTATCCTTCTGACGGCAGTACCTACAAGAATGAGGTATTGCGCTGTCAGACCAACAAAGCGGCAGGTTCTCAGTTCGCCATCGGTGATTGGATTAAAGCATCTAAATACACCGATGATACCGTTGCCAACGCAGCCAAAAAGGCAGCAGAAGATGCTCAGAAGGCGGCACAGACCGCACAGACGGACATTAAGAACCTCGGAAAGACGGTCACTGATAACAAGAAGGCATTCGATAGTTATGTTACCAATGGCTACCTAGAGCCTTCCGAGATTGCAGCAATGGCGCAGGATTCTAAGCGACTTGAAGATGATTTTGCGGCAGCACAGAAGTCGTACAATGAGGTGAAGAACGCAGAGGTGTTAAAGAGTACCAAGGAGCTCACCGACCTCAATGGCGCTTTTGCTACCCTCACGACTGCCAAGACGGAACTCGTTACGGATCTTTCAGATATATCTAAAAGATACAATGAGACTGATACCAACGGCAAGGCTGCTATCGTCTCAGCCGTGGGAACGAAGTTCACCAACTTTCAGTCCGCATACAGCGCATTCTATGACAAACTTGGCTTGGCAAACGCCTATATCACTAGCAAGATATATGGTGACTTGAAGCAGAATATCACAGACCTCGCAGGTTACAAGTATCTCAAGGATGCGCTCGGTCAGACTACAGATATTGACGGTGGTCTTGTAATGACAACGCTCCTTGCGCTGAGAGACGGAGACGGAAACGTTCAGAGCGGTATCAACGGAGCAATAGACAAGAACAGAGGAAAGAAGAGTATCGCAACATGGTGGGGCGGTCAGATGGTGGATAAGGACTATAATAGCGGAAATCTTACCCCTGCAACCTCCCTCATCCGCTTCGATGGCTCTGGCTACCTTGCCAATGGTGCTATCTGGTGGGATGTGAGCGGAAAGGTTCACGCAGACCCTACATCGTTTATCATCAGCGAAAAGAATCTTGGCGCATACCTCATCTTCTTCGAGCCGACTTGGAAGGAAGGAAGTGCAGGAACGAGCGTTGCCGACCTTGTATCACTGAAGCCAAACGCACCATTCTCTAAACTTGGTGTATCGGGCGATGCTACCTTCGAGGGCGCAATCTCCTTCCATGGCATTAAGCTCACGTATGATTCCACAAACAAGGCTATCAAGATTGATGGTAATCTCTATGCCACAGGTGGTATCACGGCATACGGAGCAGGAGCATCTACCACGGGCGGTGGTGGCGGCTTGAACGGAAGTGTGAAGAGTTATTCAAATGCCTTGAAGCTTACATCAGAATCGCTGAGTGAGATTGCCTCTGCCTACTCCATCAAGGCTCTTGATTCTCGTATCTCTAGCTTAGAAGGTGGTAGTGCTACTGCTATTTCTGTCAGCGGTAGCGGTAATGCGGTTACGTCTGTCACCAAGAATGGTACTACTATCAGCGTAGTTAAAGGTAGTACGTTCTTAACTAGTCATCAGTCACTTGATGGTTACGTTAATGCAATATCTGTAAGTGGAAGTGGGAATGCTATCACGTCTGTATCTAAAAGCGGAAAGGGTATTACATTTACTAAAGGTGCTACATTTTTAACTTCTCACCAAAGTCTTGCTAACTATTATACCAAAAGTAGTGTAGATTCACTTCTTAGTGGTAAGTCGGCAACTAGTCATACACATAGTGTAATAATCAACGGTACTACTAAAATTATTGCAGCTAGTGGAGGTACAGCTGTTAATTTAGGTACTTATCTTACTAGTCATCAAAGTCTTGCGGATTATGCTAAGAAGACTGATATACCTACTTCTCTTAAATCTCCAAATTCATTATCTTGGAGTGGATATAATACAGGTTCTTATGATGGTTCTAGTCCTAAAAGTTTTGTTATACCTAGTAATACTAATCAGTTAACTAACGGAGCTGGTTTTATAACTTCTAGTGCTAGCATTAGTGGTAATGCTGCTACAGCAACCAAGGTGAACCATTCCCTCTTGGTCTTCGGCAAGTCATTCAATGGCTCTGCTGACGTGACCGTTGCGGACACGGACTTGATTGCTTCCATATCGACAGGCACATCAAATGTGACCGACAAGACGGAGATTCTTACCTCCTATGCTAGCGATAATGGATTCAATGACAGCAACGCCAAGAACAAAATACATAGGAGACCAGCGTCTGCAATATGGGGCTACATCAACAGCAAGACTATCTCCAATGCGGACAAGTTGGATAACGTCCACCTCAATGGCATATTCACCGCTCTTAGCAACACGAACAATGGTGTGAGCATGACAATCGGAACGGTAGCAAAATCGTTGGCGAACATGCAAGTGTATTCGGCGACGAAACTTGTCACTGCTCGCAATATATCTATAGCTGGAAGAGATTTTGTTGGAAATGTCAATTTTGATGGTACAGGAAATGTGTCTCTTAATGGAGCTATCAACTATTGTACTATCAATATTGGTAATACCGACCCTAATCCATTCAAGCGTATTGCTCATATCAAAGTTGCACACAGCTGGAACGATAACGCTCTTTTACTTTATATCAGCCAAGGATATCATGGTGGAAACTTCGGTTTGTGTAGAGTGGAATTTAGAACTAATGATATAGCAAATAGCGATACCGCAGGAGGTGGTGTTTCCCTACGTTGGTTAATACGCCAAGGGTATGCTACCGATAGCATTCAAGCAGGATATTACATACATCTGAAAAATGCCTATGTTGATGTGTTCCTCAAAACTACAGGTGCATATCAAGGAACTGTGATTCGTGTTATACAAGATTCACGTGGTAGCATAAATAATAGCTTCGGTTTGATTAATTCAACTTATAACACGGAGGCTTATACTAGTTTGTCTGCTGCCGCCACCGCTTTGTATAATGTTGCGTACCAAGGTACGGTTAGCGGTACAGATACTTGTACTGTAAGTCATGCTAATTCTGCTACTAAACTTCAAACTCCTAGAACTATTTGGGGTCAAAGTTTTGATGGTACTGGTAATGTTAATGGAACAATATACATAAATAATAGTGATTCTGGCAACGGAGCTATAATATTAAATAATAATGTAAATACTCATGCTCGTATATCAGCTATAAAAGACCAAGTAGTATTTAATACTGGTGCTGCTATTCGTTTTGGAGCAACCAACTGGGAGTATAGTGATTGGGCTGGTCTTAAATATGATACTGTTGCTAATGCTATATATTTAGGTATAGCCGATGGAACTGTATTTAATTATTCTTCTAATAAAAGAAGTAATGGTACACTGAAATTTCCAGGTATTACAACTATAACTCCTGATGCCGCAGCTAGAATTGGAGGTAGTGGTGGTGATTTATATTTAGGTAATGGTAATAATACTAATTGGGTGAAAGTTCAAAACATGTGTAGTCAAGTAGATAGTAATAATTGGAAAATAATGCAAGGTGGTTATGCTCTTTTTAAAGATATAACTATTATTAATACTGCTACTATTAATGGTTCTACTCATATTAATAATTTATTAACAGCTAAAGGTATAATGCCTACCACGGCTGATGTAAATGCTTTTGGTACTAATGTAAATAATTGGGATGGTAGTATTGCTGCTAATGTTACTAATATGTTTAACGGTATTCCTCAGGATAATATACAAGTAGAATATTCAATGGATAACGGTGCTAGTTGGAATACATATCCTGGTAATCCAGAAAATAGATTTAATCTTGTAAATGATAATGCTCGGGTATTTAATTATTTTTTAGGGTCTAATAATATGCTTGGTGATACTAATGCTGATAAACTTGCTCAAATAAAGAAAAATCAACTTAGAGTTACTGTTAAGATTCCTGATGAAACATATCAAGAACTTAGTTGGATAAGTGTTGATGTAAATAATGGAGTTGATATAAAATGTCAAGTATACTTTGGAAGTAGTACTGGTGGTTATAAAGAATATGTTTCTAAAATAATATCTGGATGGGCACACAAATGTGATATTTGTGTTGGTCCTTTAGGTGTAAATGTTGGTAATGATACATATCGTTATGTAAGATTAGTATTTAGTCATCCTAGCAATAATACTAATTTACGTAATGGTATTGTTGCTAAAATTAGAGCTTTAGCTTTAACTAAATATAATTATCCTAATGGCAGATATACAATTAGTACTACTGGTCATATATATGATTATGACCCTTATATGAATACTTACTTCCCTAATAGCATTCTTGCTAAAGGTGGAGTTACAGCTTATCAATCTTCTGACATCCGCTTGAAGCAGGATTTGCGGAAGCTGGACTACTTGGGTATCATCAAGGCGATGGGTGGCACGTTCGGCTTTGCTTGGAAGAAGGACAATACAAGGTCTATCGGTTGGATTGCCCAGCACGTCTTGTGCAACCCTCACTTAAAGGACATCGTTGAGACGGACGAGAAGGGCTACTACAAGATTAACTACTGGTCTCCGAAGCTTATTGCAACGGCATTCGGTGCTATCGAGCAGGTGGGCGATGAAGTCAGCAGGTTGAAGGCTCGGGTGGTCTTCCTCGAATCAGAGGTTCAGCGATTGAGTGGAGATAAGGACGGCAATAACAAGAAGAGATTAGATAACAAGAATATTAATTCATTAAATTAGATTAGAAAATGGAGAATTTAAAGATTAACAAGAAGAGTGAACAGACAACCGCCACTTATACCAAGGGCGGCTATCGAGTAGAAATTACTTACAACGTTGACAAGACGGGTGGCAACATTGAGAGCATCAATATGAGTATCTATGGTGACCCAAATGGTAATTATCTCGGCAACGCGAATGCCAGCTCCAACGGCAGCGAGCTGACCTATAACATCAGCGGTGTTCCGCAGAGCAAGCTCAGTGAGGTATCAGCATTGATTAAGGAGGTTAATTCCGCTATCGCCGCTAATATGGCAAGCGAGGCAGCAGAGTAAGTATCGTGAGTATTAACGCAGGGTGGCTCTTATAGAGCTGCCTTGCCTAGTGTTCAATGTAACAGTAGAGCGAGTTGTTACCAAAGAAATTGTAACAGAATTAGAAACTAAAGTTGAATATTTAAAAAATAAAGATTATGTCTTACAATAGTGATAGTGGAATTATTAGTGCTCCTGTTAGCATTGATGATGTTAAAAAAGCTCTTGGAGAGAGTAGCAATGACCTTGCTACTCTTTGTAAGAGTGAAAATATAAATATATGGAGTAAGTATAAACCTATTAGTTGTAAAGGTCATTTTAAAGAATATCCTATTAGAGAAGACTCTGAGGAAACAGTAACATCTTCATATAGTAATTATACTTGTGTTGTTCGTTGTGGTATGAATATACCTATGGATACTTATAAGAACTTACGTTATAATTACGGAGGAGAAGGTTTTGCTATTAAAGCTTGTAACAACCTTTATAAAGATAATGTATATGGTAATAATGGTTATATTAGTGATAACACAAGTACAAGTGTATCAGGAAAACATTTTCCAAAAGGCGGTGCTAATTCTCCTTATAGATTAAGTGATTTTAGAAATTATAATAGTAAAGCATCAGGTAATACATTTCTGACTTCTATTCCTCAATTTCATACCGTTGAAGTTTATTATTCTTCAACTTTTAAATTTAATTGTGTATTATATATGAATACACATGTGGATAATAACACAAATCTTACTATGGATGATATAATAACTGATTTATCTTTAGCTTGGTCTTTTTGGATTCAAATTCGTTATGATTCACCATATAATGTTAATGATAAGATTTATAAAAATTATTATGTTGGTAATTGCAAAAAACCAACAGATTATATATATGCTGGTAGAGAAATAACTTTTGATATAGGTAGTGGAGATAAATATATTGATATTGTGCCTTTTTTAGCATATACTCGTAATGCAACTTTATATGATGATACAAAAATAATTTTCATATCTCTTCCAGGTGGTATTAGTTTTAAATATTATCCTAGACAAATTAATATGGAAAGTATTAAAAGTGGTTCTAGTGGTTTTGTTGATTTCTCATCGTTGAGAGAATTAGTTGGTGCTACTTGTATTTGTAAAGCTAGAATATATAAACTTCCTGATGCTACATTTACAGTTAATGATGGTATATTTAGAAGTGTTTGTGCTTATGGTAATAATAAGACAACATACGGAAGAGGTTATGTGTCTAATAGCTCTGGTCAAGATACAGGCTCTGTAACTATTCCCGAAGGTGATAGAACAGATTATATTGAAGTATATATAAGATTTGATAATATTTATGATGGAGGTTATTATGGACAAAGATGTCAATTATCTTTTGAAATTAATATAGATGGTGGATGGAAACAAGTTCCTCCAGGAGGTAGTTATATTATGAATTAAAACGTAGATGTTCTTAACATAATAAATATACTAGAAATGTATTTGTGGTTTACGTTCTCACCGAGAAAGCAGACACATTACGTCCTAGTGATTATCCAACATGGGGAAGTTAATTTTAAATTCGTAAATTTTGCCCCTCCTGCATTGCTATTCGGAATTATTTTCTTAACTTTGCACTGTTAATAGGAAAGGTATTCTGCTATGGCAATCTGACGAAGAATATTGTATAACATAAAAATAAAGAAACAATTATGAAAAAGATTAAGACAATCGAGGCTGTTGCAGCCTACAGAACATTGAAGGCATTGAAGACATCATCAATGAGCGATGATGCCGCTATGCGAGTTTGGAAGAATATGAAGGCTCTGCGCCACGTAGCCGATACCTACGACAAGGATGTGGAGGAAGCGCAGCAGAGCTTGAAGGACGATAAGTTCGAGGAGATGCAGTGCAAGCTCCAGGAGTGCCAGCAGTTGGAGCAGAAGCACGCCAATGAGGGCTACGAATACACCAAGGACGATTCAGCCAAGTTCGCTGAGGTCAATGAGTACTTCTTCAATCAGAAGCAGAAGACCGAGAAGTATTTCAAGGAACTTGCCGACAAGGAGGTAGAGGTAGCCATCGAGGCAGTTGAAGAGAAAGAGCTTTTCAAGGCTGCTAAGGATTGCGGCTTGAAGTTCGCTGATATGGAGAGCATTGAGGTTGTGATAGGATAAACACTAATAGCGTTAGAATTTGGTAAGGAAACCGTTCTAACGCTATTTTTTTGGTGTGAATGCGTCTCATATCGTGGAATGGAGTTGGTATACAACTAAAGATATGATTGATTCTTGCTTTACCGTAATGATAGTAACAGCAATGTTTTATATATACGGATTTTTTGACATGTTTATCAGTCGCCTCAAGTTAGGACGTAAAATCTGTGCATAATTATGGGAAAGATACTAAATTATGAGAGAAGATTTGGCAATATTAAGGTATATCCCCTGCCATGTTTCGAGTGGGAAGATGTGGTGAGATGTTTCCTCGTTATCCTTCTCGGCTGGCTCATCTCTTAAAAGTAAAAAGGTAAAAAGGTAAAAAAAGCCTTAACCCCTTTGCGCCCCCGTCCCCAGCGATTCCATCGCTGGTCCGTAACTTTAAAAAAGCCCTGCTATCCATCGCGGACGGCAGGGCTGCATCGTTTTTTAATACTTTTATAAAGATTATAACACCGCCACCTTTTTTACGGGCAGCGGAATTTCGACTGCAAAGATACGAAGAAAAACCGAGATATGTAGAGAAATTTAGAGAAAATCGGAGAAATTCAGAGAAAATCAGAGAAAAATAGAAATCATCTGTAAATTTTCGTGTATATCCGTAAGAATTTTCCTATTTTTTCGTAGGAAAGTGCCCGCCCCAAGCGATTCTTTTGCTGTTCTCTAAAAAAGATGAAGCCTTCCGCTCCTTAATCCGAGGAGCAGAAGGCTTCATCTTATTCCTAAACACGCATACGCCCTGGGCTAGGATTTTCTGCCCTTTCAGGGCGTGTGGGACTTACTCGGAGCTATTGATACGCTTCGTCTCTGTTCTTTCTCCATATCGACGAAAGGTAGCCGTTTTCGCAGTTATAAAGTTTGATGAGCGAACCGTAAAGGTTCGTATAATAGAAGGTGGCCACATGGTTCTCTACCAGATAACCATTGATCGTAACCTTTCCGTTCTTCGTAGAATAGGTGGTAGTGAAGTCCTTCTCACCCTCTATCACCATGTGCAGGGTGCCATCCTCGTTAAACGTCATGGAACCCATGCAATCCTTCTTCTTTCCATCTTTTGTCATAGTTACGATGCAATACCAGGTACCCCTTATCGCAGCATCGTGGTCCGTCTCATCCGAAATATCATTCAGCGAATTGCCGCATCTCATCTGGCATTCATTGCCGTTGGCGAAGGTGCCCACAATCAGCGGTCTCATATCGATGCTTACCGATACCCTGCTGCCCGTAATCTTGTTGCTTTCCTGAAGATGAACTCCCGAAATCGTCTCGTTCAGCAGATTCTTGATATTGAAGCTTTCGGGAGTACCTACCTCGAAGCGGGTAGTAAGCTTGTCGCCATCCATCTGCCAGTAGCCGAAGGCAGTGTTAGGCTCTCCGAAGAGACCGCCCGATGACCAGCTTCCTTCGCCCTCATAGTAAACCATGTGGTTCTTGTAGTAAGAATAAGTACCGCTGGTGCTGTTGATGGTCCACTCGTTGCCGGCAAGATATTCCTTCACCTTAGCCGCCTCCTTCTCGCTCTCGTCCTCGCTGCTGCTGCAAGCCGCCAGCGAAGCCGTAATCATTCCCATGGCTACTACCGAGAAGATAGCCATCATGGAACGTTTCATCTTCATTAAAAAGTTCTTTTTCATTTCTTCATTTTTGTTTTAAGAGTTATACATTATCAATCATTATGTTGAATGTTGAATTAGGCTAGCGCCATTGAGTCCGTAGGCAATTCAACATTTAACACTCAACACTCAACATTCCCCCGATAGTAGCACCACTCCTACCCTTACTTTCTTACCGCATTGAGGGCAGAAGGTGGAAGTCTGAATCATCTGCTGCTGTTTTTCTTCTGCTTCCTGCACAAACTTCACGTCTCTGCAGGTGACACCTTCCGGCAAATCGCCCCACAGCGTAGCGTTCAGAGTTTTACCCTCCTGCTCTTTCTTATCAGCATTCGAGAAAAGATCATTCTTCTCCTCTGTCGGGAAGAACATATCACGAGGGTCTATATCCAAAGCTGTGGCTATGCGATAGATGGTGTTTGTCGTTAACGACTTGTTGCGGAGGAACTGCGACATCGATTGCGATGACATGCCGCATTTCTCGGCAAAAGCATTTGTGCCCAAGCCTAATTTCTGCATCAGTTTACGGAGATTGATTTCCGATTTTGGTTTATTATTTCCTTCCATTATCTCTTTAGTTATATATATTCTTTAATTTTCAGTGCAAAGGTAATATATTTATTTGGTTTTTGCAAATATTTCTAGTTAAAAGTTATATATTTATTTATTTTTCTATATATTTTTTGATGAGATAGTATATGTTTTAGGTATTTTTTATTTAAGATTTCAGATAGTATAAATTATTTTCGAATAATTTTAAATCCCCTATAAACTATTGGCATTTAAGGTTTTACGAGAGATAGCCTTTTGTTTTTACCGCCCGAGAGGAGAAGATAAATAATTGATAATTAGAGAAATCCCAATCTCTGGGAAAACCCGAGAACCTTCATTCAGCCG
>OJJD01000080.1_pt1 | contig 106113 bp, 95 predicted proteins | sample 1596011 | NCBI WGS metagenome assembly OJJD01 (sample SAMEA4350113, study PRJEB24818) | metagenome | biome: human; feature: gut; material: faeces | place: Denmark | collected 2013-09 | reverse complement strand
TTACAGAAGTGGCAATGGCGTTCGCCAGCATTTAAATGGAGAGCCGGATGCGCTGAAAGGTGCACGTCCGGTTCGGGGAGGAGAGGCAGGGAAATAGTCCGACTACGCCCTGCCTCTTACTCTACTCCGCACCTGGCAGGGCTGGCTGTATCTGGCAGTGGTCATCGATCTCTTCGCCCGTAATGTGGTGGGCTGGTCGATGAAACCAACACTGTCGAGCGAGCTGGCACTGGATGCGTTGATGATGGCGGTCTGGCGGCGTAAGCCTTCAGAAAACGTCATTGTGCACAGCGATCAGGGTAGTCAGTATGGCAGTGATGACTGGCAGCGGTTCTGCCGGGCCAACAATCTGGCGCCAAGCATGAGCCGTCGCGGCAACTGCTGGGATACTCATTCTAATATACTTTCAAATACCGGATCGGACTGACCCGTGCTGGGATTGGCTCGAATGCCTTTGTGTTGACCTGTCGTCCGATTCTGGTATTTCCCGGGCATAGCCGGGCCCAGCGTTTGTGACCTGATAGGAGCTTTGTGCTGCATCTTGAGTGTCCTGTCCTGCGATGGGGATGGTTGTGCTACTGATATCTGGGGGGTAAACCATGCAAAACAATTTTCAATCTCCTGAAAGCGTGATCCTGGGTGTCGATACACACCTTGATATTCATGTCGGTGCTGTTATCAGTCAGGCGGGTAAGCTGCTTGGTACTCGCATTATTCAAACAAATCAAATTGGCTATCAGGAGCTATTTGATTGGGCTAAATCTTTTGGAGTTCTCGAACGAGCAGGTATTGAAGGAACCGGAACTTATGGTGCTGCATTAACACGTTTTCTTATTAAAAATAGTATTTATGTTGTTGAAGTTAACCGACCAGACCGCTCAAAACGCCGCCTTGAAGGAAAGTCAGATCCACTGGATGCAGAGAATGCAGCCCGCACCGTACTTTCGGGGAGCAGCAAAGCCATACCCAAAATGCAATCCGGCGCGTGTGAAGCTCTCCGGATAATTAGCGTTGCCCGACGTAGCGCTGTAAAAGCCCGTACTCAGGCGATTAACCAGCTTCGTTCGCTGCTGGTTAGTGCACCGCAGGATGTCCGCGACAAACTCTGGAAATCGAAACCACACGAGTGCGTAGCTGCCTGTATTAACTGCGAAGTATCAGAGTACTCTCCACTGCGTATAGCTCTGTACAGCACGCTTAGAAGCCTTGCGAAACGATGGGGGGCACTGACTGAAGAGTTGAATGAACTGGACGAATCGCTGGATAAACTGACCCGTAAATATGCCAGTAACCTTCGTAGCCAGTTTGGCGTAGGGCCACAGACGGCAGCCACACTGCTGGCAGTTGCAGGTGATAATCCCGAACGTTTAAAAAATGAAGCAGCACTGGCATCGCTTTGTGGCGTAAATCCGCTGCCAGCATCATCAGGAAAAACAGTCAGGCACAGATTAAATCGAGGTGGCTCACGTGAAGCAAACAATGCCCTGTGGACAATAGCCCTTGTGCGTATGCGAAGTGATCCGCGGACAAGAATCTATGTCGACAGACGAACTGGTGAAGGGCTATCGACCAAAGAGATCCTGAGATGTCTAAAACGCTACATCGTCCGTGAACTCTACCCATTGATTTTATCAGATCTCACATATGCCAATCGCCCGCTCTTGACATAGGAGCGTCAATGCAGTGGCAGAATCGTTCTTCAGTTCACTCAAAAAAGAGCGCATCAGGAAGCGGATATATAAAACCCGGGACATGGCCCGGGCGGATATTTTCGATTACATTGAAGTGTTCTACAACCGCAACCGACGCCACAGCCACCTCGGTGGCGTCAGCCCGGAGGCCTTCGAAAAGGCCTCGCCGTGAGGACAGAAACTGTCTACCGGAGCGTGGTCACTCCATTTCGACCGGTTTTTTTATGCTTACTCGCCCTGAGTGGCGCTCTCGATAGTCAGACGCACATCTGACGTGACCAGTTCGGCCAGCATCTGATAGATCTTCATCGTCTCTTCCGGTTCGGCATCTCCGGTATCGCTGATGAATCCCTCGTCACGCAGCGTCAGCACCAGAGAGCTGAACACGGCTTTATCGAAGAATTCCGGCGCGTTAATGCCGTGCAGCACGGAGAGGCGTTGCGCCACGGTGCGGCTCTCTTTTTCCAGCGTGCCACGGTTGATGGACGGGTTCGCGCTCAGCAGCCAGAAGGTAATGGCGTAGCGCTGCAACGTCTCGCGAGCACCTGCCGCCAGCAACTGTAGCGTACGGGAGCGGGCTGGATTGATATGCAGTTCGTCATCGGTCAGGGTGATGAGTCCCTGGCGCTGCATTTCGCTGGCCAGTTCATCAATTACCCCGGCAAGCTCATCACGCTCCCAGCGTAAGAACAGCTCCGCTTTCAGCATCGGGTACAGCGCATCAATATGCTGCTGCAATGCGGCGCGTGAAATACGACGATGCTGAGTCACAATGGCTGCCATCAACGAAGGCAGAACCAGCATATGCGCAATATTATTGCGGTAGTAGGTCATCAATACCGCCTGCTCGCGCGGCAGAATAATGATGTCACCGATGGTGTCTTTCTCGACCTCAAACTTGTTCATCTGCAAGGCGTGGTCGATCAGTTCACTGGCACTCTGCGCAGGAACAGTAGCATCCGCCGCGTACGGCACGTTGCGCAGCAGGCTCAGGTAGCAGTCAAGCTGCTCGGTCAGCTGTTCACGGGTCAGAGAGCGCTGGCGGGAAGCCAGTAACGCGGTACAGCACAGGTTCATGGCGTTGGCCGCGCCTGCGTTGTTAATGCGCACCATCAAATCGGCGGCAATGTTATTCACCGTCGGCGTCAACCAGGCCGGGCGGATCGACTCGATAGGGTCAATAGATTCACGCCACTCCGGCACATGCTGGTTGAGGTAAGTCATCAATGGCATTGGTTCACCAAAGTTGACGTAGCCCTGACCCAGGTTACGCAGCTTGCTTAAGCCACGCAGCATTTGCGGCAGACTTTCTTTCTCTTTCGTCGCGCCACGCAGCTCTTTCGCGTAGGTGCCCACTTCCATTACGTGCTCATAGCCGATGTAAATAGGTACGAGGGTAATAGGGCGCGTACCGCCGCGCAGCATCGCCTGAATAGTCATCGACAGCGTGCCGGTTTTCGGGTCGAGCAGACGACCGGTACGTGAACGGCCCCCTTCGACAAAGTACTCAACCGAGTAGCCGCGGCTGAACAGCTCGCCCAGGTATTCGCGAAATACGGTGGAATAGAGCTTGTTGCCCTTGAAGGTACGACGAATAAAGAACGCGCCCAGACGGCGGAAAATCGGACCCGCTGGCCAGAAGTTCAGGTTGATACCGGCTGCGATGTGCGGCGGCACCAAACCCTGATGGTACAGAACGTACGACAGCAGCATATAGTCCATATGGCTGCGGTGGCACGGAACGTACACGATTTCATGCCCATCGTGCGCCAACTGGCGTACACGTTCAGCATTATGAACGTTAATCCCCTGATACAGACGGTTCCAGGTAAAGCCCAAAATACGGTCCGTCAGACGAATCATTTCGTAGGAGAAGTTGGCGGCAATCTCTTCCATCAGCGCAATGGCATTTTGCTGCGCTTTTTCGTGGGAGATTTTTTTACTGCGCGCTTCATCTTCTACCGCACGAGCGATCGCTTTTGAAGCTAACAGTTTATTAAACAGATCCTGGCGGGCAGGGAGGCGCGGGCCGACAGCGGCCAGGCGCTGGCGAGCAAAGTGCATACGCGCCACGCGTGCCAGCTTCTGGGCGATGATCTTATCCGTACCGTGTTCATCCGCCATACGGCGCAGAGAGACCGACGGGGAGAAACGGACAAAACTGTCGCGACCCAGCCAGGACACCGCAAAGAATTTCTGTACGCCGTTTAGCATACGTAACGGCGGATTGACCTCGCCTTTTTCACGCCCCGGCGCACGGCCAAACATCACCGAAACCGGCACCATCTGCACATCCAGATCTGGATTGCTGCGATGCAAGTCGAGATAGTTGTGGAACAGCTTGATAGACTCTTCTTTCGGCGTGTAATAGGTGAATACACGCGGACCGCCGTGAATAAACACGTAGCGCGGTAACAGCGTTCCGTCTATCTCTAGTGGTTCCAGGGGATCGGGGAGGTCGTGCACCAGACATTGGGCACGCAGCGTCAGCAAATCTGCTTTCGAATTGTACGGTAGGACGTACATAATGGGACGCGAAGTATCGAGTCCCAATTCCGGAGCAGGTTCTGCTGGAATAGACTTGCTTTTTACCAGGACGCTTAATGGTAAATTCAGTAATTTGTAGTAAATTCGTGGCCAGCCGGACATAAACGATGTAAAGCCTCTGGTTAATAATGCAAATGCGCTGCAAGGATATCAGAAAGTTTAGTGAATTTCTGTGGTATCCGGTCATACTTCGCGCTGCTTTGCCACCCCCTGAACAAACGGGGTAACGTTACAATGACATTGACGCTAATAATGTAAAAAGGTTCTTTTTGATGGCCAATAATACCACTGGATTCACCCGAATTATCAAAGCAGCAGGTTATTCCTGGAAAGGTTTTCGCGCTGCATGGATTAATGAGGCGGCATTCCGTCAGGAAAGTGTTGCCGTCCTGCTGGGCGTCGCCATCGCCTGCTGGCTGGATGTTGATGCAATTACCCGCGTGTTGTTGATCGGTTCTGTGATGCTGGTGATGATCGTTGAAATCCTCAACAGTGCGATTGAAGCGGTAGTTGATCGTATTGGTTCTGAGTACCACGAACTTTCCGGTCGGGCGAAAGATATGGGGTCGGCTGCGGTATTGCTGTCTATTTTTGTCGCGCTGATCACCTGGGGCATTCTGTTGTGGTCGCATTTGCGATAAGGCTTCCACAACTGCATAAATCTCCTGTTTTTTGTGCAGTTTGCGGTTCCAAAATCGCCTTTAGCTGTATATACTCACAGCATAACTGTATATACACCCAGGGGGCGGAATGAAAGCGTTAACGGCCAGGCAACAAGAGGTGTTTGATCTCATTAGAGATCACATCAGCCAGACAGGTATGCCACCGACGCGTGCGGAGATCGCGCAGCGTTTGGGGTTCCGTTCCCCAAACGCAGCTGAAGAACACCTGAAAGCGCTGGCGCGTAAAGGTGTGCTGGAAATTGTATCCGGCGCATCGCGCGGTATTCGACTGTTGCAGGAAGAAGAAGAAGGGTTACCGCTTGTGGGGCGCGTGGCAGCCGGTGAGCCACTTTTGGCGCAGCAGCACATTGAAGGCCACTATCAGGTCGATCCTTCACTGTTCAAACCGAACGCCGATTTTCTGCTGCGCGTTAGCGGTATGTCGATGAAAGATATTGGGATTATGGACGGTGATTTACTTGCTGTGCATAAAACCCAGGACGTGCGTAACGGCCAGGTTGTTGTTGCCCGTATTGATGACGAAGTTACGGTTAAGCGTCTGAAAAAGCAGGGCAACAAGGTTGAACTCTTGCCAGAAAACAGTGAATTTAAACCTATCGTTGTCGACCTGCGCGAACAAAACTTCACTATTGAAGGGCTGGCAGTAGGCGTCATTCGTAACGGTGAATGGCTGTAATTTTCTGTTGAATCCCTGTAGGCCGGATAAGACGATGACGTCGCCATCCGGCAACGTGCCCGGTAGCGCTGCGCTTGCCGGGCCTGCATCACATTGTCCAGTACGTCTAACTTCTTCTCAGGCCCTCCTGTATGCCTTTCTTTACCTCTTCTGATAAAGCACTCTGGCACCTCGCCTTACCGATGATCTTCTCCAATATCACCGTTCCCCTGCTGGGACTGGTGGATACTGCGGTGATTGGTCATCTGGATAGTCCGGTCTATCTTGGCGGTGTTGCGGTTGGTGCCACGGCAACCAGTTTTCTTTTTATGCTGCTGCTTTTTTTGCGCATGAGCACCACCGGTCTGACCGCACAGGCATTTGGTGCGAAAAATCCGCAGGCGCTGGCGCGTGCACTGGTGCAGCCGCTCATGCTGGCGCTGGGAGCGGGGTTGCTTATCGCACTGTTTCGTACGCCAATTATCGATCTGGCTCTGCACATTGTTGGCGGAAGTGAAGCGGTACTGGAGCAGGCCCGACGTTTCCTTGAAATTCGCTGGTTAAGCGCACCCGCCTCGCTGGCGAATCTGGTGCTGCTCGGCTGGCTGCTTGGCGTTCAGTATGCGCGTGCGCCGGTTATCTTGTTGATTGTCGGCAATATTCTCAACATTGTGCTTGATATATGGCTGGTGATGGGCCTGCATATGAACGTGCAGGGTGCGGCACTGGCAACGGTGATTGCTGAATATGCCACCTTGCTGATCGGCCTGATGATGGTGCGCAAAGTCCTGCATATGCGCGGAATTTCGCTGGCAATGCTGAAGCAGGCGTGGCGTGGCAACTTCCGCCGTTTGTTGGCACTTAACCGTGACATCATGTTGCGCTCGCTACTGCTGCAGCTCTGTTTTGGCGCTATCACGGTGCTGGGGGCGCGTCTGGGAGGCGATATCATTGCGGTTAATGCCGTTCTGATGACCCTGCTAACCTTTACCGCCTACGCGCTGGATGGATTTGCCTATGCCGTGGAAGCGCATTCGGGCCAGGCCTATGGGGCGCGAGATGGTAGCCAGTTGCTGGACGTCTGGCGGGCGGCCTGCCGACAGTCCGGTATTGTGGCTATTTTGTTCTCGTTGGTTTATGCCCTGTTTGGCGAGCAGATTGTTGCGCTACTGACCTCGCTGCCGCAAATCCAACTGCTGGCCGATCGCTATCTTTTCTGGCAGGTGGTGTTACCGCTGGTGGGTGTCTGGTGTTATCTGCTCGACGGAATGTTTATTGGCGCGACGCGCGCGGCAGAAATGCGCAACAGTATGGCCGTTGCTGCCACAGGATTTGCATTAACGCTGCTGACTTTGCCGTGGCTGGGAAACCATGGCTTGTGGTTGGCGTTAACGGTTTTCCTGGCGTTGCGCGGGCTTTCACTGGCCTTTATCTGGCGACGTCACTGGCGTAATGGAACCTGGTTTGCCTGAGCGGGATGGTTAAAAATTCCGAATAGTAAATAAAACCCAGAATCACTGACTACACTTATTCTCACGTCCAGCAAAAACAGCATGTGTCTGGACATGGCACTCTCGCTATTCACAACCTAACGATGAGGACTTGATGATGAATAAAGACGAAGTCGGCGGCAACTGGAAGCAGTTTAAAGGTAAAGTGAAAGAGCAATGGGGCAAACTGACCGATGATGATATGACGGTCATTGAAGGTAAACGTGACCAACTGGTCGGTAAAGTCCAGGAGCGTTACGGTTACGCGAAAGATCAGGCGGAGAAAGAAGTTAACGATTGGGAAAAACGTAATGATTACCGCTGGTAATTAACCCTTCCCTCCTGAGAGTACAAGGATGTACGCTCTCCCGCTTACCTAGCGCCCAACCTTCTTCTTCACCTGAATCGTATGGTCATGCTGGCACTCGCCAGGATGGCGGCAAGATTCAACTTCCACACAGGCCGGACACAGCCCGTGGGCTTCAATAACGTTATGCCGCAGTGCAAAGCCCATTTTTGCCGCCAGCGTATGCATAATGTCTTCAACGCCTTCCGCACACTCTTCTTTTACCACGCCGCAGCGGTCGCAAATGAACATTGCAGAACTGTGGGTTGGCTGATCGAACAGATGACAAAGCACATAGCTGTTGGTGGATTCCACCTTGTGCACGAAACCTTGTTCCAGCAGAAAATCGAGCGCACGATATACGGTAGGTGGTTTAGCCTGCGGCTCGGTTTCCCGCAGCAGGTCGAGCAGGTCATAGGCGCTGATCGCACCTTCCTGCAGGCTCATCAGGCGCAGTACTTCGAGGCGTTGTGGCGTAAGCCGCACGTTGCGTTGCGCGCAGAGTTTTTCAGCTTGAGCCAATAACTCTTGCGTAGTGGTTTTGTCCATTTGGCGCCTCGATTTGCGTGGAAGGTTAATCCCTTACTTTAACATGTTCTGCTTAAAACACCGAGATCCACCGTGGTGTGCTATACCTGACGCATCGCAATACTGGAAAATAACCATGAAAAGACCCGATTGTATTCGCCACTGGCGTGAGGTTGAGGGGGCTGATGACTCCACTTATCCTGACAGCGATGAGCTATTTGCTATTGGCGCGCCGCTTGCCCGCAAGTTGGGGTTAGGACGACTCGGCATTCATCATGAACGCCTGCCGCCGGGTCGGCGCACGTCGTACCCGCACGCTGAAAGCGATGAAGAAGAATTTATCTACGTGCTGGAAGGTTATCCTGAGGTCTGGATTAACGGGTATTTATGGAAGCTGGAACCGGGCGACAGCGTCGGTTTCCCTGCAGGTACAGGCGTGTGCCATACCTTTATCAATAACACTAGTGAAGAGGTGCGCCTGTTAGTCGTGGGTGAGGCGAACAAAAAATACAACCGCATTTATTATCCGCTTAACCCGGTCTATGCCGCTACACGTGAGGATCGCTGGGTCGACCATCCGCCGCAGTTTTTTGGATCTCACGACGGAAAACCGGGGTGTAAATAGCTTTTGTTTAGGGTCAGGGGGAGTGAGCCGCGAGGATGTGGCTCACTATCGTAACGGTCTATGCTATAGTAGCGCCCCTTTTTTAACCGGATGCTTGAATATTCGCCATGCTGCCTGAATCTCAGTCTACCGCTTTTCCCGCTCATCGTTTTTCTATCGCGCCGATGCTCGACTGGACGGACAGACACTGCCGCTACTTTTTACGTTTACTGTCCAGCCAGACGCTGCTCTATACGGAGATGGTAACCACTGGCGCAATCATTCATGGTAAAGGCGATTATCTGGCGTATAGCGAAGAAGAACATCCGGTCGCATTACAACTGGGCGGGAGCGATCCTGCGGCGCTGGCGCAGTGCGCAAAGCTCGCTGAACAGCGGGGCTACGACGAAATTAACCTCAACGTGGGTTGTCCTTCCGACCGCGTACAGAATGGCATGTTTGGCGCCTGCCTGATGGGGAATGCGCAACTGGTCGCCGATTGCGTCAAAGCAATGCGCGACGTGGTGTCGATTCCGGTAACGGTGAAAACTCGTATCGGTATTGATGACCAGGATAGCTACGAATTCCTCTGCGATTTCATCAACACGGTATCTGGCAAAGGCGAATGTGAGATGTTTATCATTCACGCCCGCAAGGCCTGGCTGTCAGGGTTAAGCCCGAAAGAAAACCGCGAAATTCCACCGCTGGATTATGACCGTGTTTATCAGTTAAAGCGTGATTTTCCGCATCTGATGATGTCGATCAACGGCGGCATTAAATCGTTGGAAGAAGCGAAAATTCATCTGCAACATATGGATGGCGTGATGGTGGGGCGTGAGGCGTATCAAAACCCAGGCATTCTGGCGTCCGTTGACCGCGAGATTTTTGCAGCTACCACCGAAGATACCGATCCAGTCGCCGTGGTGCGTGCCATGTACCCGTATATTGAGCGTGAACTGAGTAAGGGAACCTATTTGGGACATGTGACACGCCATATGTTGGGGCTGTTTCAGGGGATCCCTGGTGCCCGTCAGTGGCGTCGCTATCTGAGCGAGAATGCACATAAAGCCGGGGCAGATATTAACGTTCTGGAGCACGCGCTGAAGCTGGTGGCAGACAAGCGTTAAGTTTTCACCAAAAGTTAGTTAATTTCACCACGCCCTGCGCTTTGTCGCGGGGCGTTTTCTTTATAAATCAACGCATTATTTTTGGCATGTTTCTTGTAAAGCAATGGAGAGAATTTCATTTCGGGAGAGAGCCATGCTGGAACTACTTTTTGTGATTGGATTTTTTATCATGCTGATGGTCACCGGCGTTTCTTTGCTGGGCGTTCTGGCCGCATTGGTCGTAGCCACCGCAGTGATGTTTCTGGGCGGACTATTTGCCTTGATGATTAAACTGTTGCCCTGGCTGCTACTGGCTGTTGCCGTGGTGTGGGTTATCAAGGCGATAAAAGCGCCAAAAGTCCCACAGTATCAGCGCAATAACCGCCGGTTTTACTAAGGTATTGAGCGGTACGTCACAACCTGCAACATTGCCTTTAGAACCAAATAGGAATTGATTATCAAATCTGTCACTATTGCCAGGTTAACGAATTCATCGAGCTGTACCCTACATACAGCCGAACTAAAAAAAGAAAGGGCTTCCTACGGGAAGCCCTAATTCTTTCTTTCCCCGTCATCTTACGGAATCAGCAAACTCGATCCCTGCGTGGCCCGGCTTTCCAGTACTTCATGAGCACGCTGTGCATCGTGCAGTGCGAACGTCTGACCAGGCGTGACATCCACTTTGATCACTCCACTGGCAATGAGCGAGAATAGCTCATTGCTGGCTTCGGTTAATTCGCGGTGATTGGTGACATACCCCTGGAGTGAAGGACGGGTCACGTACAGCGAACCTTTCTGGTTCAGAATGCCTAAGTTCACGCCAGTCACCGGCCCGGAAGCATTACCAAAGCTGACCATTAGTCCCCGGCGCTGTAAACAATCCAGCGAGGCTTCCCAGGTATCTTTCCCTACCGAGTCATACACCACCCGCACTTTTTTACCGCCAGTTATCTCTTTCACTCGCTCAACAATGCTCTCTTCACGATAGTTAATGACCTGCCATGCGCCAGCCTGCAACGCAATTTGCGCCTTTTGCGCACTGCCGACGGTACCAATCAGCTTCGCACCCAATGCTTTTGCCCACTGGCAGGCAATCATGCCGACGCCGCCCGCAGCCGCATGGAACAAAAACGGCTCATCAGGCTGAATTTCATACGTTTTACGTAACAGATAAAAAACGGTTAGCCCTTTAAGAAACGAGGCGGCAGCTTGTTCAAACGAGATAGCGTTAGGCAGGATGGCGGCTTTATCGGCCGGAACGTTATGCACTGAGCTGTAGGCGCCAAGGGCAGACTGGGCGTACACCACGCGATCGCCAGCTTTAATGTGTGTCACTTTGCTGCCGACTTTGCTGACCACGCCTGCGGCTTCGGTACCCAGACCGCTGGGCAGGGAAGGCGGTGGATAAAGACCACTGCGGATGTAGGTGTCGATATAGTTGATCCCAATCGCTTTGTTCTCGACCTGGATTTCGTTTTCCGCCGGGTCTACGGGCGTAAACTCCACCGCCTTGAGTACATCAGGGCCACCATGCTTGTGAAATTCAATACGTGTTGCCATGCTTCCTCCAAAAGAAATGTGGTAATCTTTCGACCCAATCATTATCTCGGTAACTCCATTCACTATGGCAGGAAATAAACCCTTCAACAAACAACAGACTGATGCTCGTGAGCGCGATCCCCAGGTCGCCGGGCTGAAAGTACCGCCGCACTCGATTGAAGCGGAACAGTCGGTGTTGGGCGGTTTAATGCTGGATAACGAACGCTGGGACGATGTCGCCGAGCGTGTGGTGGCGGAAGATTTTTATACCCGACCACACCGGCATATCTTCACGGAAATGCATCGCCTGCAGGAGATGGGAAAACCCATCGATCTGATCACGCTGGCAGAGTCGCTGGAGGTTCAGGGACAACTGGACAGCGTCGGCGGTTTTGCTTACCTGGCTGAGTTATCTAAAAATACGCCAAGTGCGGCGAATATTAGCGCTTATGCGGATATCGTCCGCGAACGTGCCGTTGTTCGTGACATGATTTCAGTTGCGAACGAAATCGCGGAAGCCGGTTTTGATCCGCAAGGACGCTCCAGTGAAGATCTGTTGGACCTTGCGGAATCCCGCGTCTTTAAAATCGCGGAAAGCCGCGCTAATAAAGACGAAGGCCCGAAAAATATCACCGATGTGCTCGACGCAACCGTCGCGCGTATCGAGCAACTGTTCCAGCAGCCGCACGACGGCGTCACCGGAGTGAACACCGGTTATGACGACCTCAATAAAAAGACGGCTGGTTTGCAGCCGTCAGACTTAATTATTGTCGCCGCGCGTCCGTCGATGGGTAAAACGACATTTGCAATGAACCTCGTCGAAAATGCGGCGATGTTGCAGGATAAGCCGGTTCTTATCTTTAGTCTTGAAATGCCCTCAGAACAGATCATGATGCGTTCCCTGGCCTCGCTCTCACGCGTCGACCAAACCAAAATCCGTACCGGTCAACTGGATGATGAGGACTGGGCGCGAATTTCCGGAACAATGGGTATTTTGCTGGAGAAACGAAACATCTATATTGATGACTCCTCCGGCCTGACGCCTACGGAAGTGCGCTCGCGTGCCCGTCGTATCGCCCGTGAACATGGCGGTATCGGACTTATCATGATCGACTACCTGCAGCTGATGCGCGTGCCGTCGCTCTCCGACAACCGTACGCTGGAAATTGCAGAAATCTCCCGCTCGCTGAAAGCGTTAGCGAAAGAACTGCATGTGCCGGTGGTGGCGCTGTCGCAGCTTAACCGCTCTCTGGAACAACGTGCCGACAAGCGTCCGGTCAACTCGGATCTGCGTGAGTCCGGCTCCATCGAGCAGGATGCCGACTTAATCATGTTTATCTATCGTGATGAGGTTTATCACGAAAACAGCGACCTGAAAGGGATCGCAGAAATCATTATTGGTAAGCAACGTAACGGCCCGATCGGTACGGTGCGCCTGACGTTTAACGGTCAGTGGTCGCGCTTCGATAACTATGCGGGCCCACAATACGACGACGAATAAATCTCCGTCATCCTTCATGCTGCAGATGTGTTGACTACGCCCGTTCACCCCGATCACTTAGTTTACTAAGCTTCCGGGGATTCTCTGGCTTGTCGCCCTCCAGCAACACGAATGATTTAGAAGATTCTTTTATAAAGGAATACAAATGCAAGCGGCAACTGTAGTCATTAACCGCCGCGCTCTGCGACACAACCTGCAACGTCTGCGTGAACTGGCTCCAGCCAGCAAACTGGTTGCGGTCGTGAAAGCGAACGCCTACGGCCATGGTCTGTTAGAGACCGCGCGAACGCTCCCCGATGCGGACGCTTTTGGTGTCGCTCGTCTTGAAGAAGCCCTGCGCTTGCGAGCGGGAGGGATCACGCAGCCCATCCTGCTGCTGGAGGGTTTTTTTGATGCCTCCGATCTGCCGACTATTTCCGCGCAGCGTCTGCATACTGCCGTCCACAACCAGGAGCAGCTCGAAGCCCTGGAAGCCGCTAAACTGGCTGAACCCGTTACCGTCTGGATGAAGCTCGACACCGGTATGCACCGCCTGGGCGTACGCCCTGAGCAGGCCGAGGCGTTTTATCAGCGCTTAACACAGTGTGAAAACGTGCGCCAACCGGTCAATATCGTCAGCCACTTTGCTCGCGCGGACGAGCCTGAGTGTGGCGCGACCGAAAAACAGCTCGATATCTTCAACAGTTTTTGTGAAGGCAAACCGGGGCAGCGTTCGATTGCCGCGTCGGGTGGTATTTTGCTGTGGCCGCAGTCTCACTTCGACTGGGCGCGTCCGGGGCTGATTCTGTATGGCGTATCGCCACTGGAAAATCACTCCATCGGCGCTGATTTTGGCTGCCAGCCGGTAATGTCGCTGACCTCAAGCCTGATTGCGGTGCGCGAGCACAAAGCGGGGGAGCCGGTTGGTTATGGTGGAACCTGGCTGAGTGAGCGCGACACGCGTCTTGGCGTGGTAGCGATGGGCTATGGAGATGGTTACCCGCGCGCAGCGCCTTCGGGGACGCCGGTACTGGTCAATGGCCGTGAAGTGCCGATCGTCGGTCGCGTCGCGATGGATATGATCTGCGTCGATTTAGGCCCCGAAGCGCAGGATAAAGCCGGCGATTCGGTGATTCTGTGGGGCGAGGGCTTGCCCGTTGAACGCATTGCTGAAATGACGAAAGTAAGTGCTTACGAACTTATTACGCGCCTGACCTCAAGGGTAGCGATGAAGTATATCGATTAGCAGCATGATGTGCCGGACAGGTGGTTACGCCGCCTTCCGGCAATATTCCTCTCAACATCCTCTCGATCTTCTCCCACTTCCGGTTTATTGTGTTCTTAACCCCTGCCTGTAAACCCGGAGAACCACACGTGTTTCAAAAAGTTGACGCCTACGCCGGCGACCCGATCTTATCGCTCATGGAGCGCTTCAAAGAAGATTCACGTAGCGACAAAGTGAATCTCAGCATCGGCCTGTATTACAACGAAGACGGCATTATTCCTCAGCTTAAAGCTGTGGCAGAAGCGGAAGCCCGCCTCAATGCCAAACCGCATGGCGCTTCGCTGTATCTGCCGATGGAAGGTCTGAACACGTATCGCCATACTATTGCGCCGCTGCTGTTTGGCGCAGAACATCCGGTTCTCCAGCAGCAGCGCGTCGCAACCATTCAGACGCTGGGCGGCTCCGGTGCGTTAAAGGTTGGCGCAGACTTCCTGAAACGTTATTTCCCTGATTCTGGCGTGTGGGTCAGCGATCCGACCTGGGAAAACCATATCGCGATTTTTGAAGGTGCCGGATTCGAAGTAAGCACTTACCCATGGTATGACGACACGACCAACGGTGTGCGTTTCAACGACCTGCTGGCAACGCTGAATACCCTACCGGCGCGCAGCATCGTGCTGCTACATCCGTGCTGCCATAACCCGACAGGGGCGGATTTAACGCCTGCGCAGTGGGATAGCGTTATTGAGATCCTGAAAGCACGCGATCTGATTCCGTTCCTGGACATTGCTTACCAGGGCTTTGGTGGTGGAATGGAAGACGATGCCTATGCGATTCGCGCCATTGCCAGCGCCGGATTGCCTGCTCTGGTCAGTAACTCATTCTCGAAGATTTTCTCCTTATACGGCGAGCGTGTCGGCGGACTGTCAGTGGTATGTGAAGACGCTGAAGCCGCTAGCCGCGTGCTGGGGCAGCTAAAAGCGACGGTGCGTCGGAACTACTCCAGCCCGCCAAACTTTGGTGCGCAGGTAGTTGCCGCGGTACTGGGTGATGACGCGCTGAAAGCCAGTTGGCAGGCGGAAGTTGAAGAGATGCGTACCCGCATTCTGGCGATGCGCCAGGAGTTGGTTAACGTATTGAATACGGAGATCCCAGGCCGTAACTTTGACTACCTGCTACAACAGCGCGGGATGTTCAGCTATACCGGGCTTAGCGCAGCCCAGGTTGATCGTCTGCGCGATGAGTTCGGTGTATACCTGATCGCCAGCGGTCGCATGTGCGTGGCCGGGTTGAATCACGGTAACGTGCAGCGCGTGGCGAAGGCATTTGCCGCCGTCATGTAACCGACTTTGCAGGCCTGATAAGCGTCGCGCCATCAGGCCTGTTTTCCAATGTGATCGTGCTCCTTTTCCAGGACAAAACCAGAGAAAATCCTTCCTTTCCCTCCCCCTAAGGGGTAAGGTCAGATAGTTTTTTGACCAGTTGTTAATAAAAAAATGATAACTAACTGACTACTTAGGGAAAAATATGCGCAAGTTTACGTTGGCACTGAGTGCCGTTTGTTTATTGTTCACGCTAAATCAGCCAGCCCAGGCACTCGTTTCTTCTCCCTCTCAGCTCAATCCAGGCACTAACGTTGCAAAGCTCGCTGAGCAGGCTCCCATTCACTGGGTCTCCGTGGCACAAATTGAAAACAGCCTGACCGGACGTCCGCCGATGGCCGTCGGGTTTGATATCGATGACACAGTCCTCTTTTCCAGCCCAGGCTTCTGGCGCGGTAAAAAAACGTATTCTCCGGACAGTGAGGATTACCTGAAGAATCCGGCCTTCTGGGAAAAAATGAACAATGGCTGGGACGAGTTCAGTATTCCAAAAGAAGTCGCGCGCCAACTGATTGATATGCACGTGCGTCGCGGTGACAGCATCTTTTTCGTGACCGGGCGTAGCCAGACGAAGACTGAAACGGTGTCGAAAACGTTGTCTGATAACTTTCACATCCCAGCTGGAAATATGAATCCGGTCATTTTTGCCGGCGACAAGCCGGGTCAGAACACCAAAATGCAGTGGCTGCAGGATAAAAATATCCGCATGTTCTACGGTGACTCCGATAATGACATTACCGCTGCTCGCGACGTGGGTATTCGCGGTATTCGCATTTTGCGCGCCTCTAACTCCACTTATAAGCCGTTGCCACAGGCCGGTGCGTTTGGTGAAGAGGTGATCGTCAACTCGGAATATTGAGGACGCTGGCTGCGGATTGCTGTTTTTTTAAACAAATTTACATTGCTGGCTTTTACCTTTTGCGGACTTGCTGCACACTGAATAAAAGATGTTCTCATGAGGCAATATGCTGGTAAGGGGAATAAAGATGACGAATTCGGAGTTGCTGCAATACTGCATGGCAAAAACGGGCGCGGAGCAGAGCGTTCACAGTGACTGGAAGGCCACGCAAATCAAAGTCGAAGATGTGCTTTTTGCCATGGTAAAAGAGGTGGAAGAACGCCCGGCGGTGTCTCTGAAAACCAGCCCTGAACTGGCAGAACTGTTGCGCCAGCAGCATAGCGATGTTCGGCCAAGCAGGCATCTCAATAAAGCGCACTGGAGTACGGTGTATCTGGACGGCTCGCTGCCGGATTCACAGATTTATTATCTGGTCGACGCCTCTTATCAGCAGGCAGTGAACACGTTGCCGGAAGATAAACGCCGGATACTGACGCAGCCCTGATCCGTTTCGCCGGATGCGGCGCAAGCGCCTTATCCGGCCTACAGGCTTTATGCATATTCTGTAGTTTCGTAGGCGCTGATAAGCGCAGTGCCATCAGGCACAACGGTTGCCGGATGCGGCGTAAGCACCTTATCCGGCCTACAAGATTTATGCCTGGTCTGTAGTTTCGTAGGCGCTGATAAGCGCAGTGCCATCAGGCACAACGGTTGCCGGATGCGGCGCAAGCGCCTTATCCGGCCTACAGGCTTTATGCCTGGTCTGTAGTTTCGTAGGCCTGATAAGCGCAGTGCCATCATGCACAACGGTTGCCGGATGCGGCGCAAGCGCCTTATCCGGCGTACAAGCTTTATGCCTGGTCTGTAGTTTCGTAGGCCTGATAAGCGCAGTGCCATCAGGCACAACCGTAGCCGGATGCGGTGTAAGCGCTTTATCCGGCCTACAAGCTTCATGCCTGGTCTGTAGTTTCGTAGGCCTGATAAGCGCAGTGCCATCAGGCACAACCGTAGCCGGATGCGGCGCAAGCGCCTTATCCGGCGTACAAGTTTTATGCCTGGTCTGTAGTTTTGTAGGCCTGATAAGCGTAGCGCTATCAGGCACAACGGTTGCCGGCTGCGGCGCAAGCGCCTTATCCGGCCTACAAGCTTCATGCATATTCTGTAGGCCAGACAAGTGTTGCGTAATTACAACAGTGGTTTGAGGAAGCGGGCTGTGTGTGAGGCTTCACACTCAGCGACCGTTTCTGGTGTGCCGGAGACAAGGATTTCGCCGCCGCCGCTGCCGCCTTCCGGACCGAGATCGACAATCCAGTCTGCGGTCTTAATCACGTCCAGATTGTGCTCAATCACCACGATGGTGTTGCCCTGATCCCGGAGCTGATGCAGCACGTCCAGCAGTTGCTGAATATCCGCAAAATGCAGACCGGTGGTCGGCTCATCGAGAATATACAGCGTTTGCCCGGTACCGCGTTTGGACAGTTCGCGCGCCAGCTTCACGCGCTGTGCTTCACCGCCCGAGAGCGTAGTAGCGGACTGACCCAGTCGAATGTACGTCAGGCCAACGTCCATCAGCGTTTGCAGCTTACGCGCCAGCGCCGGAACGGCATCGAAGAACTCACGTGCTTCTTCAATCGTCATATCCAGCACTTCGTGGATAGTCTTGCCTTTGTACTTAATTTCTAACGTTTCGCGGTTATAGCGCTTGCCTTTGCACTGATCGCACGGCACGTAGATATCCGGCAGGAAGTGCATTTCGACTTTGATCACGCCGTCGCCCTGACAGGCTTCACAGCGTCCGCCACGGACGTTAAAGCTGAAACGCCCCGGCGTGTAACCGCGTGCGCGTGACTCCGGTACACCGGCAAACAGTTCGCGCACTGGCGTAAACACCCCGGTGTAGGTTGCCGGGTTAGAGCGCGGCGTACGGCCAATCGGGCTTTGGTCAATGTCGATCACTTTGTCGAAATGTTCCAGGCCTTGAACGTCGCGATACGGCGCAGGTTCAGCCAGCGTCGCACCGTTTAGCGCCGTCTGTGCAATCGGGAACAGTGTGTCGTTAATCAGCGTCGATTTACCCGAACCGGAAACCCCGGTAATGCAGGTAAATAAACCTACCGGCAGCGTCAGGGTGACATCTTTCAGGTTGTTACCGCGTGCGCCGGTGAGTTTCAGTACTTTCTCTGGGTCAGCCGCAACGCGCTGTTTAGGCACTTCAATCTTGCGTTTACCGCTCATGTACTGGCCGGTCAGCGACTCAGGCACTGCCATGATGTCGTCGAGCGTCCCTTCGGCGACGACCTGACCGCCGTGAACGCCAGCACCGGGGCCGATATCGATAACGTGGTCAGCAGCGCGAATTGCATCTTCATCGTGCTCGACCACAATAACGGTATTACCCAGATTACGCAGGTGGATAAGCGTACCCAGCAGACGTTCGTTATCGCGCTGGTGCAGGCCAATAGACGGCTCATCCAGCACGTACATTACACCGACCAGACCCGCGCCGATCTGGCTTGCCAGACGAATACGCTGGGCCTCACCGCCGGAGAGTGTTTCTGCCGAACGCGATAGCGTCAGGTAGTTGAGGCCGACGTTGACCAGGAACTTCAGACGATCGCCAATCTCTTTAAGAATTTTCTCGGCAATCTTCGCCCGCTGACCCGCAAGCTTCAGATTGTTGAAGAAATCCATTGCATGACCGATGCTCATGTCAGAAATCGCAGGCAGCGGCGTATTTTCAACAAATACGTGACGAGCTTCCCGGCGTAAACGCGTCCCTTCACAGCTGGCGCAAGGTCGGTTACTGATGAACTTGGCTAATTCTTCACGTACTGCGCTGGATTCCGTCTCTTTATAGCGGCGCTCCATATTGTGCAATACGCCTTCGAACGGATGGCGACGTACGGACGTATCACCACGATCGTTCATGTATTTAAATTCGATATTCTCTTTACCGGAACCGTACAGTACCACTTTATGCACGGCAGGGTTCAGGCTGGCCCACGGGGCTTCAACGTCGAATTTATAGTGTTCCGCCAGAGACTTAAGCATCTGGAAGTAATAGAAGTTACGGCGATCCCAACCGCGGATAGCACCACCGGCCAGCGACAGTTCCGGGTTTTGGATCACCCGATCAGGATCGAAATATTGCTGCACGCCGAGACCGTCACAGGTTGGACACGCACCCGCCGGGTTGTTAAACGAGAACAGCCGCGGTTCCAGTTCGCGCATGCTATAGCCGCAGATAGGGCAGGCGAAGTTGGCGGAGAACAGCAGCTCCTCCGCTTTCGGGTCGTCCATATCGGCAACGACCGCCGTACCGCCGGACAGTTCCAGCGCGGTTTCAAAGGATTCCGCCAGGCGCTGGGTGAGATCGTCACGGACTTTAAAGCGGTCAATCACCACTTCAATGGTGTGTTTCTTTTGCAGCTCAAGCTTGGGCGGATCGGAAAGGTCACAGACTTCACCGTCGATACGGGCGCGGATATAGCCCTGGCCTGCCAGGTTTTCCAGCGTTTTGGTGTGCTCGCCTTTACGCTCTTTAATCACCGGCGCCAGCAGCATCAGACGCTTACCTTCCGGCTGCGACAGGACGTTATCCACCATCTGGCTTACGGTCTGCGCTGCCAGGGGAACGTCGTGATCCGGACAGCGCGGCTCGCCAACGCGGGCAAACAGCAGACGCAGATAGTCGTGAATTTCGGTAATTGTACCTACCGTGGATCGCGGGTTATGGGACGTCGATTTTTGTTCAATTGAGATGGCAGGAGAGAGCCCCTCAATGTGGTCGACGTCCGGTTTTTCCATCAGCGACAGAAATTGACGCGCGTACGCGGAAAGGGATTCAACGTAACGACGCTGCCCTTCGGCATATAAGGTGTCGAAAGCGAGCGAAGATTTGCCTGAGCCCGAAAGCCCGGTGACGACAATCAGCTTGTCGCGCGGGATGACGAGGTTGATGTTTTTGAGATTATGGGTGCGGGCGCCCCGAACTTCGATCTTATCCATTCATCTTTCCCGGATTAAACGCTTTTTTGCCTGGCTGCATGGTGCTACCGGCGATCACAAACGGTTAATTATGACACAACCTGACCTGAATGGATATACAGTATTGGAATGCAAAACGCAGACGTCTGTGCAACAATGTCTGGCTGGGGTTGTTTACTGGAATCAACTTCGCAACGTAGTAAAAGCGCTATTGGAAATGCTACAATCCCGCGCTTACACTTATTCAGTAACGTTTTTCAGGAGACACGATCATGGCCAGCAGAGGCGTAAACAAGGTGATTCTCGTCGGTAATCTGGGCCAGGACCCGGAAGTACGCTATATGCCGAATGGTGGCGCAGTTGCCAACATTACGCTGGCTACTTCCGAATCCTGGCGTGATAAAGCGACCGGTGAAATGAAAGAGCAGACTGAATGGCACCGTGTTGTGCTGTTTGGCAAACTGGCGGAAGTGGCCAGCGAATATCTGCGTAAAGGTTCTCAGGTCTATATCGAAGGTCAGTTGCGTACCCGCAAATGGACCGATCAGTCCGGCGTAGAAAAGTACACCACAGAAGTTGTGGTTAATGTTGGCGGCACCATGCAAATGCTGGGTGGTCGTCAGGGTGGTGGTGCTCCGGCAGGTGGCGGTCAGCAGCAGGGCGGTTGGGGTCAACCTCAGCAGCCGCAGGGTGGCAACCAGTTCAGCGGCGGCGCGCAGTCTCGTCCGCAACAGTCAGCTCCGGCTGCGCCGTCTAACGAGCCGCCGATGGATTTCGACGACGATATTCCGTTCTAATCCCACTGTGTTACGCTGAAAATAATGGCTACCTCAAGACTGGGGTAGCCATATGCAATTTTGTTATCAGTTCAACACCATCGGCCAATCTGGCGGTGTGTGGCTCATCACGTCAACCATCACGGTTTCAATGTTCTTCCAGATAGCGGACATATCCACCAGGGTTATGCCGAGCAATCCAGTCGCAAACCAGCAGGCAAAAACCAGCCCCAAACCGCTGCTAATGACGGCCAGGCCAATATAATCTGATTTACGAAAACGGATATTGAGCGTACTGGCTAAAAACATCAGCACCGCGCTGAGTAGTTGCCACCGCAGAAGAACCACGCCAGTTGTTATTGTCGCCATGAAAAACGTCCTCAGAAAGTCTGGATGCCCAGGACAGCGCGGGGGTGTTCACCGAGGGTGTGATACTCTGGCTATCGACGGGCAATAACATGAATGAAACATTGTTTCTGTTACATGATTTTTGTGAACTATATCACAACTGGTCGTTTGTTCACCACCATTGGACGTTATTTTTGTAGGGCTAAAACCACTTTAAATGTGTGGCTTTATTTAATGAAGGGTTGATAAAAAATAACCATGCTTTAAACATGCATTTAATCTACTTGTTATATTTATCCTAAATTAAACGTTAAAAAACTTTAATGAATTTCTTAAACGCAGCCAGGATAATGCTCATAAAAAATTACTCCTTGGGGATAATAACGTTATGAAATAAGCATGACTTTAAGTTTGCCTTACGGAAAAATAATATCATCATCAACTATTATCAGACTTTTACATAGAGAAGTCTGTTGCTAATACTGATAGATTCATGCAACTTAATCAGTCGGTGTTTATAGCATCCTGCCTTGATGGGTTCTGGCATATACGAAACAGGGAAATAGGGCTGACATGAATCACAGAGCGCGACGCAAGCTGCTGAAGTTCCTGGGAACATTCATGGTGGTATTGTTCCCCGTGGTGCTGGCGATATGGTTTGCACACATCCGGGCGATGACCGAAACCCATAGCCAACTCCGCTCTTTTGCTCAACTGGTGTTAAATAAAACAGAATTGGTGATCCTACAAGCTGATTTGGCGCGTGATATGGCCCAGTTGTATCAGGGTAAGATGTGTACCCCGGCACATCAGAAAAGTATGCTAAATATTATTCGCGGTCGTTTATATATCAGTGAGCTAATTTATGCGCAGGGCGATCACTTTTTGTGCTCTACGTCGATGGCGCCGCCTGTTACTTATATTATGCCGACAGCCGATTATAAACGTACGCCGGATATCTCCATCTATTACTACCGCGATACCCCTTTTTTCGCTGGCTACAGAATGACGTACATGCAACGCGGGAACTACGTCGCAGTCATCAATCCATTGTCCTACAGCGAAGTCATGTCAGATGATCCGGATCTCTCATGGGGCGTGTATGACACAGTAACAGATACGTTTTTCTCTGCCAGCGAAGCGGCGAATATTGCGCAATTCGCGCCGCTCATACGCGGTGAAGCCTCGACCTTTCAACAAGACGATCGCTTCTACACCATCGTGCATTCAGAAAAACGTCCAATTGCGATTATAGTGTCGACCTCAGACAACCGCGTAAGTCAGATTTTCTATCACGAGGCGGCATTAACCATTCCCTTCGGGATTATCTGCAGCATCCTGATACTGCTAATGTGGTGGCGCACGCGCCAGGAATACTTATCTCCCCGGCGCTTATTAAAACGCGCGATCAAAAAACGTCAGCTTTGCCTGCATTACCAGCCGATCATTGATATTAAGAATGGGCAATGTGTTGGTGCTGAAGCTCTGCTGCGCTGGCCGGGCTGTAAAGGTGAGGTGATGAGCCCGACGGAGTTTATTCCACTGGCTGAAAAAGAGGGAATGATTGAGCGGATCACGGATTATGTCGTTGAAGAGGTGTTCAACGATTTGGGGTATTTTCTTTCGGCGCATCCTCAGCTTTCTATCTCGATTAACCTTTCCGCTTCTGACTTTCATTCATCCCGATTGATTGCTCTGATTAACGACAAAAATCGTGAGTACTCCGTGGCGGCCCAGCAAATTAAAGTCGAAGTGACCGAGCGTGGGTTCATAGATGTACATAAAATGACCCCCGTAATCCAGGCGTTCCGCAAGGCGGGTTATGAAGTGGCATTTGATGATTTTGGCACGGGGTATTCCAATCTGCATAATTTGTCAGCGCTGAATGTCGATATCCTGAAGATCGACAAATCGTTTATTAGCACGTTGTCCACTAATAGCACCAGTCACTTGATTGCCGAACATATTATTGAGATGGCACAAAGCTTACACCTGAAGACGATTGCGGAAGGGGTGGAAACGAAGGAGCAAATCGAATGGCTGCTTGAACGCGGCGTACAGTATTGTCAGGGCTGGTATTTTGCGAAGGCGCTGCCGCCGCAGGAGTTCATGCACTGGATACAACGGTCGCCCGCCATACTGACGCAGAGCGGGCAATAATCTTACAGACGATGGCGGTAGTCGCTGGGAGTACGATCAAATTCGCGGCGAAACACACGCGAGAAGGTTTGTTGCGACACATAACCAAGATCCATCGCGATATCAAAAATAGGTCGCTCAGTTGTCCGTAGTTCAACGGCGGCCAGCAAAAGTCGACGCTGGCGGATGTAGTCACCCAAGGTCTGGCGCGTCACCGTGCGGAACATTCTTTGTAAATACCACTTCGAGTAACCTGATTTTTTCGCCACCGCCTCAATGTTCAGCGGTTGATCGATATGTTCATCAATCCATTCAATAATGGTCTGAATAATCTGCTGATGGGACATAGGGCTGCCTCTTTCTCAGTATTCGATTCGTCGTTTTGTCTGTGGGCGAGTATAATTCCTCAAGTTAACTTGAGGTAAAGCGATTTATGGAAAAGAAATTACCCCGGATAAAAGCGCTGCTCACACCAGGTGAAGTCGCCAAACGTAGCGGCGTGGCGGTATCGACCCTGCATTTCTATGAAAGCAAAGGGTTAATCAGTAGCATGCGCAATAGCGGCAATCAGCGGCGATACAAACGTGATGTGTTGCGTTACGTCGCGATAATCAAGATTGCTCAACGCATCGGGATCCCGCTGGCCACGATCGGTGACGCGTTAGGTGTATTACCTGAGGGGCATTCGCTTAGTGCCAAAGAGTGGAAGCAGCTCTCTTCGCAATGGCGTGAAGAACTGGACCGACGCATTCATACTTTGGTGGCGCTACGCGATGAGCTGGATGGGTGTATTGGTTGCGGATGCTTGTCACGCAGCGATTGCCCGTTGCGTAACCCAGGCGATCAGCTTGGCGAGCAGGGGACCGGAGCGCGGCTGCTGGAAGATGATTAATTGGTTTAAAATATGTGATGGGTATGAAGGGCATAAAACTAAAGCGCCACAGAGGGCGCTTTAGTTTGGTTCCGGTCTTTGTCTTTCACTCTATCCCGCTGGTTCACGGGAGGGTTTCCCCCGACATCAACACCCCTCAGTCGAGCACATTAGGGGAGGTTCCGGCCTGTGTTGATAATGTAAGTGTAAGCCACCTCCCTCCATTTGCCAGTGAAATGGTGATTTTTTAGCCAAAAAATTTTATGCATCTTCACCTGTTTTCTTGCGCGAGTTGCGCGAAATAAACACGCCGATGTTGTAATAACTCCGCGAAATTTGTTGCCAAATTGCGCATTGACGATAACGTTTGCGCATCGACTGGTTATTTCTTGCGCGTTATAAGAAGAAATGAGTAAAAAGCGGCAAAGTTCAGTTGAAAACCAGCGTATGATCGCTGGATAATCGTTTGCTTTTTTTTACCACCCGTTTTTTATGCGCGGAGCTAAACGTTTGCTTTTTTGCGACACCCCTATTGACGCAAACCTGGCACATGGAGAAAACGTTTAGCAGGCAGTGGATTGTCCAGCACGCATAATGACGAAAAAATAAACTCTCAGGGGATGTTTTCTATGTCTACGCCTTCAGCGCGTACCGGCGGTTCACTCGACGCCTGGTTTAAAATTTCGCTCCGCGGCAGTACCGTTCGTCAGGAAGTCGTTGCCGGATTAACGACCTTCCTGGCCATGGTCTACTCCGTTATCGTGGTTCCGGGGATGCTGGGTAAAGCCGGGTTCCCGCCTGCTGCTGTATTTGTGGCGACCTGTCTGGTCGCAGGCGTCGGTTCAATCGTGATGGGCCTGTGGGCAAACCTGCCGCTGGCAATTGGTTGCGCCATTTCTCTGACCGCATTTACCGCATTCAGTCTGGTGCTGGGCCAACATATTAGCGTGCCCGTTGCGCTGGGTGCGGTGTTCCTGATGGGTGTCCTGTTTACCATCATTTCCGCGACCGGTATCCGTAGCTGGATCCTGCGCAATCTGCCGCAGGGCGTTGCGCATGGCACGGGGATTGGTATCGGCCTGTTCCTGCTGCTGATTGCGGCAAACGGTGTTGGCCTGGTGATTAAGAACCCGCTGGACGGCCTGCCGGTTGCGCTGGGTGACTTCGATACCTTCCCGGTCATTATGTCGTTGATTGGTCTGGCGGTGATTATTGGCCTCGAAAAACTGAAAGTACCGGGTGGCATTCTGCTGACCATTATCGGTATTTCCGTGGTTGGTCTGATTTTCGACCCGGCCGTGCATTTCTCCGGCATTTTTGCTATGCCGTCTCTGAGTGATGAAAACGGCAACTCGTTGATCGGCAGCCTGGATATCATGGGTGCACTGAACCCGATTGTCCTGCCGAGCGTGCTGGCGCTGGTCATGACCGCTGTCTTCGATGCAACCGGAACCATCCGCGCGGTAGCCGGACAGGCGAATCTGCTGGATAAAGACGGACAGATTATCGACGGTGGCAAAGCGCTGACCACTGACTCCCTGAGCAGCGTGTTCTCTGGTCTGGTGGGTGCAGCTCCGGCGGCGGTTTACATTGAATCCGCAGCGGGTACGGCGGCAGGCGGTAAAACCGGCCTGACAGCGATCACCGTTGGCGTACTGTTCCTGCTGATTCTGTTCCTCTCTCCGCTCTCTTATCTTGTACCTGTGTACGCAACGGCACCTGCGCTGATGTATGTGGGCCTGTTGATGCTGAGCAACGTCGCGAAAATCGACTTTGCTGACTTTGTCGACGCGATGGCAGGACTGGTTACGGCCGTATTTATCGTGCTGACCTGTAACATCGTTACCGGCATCATGATTGGCTTTGCTACCCTGGTAATTGGCCGCATCGTTTCTGGTGAATGGCGCAAACTGAACATCGGCACCGTGGTGATCGCCATCGCGCTGGTGGCCTTCTACGCCGGCGGTTGGGCTATCTGATTCTGATTTCCTGACGATCCTAAAAACGGGTGGCTTTGGCCGCCCGTTTTCATTTTCAGAACACACTCGTTGTCTTTTGCGTTACTCTCAATTAGATAGAATTGAGGCACGACGCCTCTCATTAGCAATCATAAGAAACATCGCAAACAGGGAACGCATGGAAATCTTTTTCACCATACTCATCATGACCCTTGTGGTCTCGCTGTCGGGGGTATTTACTCGCGTATTGCCCTTCCAACTTCCTTTACCCCTTATGCAGATCGCCATCGGCGCCTTGCTGGCGTGGCCGACGTTTGGTTTGCATGTGGAATTCGATCCTGAGCTGTTCCTGGTTCTGTTCATCCCGCCGCTGCTCTTTGCCGATGGCTGGAAGACGCCAACGCGTGAGTTTCTCGAGCACGGGCGAGAGATTTTCGGCCTGGCGCTGGCGCTGGTACTGGTCACGGTGGTCGGCATTGGCTTTATGATTTACTGGCTAGTGCCGGGGATCCCTCTCATCCCAGCCTTTGCGCTGGCTGCTGTGCTATCGCCAACCGATGCTGTCGCACTTTCCGGCATTGTGGGAGAGGGACGTATACCGAAGAAAATCATGGGTATCCTGCAGGGCGAAGCGTTGATGAACGACGCCTCCGGTCTGGTCTCTCTGAAGTTTGCCGTCGCCGTGGCGATGGGCACGATGGTATTCACCGTTGGTGGCGCAACGCTTGAGTTCTTCAAAGTGGCGATTGGCGGCATCCTGGCTGGTTTTGTCGTCAGTTGGCTGTACGGCCGCTCCCTGCGCTTCCTCAGCCGCTGGGGCGGTGACGAGCCGGCAACGCAAATCGTCCTGCTGTTCCTGCTGCCGTTTGCGTCTTACCTGATTGCGGAACATATCGGCGTTTCCGGTATCCTCGCGGCGGTCGCTGCCGGGATGACGATCACCCGTTCCGGGGTGATGCGCCGCGCGCCGCTGGCGATGCGTTTACGTGCTAACAGTACCTGGGCGATGCTGGAGTTTGTATTTAACGGCATGGTCTTCTTGCTGTTAGGGCTACAGTTACCGGGAATTCTGGAGTCTTCTTTGGCGGCGGCCGAGGCCGATCCGAATGTTGAAATCTGGATGCTGTTTACCGATGTCGTGCTGATTTACGTGGCGCTAATGCTGGTACGTTTTGGCTGGCTGTGGACCATGAAAAAGTTCAGTCTGCGCTTCCTGAAGAAAAAACCGATGGAGTTTGGATCCTGGACGACGCGTGAAATCATGATCGCCTCTTTTGCCGGTGTACGCGGGGCAATTACTCTTGCTGGTGTGCTCTCCATTCCACTGTTGTTACCAGACGGTAGCGGCTTCCCGGCGCGATATGAGCTGATCTTCCTTGCCGCAGGCGTGATCCTGTTTTCGCTGTTTGTTGGCGTGGTGATGCTGCCGATTCTGCTACAACATCTGGAAGTGGCAGACCACTCGCAGCAGCAGAAAGAGGAACGTATTGCCCGCGCTGCCACGGCAGAAGTGGCGATTGTCGCGATCCAGAAAATGGAGGAGCGACTGGCCGCGGACACCGAAGAGAACATCGATAACCAGTTGCTCACCGAGGTGAGTTCACGCGTGATTGGTAACCTGCGCCGACGCGCCGACGGGCGCAACGATGTGGAAAGCTCGATGCAGGAAGAAAACCTCGAACGGCGTTTCCGCCTGGCAGCGCTACGTTCAGAACGCGCGGAGCTTTATCACCTGCGCGCCACGCGTGAAATCAGCAATGAAACGCTGCAAAAATTACTGCACGACCTGGATTTGCTGGAAGCGCTGTTGATCGAGAATCAGTAAACGGTAGTGCCTGATGCGGCCTACAAGACCGGCATACCGATGTAGGCCGGATAAGGCGTTAGCCGCATCCGGCGACGGGTGTGCCTGATGCGCTACGCTTATCAGGCCTACAAGACCAGCATACCGATGTAGGCCGCATCCGGCATTTTACGACGCTTGCGGTAGCCAAAACCCTTCACAGCATTTGAGCCACGCCTGGGCGCTGTGCGACAGATAAACGCCTTCGCGCCAAATCATGCCCAACTGCCAGCGTAAGTCACTCTCCAGAGGGATCCAGCGCAACGTTTGCTTATCCAGTCGCTGGCAAATCGGCTCTGGTAAAATGGCAATCCCGACTCCGGCTTGTACCATTGCCGCCAGAAAATCCCACTGCCCGCTGCGCACCGCTATGCGGGGCTTGACGTTGTGTTGGCTAAACAGCTCAAGCAATTGGCGGCTCAACGCGAAATCTTCGTTGTAGATAAGCAGCGGATGTTCCGCCAGCGCCTCAGGGGGAATGGATTCGCACGTTGTCCACTGACCGGAGCGAGGAACCAACACGCAGAGTGGATGGCTAAAAAGCGGCAGGGTTGCCAGACCGCTCTCTTCTTCAACCGGCAGCGCGGTCATCGCGACATCCAGGTCACCGTTCATTACCGCCTGCTGAACGGTTAAGCCGCCAAATTCAGAGACCTTCAGCTCCACGCCGGGATAGCGCTGGCGAAACAGGCCGATCGGCCCGGCCATCAACATCCCCACCATGGGCGGGATACCGAGGCGCAGCACGCCCTTGTTGAGGTGATTAATGTCACTGAGTTCCGCTTCAAGCTGGCGAAACTCGGCAAGGATCGCCAGGCCGCGTTCGAAAACGACCTGCCCGGTGTCGGTTAACAGCAGTCGCCGACCGTCGCGGATTAACAGCGTGCAGTTAAGCTCGTCTTCAAGGTTCTTCAACATCTTGCTGATGGTGGGCTGGGTGACAAAAAGCTTCTCCGCTGCGCGGGTAAAGCTCTGCTGACGAACCACCTCAACAAAATATCTCAGCGTTCTGATATCCATGATTATTCCTTAAGACTATGCCTGCAATGAGTTTAATTCATTTCAGTCCTGGACGGGGGCTCTCTATACTGGCGCTCTCTATTTTTTAAGGACATACCCTCATGGCTGTGGCGATAAGCCGCGTGACGCCTGCCGTTATTCATCGACTCCAGATCCCCGTTCAGGTTCTGTTGTATGCAGGTCTCTTTGTATTTGCTCAATATCTTGTCTCCTGGCTGCATCTGCCGCTTCCTGCCAACCTGGTAGGGATGGTGCTGATGCTGGCGTTAATTGTCTGTCGAGTTATCCCGCTGAACTGGATTCGCGCAGGTGCTCGCTGGTTACTGGCTGAAATGCTTCTGTTTTTTGTCCCGGCGGTGGTCGCCGTTGTGAATTACACGCAGCTGTTGCTGGTTGATGGCTGGCGTATATTTGCCGTGATTGCGATCAGTACGCTGATGGTGCTCGGCGCAACGGCGTGGGTCGTGGATAAAGTGTATCGCTATGAAATGCGCAGGCTAAACCGTGAGTAATTTCCAGTTAAGCGTATTGTGTCTGGTGATTACGCTGGGTATCTACTTTGCCAATAAGCGTCTGTATCGCCGTTTTCGTAAATTACCCCTGATGCCATTAGTTCTCACCCCGGCCCTGCTGGTGCTGATGCTGGTTTTCGGCCATATCTCCTGGCAAAACTATATTGGTGAATCGCACTGGTTGCTGTGGTTGTTAGGCCCGGCTACCATCGCCTTTGCCGTTCCGGTGTATGACAACCTTGCCGTGATTAAGCGTCACTGGATGTCGCTGACGGCGGGCGTGGTAACGGCAACGCTGGTGGCCGTCACCAGTTCCGTATGGCTGGCGCGCCTGTTTATGTTGCCTGATGAGATCCAACGCAGTCTGGCGGTGCGCTCCGTCACCACACCGTTTGCGCTGGCGGCGGCAGAACCGTTGGGCGGGCAGCCGGACCTGGTGGCATTGTTCGTGGTGGTGACCGGTGTATTTGGTATGGCGGTCGGCGATGTGCTGTTTTTACGGCTTTCTATTCGTGAAGGGATGGCGAAAGGCGCAGGATTTGGCGCAGCATCGCACGGCGCAGGCACGGCACGCTCTTATGAGCTCGGTCAGCAGGAAGGGGTCGTTGCCAGCCTGGTGATGATGCTTTCCGGCGTGGTGATGGTGCTGGTGGCACCACTGGTGGCGAAGCTGATGTTCTGAGAAAGGATGTAATCCTCCGGCCCGAAAGCCGGAGGAGAAGGGAAGTTAGTGCGCGCGACCTTGTTCTACGCCGTACCCGGTCTGGGAACGGATGAACTGAGCACGGAACTGCTCGCGTTCGCGGTTGCCTTCTTCTGAGTTGTCGGTGGCAGAGAAGAACCAGATCCCGAGGAATGCTACGCTGATGGAGAACAGCGCCGGATACTCATACGGGAAAATGGCTTTTTCGTGTCCGAGGATCTGGACCCAAATCGTTGGGCCAAGCACCATCAGCACAACCGCCGTCAGCAGGCCTAACCAGCCACCCAACATTGCGCCACGCGTGGTCAGTTTTGACCAGTACATGGAGAGCAGAATGATAGGGAAGTTGCAGCTGGCCGCGATAGCAAACGCCAGGCCCACCATGAAGGCGATGTTCTGGTTCTCAAACAGCACGCCGAGCAGAATAGCAATCACGCCCAGCACCAGTACGGTAATCTTCGAGACTCGCAGCTCTTCACGTTCAGTTGCGCCTTTACGGAATACGTTGGCGTACAGGTCGTGAGAAACCGCCGATGCGCCCGCCAACGTCAGGCCGGCAACCACCGCCAGGATGGTGGCAAAGGCCACTGCTGAGATGAAGCCGAGGAACAGGTTACCGCCTACCGCATTCGCCAGGTGAACCGCCGCCATGTTATTACCGCCAATCAGCGCGCCCGCAGCATCTTTGTACGCCGGATTAGCACCTACCAGCATGATTGCGCCAAAGCCGATGATAAAGGTCAGGATGTAGAAATAACCCATAAAACCGGTGGCGTAGAACACGCTCTTACGTGCTTCGCGGGCATCGCTAACCGTGAAGAAGCGCATCAGGATGTGCGGCAAGCCTGCCGTACCAAACATCAGGCCGAGACCCAACGACAGTGCGGAGATTGGGTCTTTTACCAACCCGCCCGGGCTCATAATGGCTGAGCCTTTCGGGTGTACCGCCATCGCTTCGGTGAACAGATTATTGAAGCTAAAGCCGACGTGTTTCATCACCATAAAGGCCATGAAGCTGGCACCGAACAGCAACAGTACGGCTTTGATGATCTGTACCCAGGTGGTCGCCAACATGCCGCCAAACAAAACGTACATCATCATCAGCACGCCAACCAGTACGACAGCGATGTGATAGTTCAGACCAAACAGCAGCTCAATCAGCTTACCTGCACCAACCATCTGCGCGATCAGGTACAGGGCAACCACCACCAGGGAACCACAGGCGGACAGAATACGGATTGGCCCTTGCTTCAGACGATAAGACGCAACGTCGGCAAAGGTGTAACGACCCAGGTTACGCAAACGCTCAGCAATCAGAAACAGGATAATTGGCCAGCCAACCAGGAAGCCGAGGGAATAGATCAGCCCGTCATAACCCGAGGTAAACACCAGCGCGGAAATCCCGAGGAACGATGCCGCCGACATATAGTCGCCCGCAATCGCCAGCCCGTTCTGGAAACCGGTGATGTTACCGCCAGCGGTGTAGTAGTCATTACGCGAACGTACGCGCTTTGACGCCCAGTAGGTAATGCCGAGCGTAAAGATGACGAAAATCAGGAACATGATAATCGCCTGCCAGTTGGTTGGCTGGCGCTGGACTGCACCGCTAATAGCATCCGCCGCGTTTGCGGCGAAGGGCAGCGTGGCGGCAAGCGCCGTCAGGACTCTCTTCATGATGCTTTAACCTCGTGCAGAACCGCATTGTTCAGGCGATCGAATTCACCGTTTGCCCGCCAGATGTAGATCCCGGTCAGGATGAAGGAGATAAGGATCACACCGACCCCAATCGGAATACCGCGGGTGACGCTGGTTCCCGCGTGTAGCGGAGTACCCAGCCAGCCCGGCGCAAAGGCAATCAATAAAATAAAGCCGATATAAACTGCCAGCATGATGATGGACAGAATGGTGGCAAACCGTTGCCGTTTTTCCACTAACTCCCTGAAACGCGCACTGTCTTCTATCCGCTGATAAATTTGGTCATTCATCACAGAGCTCTCCAGAGGTCCCCTTCGTCTTTCGCGCAGCAGGCATGACCTGGCTGCTGTCGCAGTCCTGCAACGCGAAATCCTTTGGGGGAGGTTTTTTATATTTCCCTCCCGGTGAAGAGAGGGTAGGGTCAGATTTGTAGGCCGGATAAGACGCTTTCGCGTCGCCATCCGGCATTTTCAGGACTTTGTTATGATGGCATCGCGATGGCCTGCTTCTCTTCGAGCAGTTTCTCAACTACGCCAGGATCGGCGAGGGTCGAGGTATCGCCCAGATTGCTGGTATCGCCCGCCGCGATTTTACGCAGAATGCGGCGCATGATTTTGCCGGAGCGGGTTTTCGGCAGTGAGTCGGTCCAGTGCAGCACGTCTGGCGTTGCCAGCGGGCCAATTTCTTTACGCACCCAGTTGCGAACCTCGGCGTACAACTCAGGTGACGGTTCTTCGCCGTGATTCAGCGTGACGTAGGCGTAGATCGCCTGACCTTTAATGTTATGCGGGATACCGACCACTGCGGCTTCAGCAATCTTCGGATGCGACACCAGCGCTGATTCGATTTCAGCCGTTCCCAGACGGTGGCCGGAGACGTTCAGCACATCGTCCACTCGTCCGGTGATCCAGTAATAGCCATCTTCGTCACGGCGCGCGCCGTCACCGCTGAAGTACATATTCTTGAAGGTAGAGAAGTAGGTTTGCTCAAAGCGTTCATGATCGCCAAACAGGGTTCTCGCCTGGCCTGGCCACGAGTCGGTAATCACCAGGTTACCTTCCGTCGCGCCTTCCAGCGGATTACCTTCGTTATCGACAATCGCAGGCTGTACGCCAAAGAACGGACGGGTTGCAGAACCGGCTTTCAGCTCGGTAGCGCCCGGCAGTGGGGTGATCATGAATCCCCCGGTTTCGGTCTGCCACCAGGTATCGACGACCGGGCATTTTTCGTTGCCGATCTTCTTCCAGTACCACTCCCACGCTTCCGGGTTGATCGGCTCGCCAACGGAACCCAGGATACGCAGCGACGAACGGTCAGTACCTTCAATCGCTTTGTCGCCTTCTGCCATCAGTGCGCGAATGGCGGTCGGTGCGGTATACAGAATATTGACCTGGTGCTTGTCCACAACCTGCGACATACGCGCAGGCGTTGGCCAGTTTGGCACACCTTCAAACATCAGCGTGGTTGCGCCGCAGGCCAGCGGGCCGTACAGCAGGTAGCTGTGTCCGGTTACCCAACCCACGTCAGCGGTACACCAATAGATATCGCCCTGATGATAATCAAACACGTACTTAAAGGTGGTTGCAGCGTAGACCAGATACCCGCCGGTGGTGTGCAGCACGCCTTTCGGCTTGCCGGTTGAACCGGAGGTATACAGGATAAACAGTGGATCTTCCGCGTTCATCTCTTCCGGTTGGTGTTCTGAGCTGGCTTTCTCGATAAGATCGGACCACCACAGGTCACGGCCTTCCTGCCACTCCGTTTTACCACCGGTACGTTTGAGGACGACCACATGCTCAACGGTTTTCACGTTTGGATTTTTCAGCGCATCATCCACGTTCTTTTTCAGTGGGATAGCGCGTCCGGCGCGTACGCCTTCGTCGGCGGTGATCACCAGGCGTGAATTGGAGTCGATAATACGTCCGGCGACGGCTTCCGGTGAGAAACCGCCGAAGATGACAGAATGCACGGCCCCAATGCGGGCACAGGCCAGCATGGCAACCGCAGCCTCTGGCACCATCGGCATATAAATGGCCACCACGTCACCTTTTTTAATGCCTAAATCCAGTAGCGTATTGGCGAAACGGCAGACATCGCGATGCAACTCGCGATAGGTAATGTTTTTGCTTTGGGTAGCGTCATCGCCTTCCCAGATAATGGCGGTACGATCGCCGTTTGCCTGCAGATGGCGGTCAAGGCAGTTTGCGGCCAGGTTCAGAGTGCCGTCTTCGTACCATTTAATAGACACGTTGCCTGGCGCAAACGAGGTGTTCTTCACCTGGCTGTACGGTTTGATCCAATCAAGAATCTTTCCCTGCTCGCCCCAAAATGTGTCGGGTTCGTTAACAGATTGCTGGTACTTCGCTTCGTACTGCTCCGGATTTATCAGGCAACGATCCGCAATGTTTGCGGGAATAGCGTGTTTATGTATTTGGCTCATGGCTTTTGTTCTCCTTGTGGGATGTTAATAATATGTCTCATAAACGTTAAATGTAGGGGCATTGAGAGTTTTGTTTAGTATTTGCGCGGCAGATCACGCAATAAACGAATTGTGCAAATTAGCGACAAACTGAATTTTGAAGGGAACTAGCAAAAATTGATTAAATCTCGCGATAACATGCAGTTATCTAAAGGATTGTTGAAAAGGTGATCTGTCTCTGAATTAGACCAAAGAGTGAGAGGTTTGAGGGGTGTTATAACTCTAAAGTGGTATTTTACATACACTTACAATTGATTAAAGACAACATTTTTAGTGTGGTTTCTTGTTACAAATAGGGTGGAGCAATGTCATGACAGTATTCGTGTGGTTGCTGTTGTGGAAAACAATAAAAGAACCGCCATTGCAGATAATGGCGTCATCTGGATGAGACCCCTATGGCAAGGATAAAATCACGCGTACGCCGTTTCTTCAGCCTGTTATTACCTTTATTATTTATTTCTGCTGTTCACGCTGAACAAACTTCTGTACCTGCAAAAACCGTCACCGTTGAAGCGAAGAATGAAACCTTCGCACCTCAGCATCCCGATCAATATCTCTCCTGGAAAGCCACGTCTGAGCAATCAGCCCGTGAAGATGCACTGGCAGAAGATCCGCGTCTGGTGATCCTGTGGGCGGGATACCCATTCTCGCGCGATTACAACAAACCGCGGGGACACGCGTATGCCGTGACCGATGTCCGTGAAACCTTACGTACCGGCGCACCAAAAACGGCAGAAGATGGTCCGTTGCCGATGGCCTGCTGGAGCTGTAAAAGCCCGGACGTAGCGCGTCTTATCCAGAAAGACGGTGAAGATGGCTACTTCCACGGTAAATGGGCGCGCGGCGGTCCGGAAATTGTTAACAACCTCGGTTGTGCGGATTGCCATAATACCGCGTCACCAGACTTCGCCAAAGGCAAGCCAGAACTGACTCTGTCGCGTCCTTATGCAGAACGTGCGATGGAAGCCATCGGCAAACCGTTTGAGAAAGCCGGTCGCTTTGACCAGCAATCCATGGTCTGCGGCCAGTGTCACGTGGAATACTACTTCGACGGTAAAAACAAAGCCGTTAAGTTCCCGTGGGACGACGGCATGAAAGTCGAGAACATGGAGAAATACTACGACAACATTGCTTTCTCTGACTGGACCAACTCCCTGTCTAAAACGCCGATGCTGAAAGCGCAGCACCCGGAGTATGAAACCTGGAGCGCGGGCATTCACGGCAAGAACAACGTGACCTGTATCGACTGCCACATGCCGAAAGTGCAAAACGCGGAAGGCAAGATCTACACCGACCATAAGATTGGTAATCCGTTCGATAACTTCCCTCAGACCTGCGCGAACTGCCACACCCAGGACAAAGCGTCCCTGCAAAAAGTGGTCGCCGAGCGTAAACAGGCCATTCATGACCTGAAAATCAAGGTTGAAGATCAGCTGGTTCGTGCGCACTTCGAAGCGAAAGCCGCATGGGATGCGGGCGCGACTGAAGCGGAAATGAAGCCGATTCTGGAAGATATCCGTCACGCACAATGGCGCTGGGACCTGTCTATCGCCTCACACGGCATTCATATGCACGCCCCGGAAGAAGGTCTGCGGATGCTGGGTAGCGCAATGGATAAAGCCGCTGACGCGCGTACCAAACTGGTCCGTCTGCTGGCGACCAAAGGCATCACGCATGAAATTCCGTTGCCGGATATCTCGACCAAAGAGAAAGCCCAGGCGGCGATTGGTCTGAACATGCAGCAAATCAATGCTGAGAAGCAGGACTTCATCAAAACGGTGATTCCGCAGTGGGAAGATCAGGCGCGTAAAAACGGTCTGTTAAGCCAATAACCCCATTTCGCCCCGCAAGGGGCGGATAACTCAACGGAGTGAATATGAGCGTATTACGTTCGTTATTAACTGCTGGGGTGCTGGCGTCAGGCTTGTTATGGAGCCTGAGTGGAATCACTGCCACGCCAACGCCACAGGAGTCGGATCAACGCTGGACGGTTACCCAACAGCGTAATCCGGATGCCGCTTGTCTGGACTGTCACAAGCCGGATACCGAAGGCATGCATGGTAAGCATGCGGAAGTCATCAACCCGAATAACAAACTGCCGGTCACCTGCACCAACTGTCACGGCCAGCCGTCACCGAACCACCGTGAAGGGGTGAAAGATGTGATGCGCTTTAATGAGCCGATGTACAACGTGGAGCAGCAGAACAGCGTCTGTATGTCCTGTCACCTGCCTGAGCAGCTGCAAAAAGCGTTCTGGCCGCACGATGTCCACGTAACCAAAGTGGCGTGTGCCAGCTGTCACTCACTGCATCCGAAGCAAGACACGATGCAAACGCTGAGCGATAAAGGACGGATCAAGATTTGCGTCGATTGCCACAGCGATCAGCGTAACAATCCGAACTTTAACCCGGCGTCGATTCCGTTGCTTAAGGAGCATCCATGAGTTGCTCTCGTCGCCAGTTTATCACCGGCGTCGGCGCGCTGGTGGCAGTGAGCGGGACGGCGGGGCGCGTTGTGGCGAAGACGCTGAACATCAACGGCGTGCGTTACGGTATGGTACATGATGAGTCATTATGCATCGGCTGTACGGCCTGTATGGATGCTTGTCGCGAAGTCAACAACGTGCCGGAAGGCGTATCGCGTCTGACGATTATTCGCAGTGAGCCACAGGGTACGTTTCCTGATGTGAAGTATCGCTTCTTCCGTCACTCGTGCCAGCACTGCGACCACGCTCCCTGCGTTGACGTCTGCCCGACGGGGGCATCGTATCGCGATGCCGCCAGCGGCATTGTGGATGTGAACCCGGACCTTTGTGTTGGCTGCCAGTACTGCATCGCCGCGTGTCCTTATCGCGTGCGCTTTATCCATCCGGTGAGCAAAACGGCGGATAAATGCGATTTCTGCCGGAAAACCAACCTGAAAGCGGGCAAACAGCCCGCCTGCGTTGAGTCATGTCCGACGAAGGCGCTGACGTTTGGTAATCTGGACGATCCCAACAGCGATATCTCCCGTTTGTTGCAGCAGAAAACGACCTACCGTTACAAGCTGGCGTTGGGTACAAAACCGAAGGTCTACCGCGTTCCCTTTAAATTTGGGGAGGTGAGCCAATGACATCCGCTTCTGCATTTCATTTTGAATCATTGGTGTGGGACTGGCCCATTGCCATCTATCTGTTCCTGATAGGTATCTCTGCCGGACTGGTCACGCTGGCGATTCTGCTGCGTCGCTTCCATCCGGAGGCGGGCGGTTCGGACAGCACGCTGCTGCGCACTACTCTGGTGTTAGGACCGGGGGCGATTATCCTCGGTCTGTTAATTCTGGTGTTCCACCTGACGCGTCCATGGACTTTCTGGAAACTGATGTTCCACTACAGCTTCACTTCGGTGATGTCAATGGGGGTCATGCTGTTCCAGTTGTACATGGTGGTGTTAGTGCTGTGGCTGGCAAAAATCTTTGAAAAAGAGGTGATTGCCCTGCAACAGCGCTGGCTGCCGCGGTTAGGTATCGTGCAGAAAGTATTGACGCTGATCGGGCCTTTCCATCGTGCGCTTGAGACGTTAATGCTGGTGCTGGCGGTTCTGCTCGGGGCGTACACCGGCTTCCTGCTGTCGGCGCTGAAATCTTACCCGTTCCTGAATAACCCGATTCTGCCGGTGCTGTTCCTGTTCTCTGGGATCTCCTCCGGCGCCGCGGTGGCGCTGATCGCCATGGCGTTACGCCATCGTAGCAACCCGCACAGCACCGAAGCGCACTTTGTGCACCGCATGGAAGTCCCGGTGGTATGGCTGGAGATCTTCCTGCTGGCGGCGTTCTTCGTCGGTCTGGCGTTGGGCGATGACGGCAAAATGCGTGCGCTGGCGGCGGCATTGGGCGGCGGATTCTGGACCTGGTGGTTCTGGCTTGGCGTGGCTGGGCTTGGGCTGATACTGCCGATGCTGCTAAAACCCTGGGCCAACCGCAGTTCGACGTTTCATGGCGTGCTGGCAGTCTGCGGCGCCAGCCTGACCGGCGTACTGCTACTGCGCTTTTTTATACTCTATGCGGGTCAGCTAACCGTTGCGTAAGGTGATATCTGGACGTTCTCCTTCCTGAAGCCGGTTTTCTGGCGCTGTTATTAAGCCTCGGGGTCAACGTGTTGACCCCGCTTGCCGTGTTGGTGGGTGTCCGCCAGCGCTGGCAAGGGATGATGCGCCTTGCAACGGTGGGTGTATGGGCGCAATTTATCCTGCTGCTGCTGGCTTTTGTCATTCTGGTATTCTGCTTTTTGACCAGCGATTTTTCGGTGGTCTACGTTGCTCAGCACAGTTACAGTCTACTGCCGTGGGGATTAAAACTGGCGGCGGTGTGGGGCGGTCATGAAGGATCGCTGCTGCTGTGGGTGCTGTTTCTTTCCGGCTGGAGCGCGCTGTTTGCTCTTCGCTATCGGCGTGATACCGACGCGCTGTTTCCGCTGACGCTCAGCGTCCTTTCAATGATAACGGCCCTGCTGCTGCTGTTTGTGGTGGTATGGTCCGATCCGTTCGTGCGCATCTTCCCGCCAGCCATTGAAGGGCGCGACCTTAACCCGATGCTGCAACATCTCGGGTTAATCCTCCATCCACCTCTGCTGTATCTGGGTTACGGTGGTTTGATGGTGGCGGCAGGCGTGGCGCTGGCCTCGCTGCTACGTGGTGACTTTAATGCGCAGAGCGCCTGGGTGTGCTGGCGCTGGGCGCTGCCCGGCTGGTGCGCGCTGACGCTGGGAATTATCCTCGGCTCCTGGTGGGCCTATTGCGAGCTGGGCTGGGGCGGCTGGTGGTTCTGGGACCCGGTTGAAAATGCCTCCTTATTACCCTGGCTTTCCGCCAGCGCGCTGCTGCATAGCCTGTATATCACGCGCCAGCGCGGAATCTTCCGCCACTGGTCGCTGCTGCTGGCGATCGTCACGCTGATTTTATCGCTGCTGGGGACGCTGATTGTGCGTTCCGGCATTCTCGTTTCGGTGCATGCTTTCGCGCTGGATAACGTCCGCGCCGCGCCGCTGTTTGCGCTGTTTACCGTGTTGAGTCTGGCGTCGCTCGGGCTGTACGCCTGGCGGGGCCAGCAAGTCCGGCAGAATGCGCGTTTTGGCGGTTGGTCACGCGAGATGCTGATTCTGGTTGCGCTGCTGCTCTTTAGTGCGGTGCTGCTGATTGTGTTGATTGGCACGCTCTACCCGATGATTTACGGGCTGTTCGGCTGGGGACGGCTCTCCGTAGGCGCACCGTACTTTAACCGCGCTACGCTGCCTTTTGGCCTGCTGATGCTGCTGGTTATCGTGCTGGCAACGGTCAGAAGCCGCAACGTGTCTTTCCGCATCCAGCTTCCGGCACTGCTGGCGCATGCCGGGGTGCTGATGTTTGCGGCGGGGATCGTCTTTTCCAGCGGTAGCCGTCAGGAGATAAGCCTGAACCTGAGCCCTGGGCAGCAGGTTGAACTGGCGGGTTACATTTTCCGTTTTGAGCGTCTCGACCTGGAAGCCAAAGGTAACTACACCAGTGAAAAAGCGCAGATCACGCTGTGGCACAATGAGAAACGTATTGGCAGCCTGCAACCCGAAAGGCGCTTCTATGCCGCGCGCCGTCAACAGATGATGGAGCCGGGGATCCGCTGGAATCTGATGCATGACTGGTACGCGGTAATGGGTGAAAAAACCGGACCTGACCGCTATGCCATGCGTTTGTACGTGCAGACCGGCGTGCGCTGGATTTGGGGTGGGGGACTCTTAATGGTCTTTGGCGCGCTGCTGAGCGGATGGCGAGGAAGGAAGCGTGATGCGTAAATTAATAACAGCGTTGCCCGATGGCGGCGTAAACGCCTTATCCGGCCTACAGGCAGCGCGAACCGTAGGCCGGATAAGCGCAGCGCCTTCCGGCAAAAAATTTTTACTCTTAACGCTCGTCCTGTTTTTCATCACTTTCGCTACCCATGCCCAGGTTGTGGACACATGGACGTTTGCCAACCCGCAACAGCAGGAACAAGCGCTGTCCATTGCCAGCCAGCTTCGCTGCCCGCAGTGTCAAAACCAAAACTTGCTGGAATCCAATGCGCCGGTAGCGGTCAGTATGCGCCATCAGGTTTATAGCATGGTGGCGGAAGGGAAAAGCGAAGCCGAGATCACGACATGGATGACCGAGCGTTATGGTGACTTCGTTCGTTATAATCCGCCGCTGAATGAGCAAACGCTGCTGCTGTGGGCGTTACCGTGCCTGTTGTTATTGCTGGTAGGGGTGGTGGTCTGGCGAGTGAGAAGACGTCAGCATACGGAGGCAGGTGAACAATGAACCAGTCCGAACCGCTGTTACGCCCAATGCCTGTGAAGCGGCTGACCGCTGCGGCGGTGCTGATGGTTGTGGCCTGCATTGGAGGCTACTTGTTGACGCCAAAATGGCAGGCGGTTCGTCAGGAGCAGACGCGGCTGGCGGACCCTTTACATGCTTTCTCCGATGAGAATGTTCAGGAAAAACAGTTGCTTTTGCTGCAATCGCAGATTCGCGCTAATCCCCAGGACGGCGTGAAATGGGCGCAACTCGGGGAGTACTATCTTTGGCAAAACGCGTATCATAATGCGCTGCTGGCCTACGAGCAGGCGCTGCGTGTCGGCGGTGAAAATGCTGAGATCTATTCAGCGATGGCAACGGTATTGTATTACCAGGCCGGACAACATATGACGCCGCCCACTCGCGAGATGATTGATAAGGCTCTGGCGCTGGACCCGGCAGAGGTCACCGCGCTGATGCTGTTAGCCTCAGATGCGTTTATGCAGGCAGACTACGCCCAGGCTATTTCAGTGTGGCAAAAGGTTATGGATTTAAACTCGCCGAGGGTGAACCGGGCACAGCTCGTTGACTCTATTAATATGGCGAAGTTATTGCAGAATCGGCAAAAATAAATTTGTTTTTTTTGTGATTTGTATCATTTGTCCTGTTTAAAAAACAGGCAAACGAACAAATGGGCGAAAAAAACTCACACCATGACTTCTTCATTTTTGAACATATTAAAATTCTTTTATAACAAAAAGTTATTCATCAATACCGCGATAAAATTGCATTTTTATGCATAAAATCAGCCAAAAGCCCTGTTCTTAGAGGGTTGCGCGGAATGCCATGCAGATGATAATGATAATAAGCGTTAAAAAACTCCATAAACGAACGCAACACAATTCATACCCTTTCAGTATGTACTATTCCCACACACCGCATGTGGAATAGCGCTCCATCGAGGAAGTCCGTTGTTATGAAAAATTTGAAAGTCAGCCTGGCATGGCAGATTCTAATCGCCATGGTGCTGGGCATTCTGCTAGGGAGTTACCTGCATTACCATAGTGACAGCCGTGAATGGCTGGTTGTAAACCTGCTGTCACCGGCGGGCGATATCTTTATCCATCTGATCAAAATGATCGTTGTGCCCATTGTCATCTCTACGCTGGTTGTCGGTATCGCCGGAGTCGGTGATGCAAAACAGCTGGGCCGCATTGGCGCCAAAACTATTCTCTATTTCGAAGTGATCACCACCGTGGCGATTATCCTTGGGATCACGCTGGCTAATGTGTTCCAGCCGGGTTCCGGGATTGATATGTCGCAACTGGCGACCGTGGATATTTCGAAATATCAAAGCACGACTGCAGAAGTACAGAGCCACGCGCATGGTTTGATGGGGACAATTTTGTCACTGGTGCCGACCAATATCGTCGCCTCAATGGCAAAAGGCGATATGCTGCCGATTATCTTCTTCTCGGTGCTGTTCGGTTTAGGCTTGTCTTCCCTGCCGGCAACTCACCGCGAGCCGCTGGTTACCGTGTTCCGCTCTATTTCCGAAACCATGTTTAAAGTGACCCACATGGTTATGCGCTATGCGCCAGTCGGCGTTTTCGCGCTGATTGCCGTTACCGTCGCGAACTTCGGTTTTGCCTCCCTGTGGCCGCTGGCGAAGCTGGTGCTGTTGGTGCACTTTGCCATCCTGTTCTTCGCGCTGGTGGTGCTGGGGATTGTCGCGCGTATCTGCGGTTTGAGCATCTGGATCCTGATCCGCATTCTGAAAGACGAGTTGATTCTGGCTTACTCTACCGCCAGCTCCGAGAGCGTACTGCCGCGTATTATCGAGAAGATGGAAGCCTATGGCGCACCGGCTTCAATCACCAGCTTTGTGGTGCCGACCGGCTACTCATTCAACCTTGATGGTTCAACGCTGTACCAGAGTATTGCCGCGATCTTTATTGCGCAGCTGTATGGTATCGACCTGTCGCTGTGGCAGGAAATCGTGCTGGTGTTGACGTTGATGGTGACCTCGAAAGGGATTGCGGGCGTGCCGGGCGTATCATTCGTGGTGCTGCTGGCAACGCTGGGCAGCGTGGGGATCCCGCTGGAAGGCCTGGCGTTTATTGCCGGTGTTGACCGTATCCTCGACATGGCGCGTACCGCGCTGAACGTGGTGGGTAACGCACTGGCGGTGCTGGTTATCTCCAAGTGGGAACACAAATTTGACCGCAAAAAAGCGTTGGCCTATGAGCGCGAAGTATTAGGTCAGTTTGATAAGACCGCCTTGTAGGCCGGATAAGGCAACGCCGCCATCCGGCAACCTTCTCCGGGTTGCCTGATGGCGCTACGCTTATCAGGCCGACAACGGCTACCCATTGGTTAACTTATCAAACTCTTCGCAGCCGGTATCGAATCCTTCCGTACAGCTCAAATTCAGCCAGTGCAGTGCCTTCTGTTTATTCTTCACGATAAAACCCTGCTCACCGTTTAAGAACATCATCCCAGCCCAGTATTCGGAATAACCGGTGCGGGAAATGGCAGAGCTACGTTTGAAATACCACGTCGCTTTCTCATCGTCTGCGGGAATACCCACGCCGTTGGCGTAAATCAGCCCAAGCAGCATTTGCGCGTCGACGGCGGAGTCGTTTTCCAGGTCCTCGGAGGCGTTTTGCAGCAAGGTAATGGCTTTGGGGTAATCGGTGTGTCCAGCCTGAGTGTTGACCAGAATACGCGCCAGCGTAATTTCCCCGGTTTTACTGCCTGCCTGGGTCGCTTTTTCCGCCAGCGTTTTGGCCTGGGGGTAATCCAGACTGACCGGATTGGTAATCTTAATCTGAGCCAGCAATGCGTAAGCATCGGCATCACCATTGTCGGCGGCTTTTTGCGCCCAATATTCCGCTTTACCCAAATCGCCTGAGCTAAACCAGGTATCAGCGAGGAAATATTGTGCACGTCGGTCTCCGGACTCGGCGGCTTTCAAAAACTGACTACCGGGCTCTTCGGCATGGACAAAGCATGTCATTAACACCATCAAGGCGAAAAGTCGTTTCATCTTATATTTAGATTTAGTGTAGGGAATGAACAGTATAGAGAGATTATGTGCATAAAAAAACGGCCTCCGAATGGAGGCCGTCAGGGGAAGCTTAACCCATCGCGCTTTCGCGCAGGCTGGCTTTCAGCTTGGTGTACTCATCAATGACATACTGCTCGGCAGCGCGCTGATCGGCAATGCGTTCAACGTTTACAGCACAGTACTTGTACTCCGGCGTTTTGGTAATCGGGCTTAAGTTCTCGGTCACCAGTTCATTACATGCACCAATCCACCACTGGTAGGTCATGTAAATCGCGCCTTTGTTTGGACGATCGCTGACTGCCGCACGGGTAATGACCCGGCCTTTACGCGAGTTCACCCACACCAGCTCTTCATCCTGGATGCCCAGGCGTTCTGCGTCGGCGGTGTTGATCTGGGCATAGCCCGGTTCATCCGCCAGCGCGGCCAACGCCGCACAGTTACCGGTCATCGAGCGGCAAGAGTAGTGGCCGACTTCACGCACTGTAGACAGTACCATCGGGTACTCCTCAGTGAGTTTGTCGATTGGCGCTACCCAGTCGCAGGTGAAGAACTGCGCCAGGCCGTTCGGGGTGTCGAACTTCTCTTTGAAGAGATAAGACGTACCCTGGTCGGCTTCTGAGGTGTCGCGGCAAGGCCACTGGATATAACCCAGTTCACCCATTTTCTCGTAAGTGGCACCGTAGAAATCCGGGCACAGATGACGCAACTCGTCCCAGATTTCCTGGGTGTTGTTGTAGTGCATCGGGTAGCCCATACGGGTGGCGATTTCACTGATAATCTGCCAGTCCGTTTTCAGATCCCACTTCGGCTCAACGGCTTTAAAGAAGCGCTGGAAGCCACGGTCAGCTGCGGAGAATACGCCTTCATGCTCACCCCATGACGTAGACGGTAAAATAACGTCTGCGGCAGCGGCAGTTTTGGTCATGAAGATATCCTGCACGATGACCAGTTCCAGATCCTCAAAGCCTTTGCGCACTGCGGAGAGTTCAGCATCGGTTTGTAATGGATCTTCACCCATGATGTACGCCGCGCGTACTTCGCCATGCGCTGCACGGTGCGGCAGTTCGCTGATGCGATAGCCGGTATGAGCAGGCAGACTTTCCACGCCCCAGGCTTTAGCGAACTTCTCGCGGTTAGCCGGATCTTTCACATACTGATAGCCCGGATAAGTATCCGGCAGCGCGCCCATGTCACATGCGCCCTGAACGTTGTTCTGCCCACGAACCGGGTTAACGCCCACGCTCGGCTTACCGAGGTTGCCGGTCAGCATTGCGAGGCTGGTCAGTGAACGCACGGTTTCCACGCCCTGATAGAACTGGGTAACACCCATGCCCCACAGGATTGCCGCGCTTTTCGCCGTGGCATACATACGTGCAGCCTGACGAATATCCTGCGCGCTAACGCCAGTGATATCTTCGACGGACTCCGGCGTGTAGCCTTCGACGATCTTGCTGTACTCTTCGAATCCTTCCGTACGGGAGGCGACGAACGCCTGGTCGTACAGTTTTTCTTCGATGATGACATGCCCCATGGCGTTGAGCAGCGCGATGTTCGAGCCGTTTTTCAACGCGATGTGCATGTCGGCAATACGCGCGGTTTCAATTTTGCGCGGATCGCAGACGATGATTTTCGCCCCGTTACGTTTAGCATTAATCACGTGATTCGCCACGATCGGGTGGGAATCCGCCGGGTTGTACCCGAAGATGAATACTAAATCTGTGTTATCAATTTCATTGATAGCATTACTCATTGCGCCGTTACCGACCGATTGGTGCAGACCTGCAACCGATGGGCCGTGTCAGACGCGAGCGCAGCAGTCAACGTTATTGGTACCAATAACGGCGCGCGCGAATTTTTGCATTACATAGTTGGTTTCGTTACCCGTACCGCGAGATGAACCGGTCGTCTGAATAGCGTCCGGGCCATACTTCGCTTTGATGGCGCTCAGACGACTGGCGACGTAATCAAGCGCTTCATCCCAGGAAACGGATTCCAGTTTGCCGCCACGCTGGCGACGGATCATAGGGGTTTTCAGACGAGGGGTCAGGATCTGGGTATCATTGATAAAATCCCAGCCATAGTAGCCCTTCAGACACAAGGTACCCTGGTTGGTTTTCCCCTGCGCCGCTTCAGCCCGGACGATTTTGCCGTTATCGACCACCAGGTTGATTTTGCAACCTGATGCGCAATATGGGCAAACCGTGACGACTTTTTTCATCGGTCTCGCTCCAGTTAATCAAATCGCGCATACGCGCTTGTCGTTTTTGTTATGCATCTTTTATGCCATGTTTTTATCAGGGGCATTAGTCGATATTACGGGCGAATTTTGCGCAAAACTCTGACGAAAAACAGGCTGTCGTCATATTTGACGTGACGAATCTCCAATACGTGACGGCCCGGCAGTGTGACCGAGGTTATGTTTCCCGCACATCCTTGTGCCTTATCGCTGTCACTCTGTGCAGAATCAATCACACTCATTTAAGTTGGCCAGAAATGGGGAAAAACAATGAAGCCAGCCATACTGGTTGTGGATGATGACATCGCTGTCTGCACGCTTTTACAGGATGTGCTGAGCGAACACGTCTTTACAGTGACCGCCTGTCACACCGGGCAGGAGGCGCTGCGCTGCATTGAGACTCAGCCGGATATCGCTCTGGTATTACTGGATATGATGTTGCCCGATATTAACGGCCTGATGGTGCTACAACAGGTGCAGAAGTTGAGGCCCGGATTACCGGTGGTGATGCTGACTGGGCTTGGCAGCGAGTCGGATGTGGTTGTCGGGCTGGAAATGGGGGCTGACGACTATATCGGTAAGCCGTTCAATGCGCGGGTGCTGGTAGCTCGGGTAAAGGCGGTGCTCAGACGCGTTGGCGTGTTAACGGCAGAAAGCGGCGGTCCGCAAACCACGGGGCTTTCTTTCAATGGCTGGCATCTCGATACCGCCGGTTGCCAGCTGCATAATCCCCAGCAGTTGAAGGTGGAGTTGACGCAGGGGGAATACAGCCTGCTGTTGGCGCTGGCCCAAAATGCCCGCCGGGTGCTGAGTCGGGAACAACTGCTGGAGCTGACGCGCAGCGACAGCGTTGAGGTGTTTGACCGCACTATTGACGTGTTAATCATGCGGCTGCGGCGAAAAATAGAGAACAACCCGCACCAGCCAATGTTGATAAAAACCCTGCGCGGGCTGGGTTATGTGTTTGCCGCCGACGTGCAACATCACGATAAGGCGGCGTGATCGTGTGCAGTTGCCGGATGCGGCGTAAACGCCTTATCCGGCCTACAAAAGCGAAAACGACCCCGTAGGCCTGATACGGTCGTAGGCCTGATAAGCGCAGCGCATCAGGCGTCAGCCATTTCTGCTTTTAACTCTGCCAGCGTCTTCGCGCCATCTATCGCGTTGGCGCATAGCAAACTTGCCCGCGCACAGGCGTGTGCCAACCTGACGCTGTCCGTCAGCGACCAACGCTCATGACAGCCATACAAAAATCCAGCGCAAAACGCATCTCCCGCCCCGACGCTGCCAACGATCTCCTCCTGCGCCAGGTATTGCGACGGGATCCAGACGCCCGGCACATCCGGCGCTTCACCCCAGGCACCTTCCGGACAGTGGATCACCACCCGCTGGCGCACGCCTGCATTCAATAATTCGTGTGCGGCGGTGGCGATGTGCGCAATATGCAGTTCGCCGTTGGGCTGGCGGATCTCCAGCCCGCTGAACTCCCCGGCTTCCAGCTCGTTAATCACCAGATAGTCGAGATGGCGCAGGGCTGGCATCACCAGCGGTTGATAGCGCGGGTCGCCCTTGCGTGAGACCAGATCCAGCGACGTTTCAAAGCCGTTGTCGCGCATTTGCGCCAGCAGCCGTGCGCTACGCGTCCCGTACTCCTCATCCGGCATGTCCAGACTGTCGAGCAGCAGCAGATATCCCAGATGGAAGATTTTCATCGAGGTATCCAGTTGCTCAAACGCAGGCAGATCGAGTAGCCGATTGGCACCCGGTGAGTGGAAAAAGGTGCGCTGACCGCTGGGATCGGTCATCACCTGCGACATCGACGTGGGGGCGAATGTGGTGCGCTGCACGTGTTGGCGATTAACGTGATACTGCTCCAGCATCGCCATGATGTAGTCGCCGTCGCTGTCCTGACCGATTAACCCCACCGCCTGTAGCGGCAGTCCGGCGTGCATTTTCGCCAGCGTCAGCAGCACATTAAGCGGCGCACCGCCCGTGGCGCGTTCGCTACGGGTGATTTCCGCCAGCCAGCCGCGTTCCGGCCACTGCACAATTTGATGCACGTGATCGACCAGCATGTTGCCTGCGGCGATAACGCCTTTGCGTTCCATCAGGCCCGTCCCGCGCTGCCAAAAATGCGCATCTGTTCCGAAACGGTATCGGTAATGGCCTCTTCAATGCCGAGCAGCAGTTCGGCGAATTCGTCGTACAGCGGCTGGCGATTCGCCATCCGCGCCTCTACTGCCGTCAGCGCCGCCTGCGACATGCCGGTATAGAAGTTGATTTTATGAATGCCGAGTTCAATCGCGCGCTTGAAATCGTCGTCGCTGATGCCGGAACCGCCGTGCAGTACCAGCGGGATTGCCGCCTGCTGGCGAATAGCGTCCAGACGCGGGAAGTCGAGCAGCGGTTCGCCTTTATATTTGCCGTGGGCATTGCCAATGGCGACCGCCAGCGCGTCAATCCCGGTTCTGTCGACGAAATCACGCGCCATCATCGGGTCGGTAAACAGCGACTCGTCGGCATGGCCGTACAGCGCGCCGCCCTCATCACCACCCACCGCGCCCAGTTCGGCTTCCACCGATACGCCGACGGCGTGGCACATCTTTACCACTTCTCGGGTCTGGCGGATATTTTCTTCATACTCCAGCGTGGAGCCATCGAACATTACTGAACTGAACCCTAAGCGTAGTGCCCGAACCACCGACTCAAAGTGCAGGCCGTGGTCAAGGTTCAACACCACCGGAATGTCATGCCGTGCGGCTTCGAATTTGACCGCTTCGACCAGAGAATCCAGCGAGATATATTTAAAGTGCACCTCGGCGATGTTGATGATAAACGGCGAACGTTCTTGCTTTGCCGCGGCAAACAGCGCACGCAGGAAGTGTGAATCCAGAACGTTAAACGCCCCTAAGGCATAGCGATGCTCACGGGCATGGGCAAGGCCATCAGCGAGAGATATCAACGGCATAATGCGCTCCTTGGTTAGCGGAACAGGCGATATTCGTTACACAGCACCAGCTGCGCAGGTTCGTCTTCTTCAATGTCGTTATAGCGGGCGATCGGTTGCAAAAAGTGGTTATCGTGGTCGTCGTCATTAACAGACGAAACCTCGCCGACCAGCACGTCGCCAAAACCTTTTTCCGCCCAGAAGCTGTGATACAGGCCCGGTGGCAGGCAGATGCTTTCACCCGGTGTCAGGCGCAACTGACTGCCTGCCGCATGGGTTTGCCGACAGCCGTCAATCACCACGCTTACGTCGGTCTGCTCCGTTTGCTCCCGGATCCCCGCATTCCACAGTTCCACTATTAAATTGCCGCCGCCGCGATTGATAATGTCTTCGCGCTTGCGCCAGTGAAAATGCATCGGCGTGACCTGTGCATCGCGAACATGCATGATTTTCTCGGCGTAGCATTTTTCATAAGGCATACCTTTCGGCGAGCCGTTACGCAGAGTGAACAGCGTTAACCCTTGCGCGGCGAAATTGTTGCCGCCAAACGCGGTGACATCCCAACCGAGCTTAAGGTCGAACACTTCGCCCCAGGCAGAGGCATCAAGCTTGTGCCATTGGGTCGGAGGGAAACTGGCAAAAGGGGGAAGATGCACGTCGTGCTGAGAGAAAAACTGGCGCGTGTGGCCAAGGATCTCGTTTATTGCGGAGCGTTTCATTGATTCTCCTGTGGCTGATAAGATGACCTTTATGCGGCCCTCTCTCAAGGGGAGAGGGAGAAAACCAAAATCTTTCCTTAGGAACACATGGGCATAATCCAGTTACCTCTCCCCTCACAGCAGAATAGGGAATAGTTATATTTTATTGTGTTTTTTTATGGGAGGATGTGATTTATTCAATAAAAAAATAAATAAAAAGAATGCTTCTATAAATGTTATTGTAAATCATTGGGTTAATGTTTTGTTTTTTTTAGTTCCCTCTCAGTTTTTGGAACCATTTGGATGTGACTGCTTGATCGTTGCCTCACGGTGAAAAACGAATGCGGCGTTATATAAATCGTTTTGTTAAAAAATTATTTCATTGAATCTAAAATCGCGTCAGTTAATCGTTTATTTATATGTCGTAATTATATTACGTGTTTGACTAATAATAATTAATTTACTTTCCAGATTTTTTTTCAGTAAAAAAACAACCTTTTTTTATTATTGTTGATATGCTGACTGGACTTTATTTCTTATGTATTACTTTCTTTTTGCAAGGGATGCGATAATGAAAAAAGGTTCGGGTTTCTATAATCTTGAAGGTATAGTTTCAGAGGAGAGTATCAATAAGTATTTATTCTCCGTAAGGGGTGAGAGTAAATTAGGGTTGCTGGATGTTGAAACAATTGAAGGTCATGAAAAGTTAAGTAAACCATACAGTTATAAAATTACATTCACATCAAAACAAAAAAGCATCCCTCCTGACTCACTTCTTAACATTGAAGGCTCGCTGAAAATCAGAGCACCTAATCATAGCTGGAATAAATATATTCAAGGTTCTGAGATGTGGCTATATGAACGGCAAATTGAAGGCGTCATTACGTCATTTTCGCTTATTAGTACATCAGCGGATGAATCACTGTATGAAATCAGGCTGGAGCATAAGCTGGCATTACTCTCACGACGCAAGCGTTCGGCTATTTACCTGAACATAAATGTGCCGAAACTGGTCACGCAGATCCTCAAAGAACATGCTTTTGCCGATTATGAAATCGACTTTGATAATCTTGTTTGTATCTATCCCAACCGGGAAATGATCGTCCAGTGGGAGGAGTCGGATTTAGCGTTTATCAGCCGCATCCTGTCAGAAGTTGGGATCTGGTTCAGGATCGCAAATCATCATGCTGTTTCGCACATTATGGTGGTTATTTTCAGTGATTCACAATGCCAGTACATTTTTGATCAAAAGATTATGCACTCATCCCATGCCGGGCTGACATCAAATGAGTATTCGATCGATCAGCTGGTATCAAAGCACAACGTTGTCTCCGCTGGCGTTAAAGTGAAGAACTTTGATTACAGGCTGGCAAACTCGCTGATGCTAAATGCTGACGCCGATGTGTCTGCGGAAAGGACTACGGCATATGGCACAGAGTATCGCTATGCGGATATCCATCATCAGCCAGGATCGCAATTTGCCGAGGCGCAGCCAGGCGAGTCCAGCTGGTTTTACGCCAAACTGCATCACGAAATTATTCTTAATAATCAATCCATTTTAACCGGTATGACCACCAGTCCGTCGATCGTGCCGGGGATGGTGCTGGAAATTGACGGCGCCATTCCACATGCCTTCGCCTCTGGATTTGTGGTAACGGCAATGCAGGTGACGGGGAGGCGTGATGCAGCGCTCCAGTCCCGGCTTATCGGTATTCCCTACAGCCAGAACGTTTGTTTTCGACCGCAGCCGCTACCCCGGCCACGTATTGCAGGTACTGTTCCCGCGATCGTTTCATCACCAATAGACAATGACCAATATGCTCATATCGATGTGCAGGGTCGCTATTGGGTGAAGTTTGATTTTGACCTCGACCAGCACAGGCAAGGTTATGAAAGCATGCCCGTTCGTCTGGCGCGGGTTTATGCCGGTGATACTTATGGTCATCACTTTCCGTTAATCCAGGGCACAGAGGTCGCCATTGCGTTTGAAGGCGGCGATCCGGAAAGACCTTTTATTGCGCACGCCCTGCATCATGCTCCAAAGCCTGATCCCGTTACTAGTCGCAACAATACCCGCAACGTCATCCGCACTGCGGGTCTGAATAAGCTGCGGATGGAGGATCGGCGCGGGCAGGAACACGTCAAACTGAGTACCGAGTACGGCAAAACGCAGTTGAATATGGGCCATCTGGTTGATGCTGGCGGTAAACCGCGCGGCGAAGGCGCAGAACTGCGCACCGATGACCGCGCGGTCCTGAGGGCGGCAAAGGGGATATTACTCACGACCGAGGCGCAGCCAAAAGCCCTGGGCAAGCAGCTTGATATGAGCGCAGTGGTTCAGCAGCTTCAGGACGCGCTTACGCTGGCAACGTCACTTCAGCAGAGCGCGCTGACGGCGCAGGCGTTAAATGTCGAATTGGGGCCGCAGCAGCAGCTTAACGCTGCGCTTGAACAGCTTACCCGTTCGGGACTGGTGGCCTACGCCGATCACGGTATGGCCCTGCTGACACCACAAACGATGGCATTATCAGCAGACAAAGATTTGTCGCTAAACGCCGCCAGCAACGGCAGTTTTAACGTCTTTAAAAAACTCTCAATGGCCGTTGGACAGGGCCTGTCACTTTTCAGCAGAGCTATCGGAATCAAAATCATCGCCGCAAAAGATGATATTTCCGTCCAGGCGCAGCGCGGCGAAATGGGCCTGCTTTCTGATAAGCATTTTCATATTCAGAGTATGAACGGCAACGTAACCATCAGCGCCAGGAAGAATATCCAGCTTTTGTGCGGTGGTGGCGGTATCAGAATAAATGAAGACGGCTCTGTAAAAATATTCTCTCCCGCAAAAGTGCAGTTGAAAGGCACCTCTCTTGACTGGAGCGGACCGGAGTCGGCGAAAGATAAAACCCCTGTCTTTCAGGAGGAGCAGTTTCATCGCCGCATTAAATTACATGGCTCTGGCAACCCAGACGATGTTCTGAAAAAGACAAAATTCAGACTGACTAAGGCATCAGGCGAAACCATTGAAGGCGTCACTGACGATGAAGGAATGACGCCGTTATTGGATATGACTGAAATGGACGAAATGAAAATGGAGATTTTGCCAAATGAGTAACAGTCCTTTTAATCCGCGGGTGGTGGCGACAGGTGTACAGGGCGTGCCTAAATCAACGGGCGGAAAAATGGCTGTCTGCGACGTGCCCGTTAAGTATTCCATGCCCTGCATTGTGATCCTTGTGCACGGCGTCAACGATGTGGGCGAGGCCTATCAGAATCAGGAGCAGGGTATTATCGCTGGCCTGAATGAACGTATGGGCCGCACGGATATGTATCCGCATGAATGGCAGCAGTACAAAATGGATATGGGCGATGGCGAGCAGCAGAATGTAAAAATGCCCGGACGCAGCCCGGTAATTCCATTTTATTGGGGGTATAAACCCGTCGATCATGCGACGTATATAGAAGACCAGCGGCGTTATCGCGAAGAACGGGCTAAATCAGGAGACGCCGCAAAACTGCCTTACAACGCCTATCAGGAAGATGACAACACAAAGCTGGAAAAGCTGGGGCATATTCCCCAAACCACCTTGAAATATCAGAATGATAATTTCGGCAACGTGCTGGACGATGTGTACGCCAAAGGCGGTGGTACCTTTGCCAATGCGACAACCACTATTCCGGATATGCTAGGCCCTGGCTCCGGCGGCCTGGCGAACGGTGCGGCAGGATTTGCTTCATTTCATCTGAATGGTGGGGATTTTACGCACCCTATTTGTGATAACCCGCACCGTATTTATCAGTTTTTTGCCGCGCAGCGGCTGGCTGATTTAATCCTGATGATTCGAAGAGAACCGGCAACAAAATTCGATCCCATTAATATTGTCGCGCACTCCCAGGGAACGATAATTACCATGCTGGCCAATATGCTGGTGATGCAGGCTAATGAGAAACCCGCTGACTGCGTGATTCTCAACCATTCTCCCTACGCACTGGAAAAAACGGCTGCTGAAGGTATGACGCCCGGACATCATCAAACGGATCACGCCCGGCAGCAGACGTTCCGCAATTTCTGCCAGTTGATGGCGACCAACGCCAGATATGGCAAGGGGGAATATCACACGCAAACCGAGATCGATGAATTAGAAGGCGCGCTGTGCCTGAGTAAAACCAATTCTCAATGGCGCAAGAATAAACTTTATACCCGTAATAACTTTGGCAAGGTATATAACTATTTTTGCCCCAATGACAGTGTAGTTTCATTACTTAACGTCCAGGGTTTGGGCTGGCGGGGAGTCCCCCATAACATTGCCAGCGGCATAGATAATCTGCGCCAGAGGGTTTTCTGTGAAAATGGTCCGGAAATAGGCGGCAGCCCACTGAGCGTGCCTTTTGAAATGCCGGCGTTAAAAAAAGGTTGTTTTGATCAGGATACGCTGGCGACCAGACAATATACATTTGCGGATGTTGTTGTGAATGGTGAGCAGCTCCCCGTCACCTTCAGACACCAGTTACAGGGCGCGGGAAGTCAGTATAAATATTCGATAGCGCCGGGTTCACCCGATCAGGACATCTCATTTTCTGCAAAAGCCACGGTTATTTCGCGCACTGAAACCGACACCAGAACGCTGAGCGGGGCCGGTTTTGATTCTTTACAGCCGGGCCAGAAATTAACGCCAACTGAACTTGCGATGTTCTCCAAAAAATATGGTAAGCCTTATACCAAAGGCGTTGTTCTGGGCGGGGGATACAATAAGACTGTTCAGTTGATTTATGAAAAAACGCCGGATGAGCTGCAAAAAGAATGGCTGCAATCAGAGCGGATTGGTTACAGCCAGCATTCCTCTATTGTTATGTCGAGAGATGCCCCCGCGAAAGCGATGGCCTTCGATCTGGCGGTGGGAATATGCAGGGCATTTGATCACCGCTGTGGAGAATTCTGGACCGAGCTACTCCTGCGCGGAGACTGGCGTATGAAGCGCAATGGTCTGCCAAAAACTGTGGATTATTATACAACGGGGATATTGAATAAAGCTGACACAAAAGATTACATGAATAGACCGGATGATATTTTACCGACAGGCGAGTTTGGCGTGGTTAACGAATATTGTCATTCAACAACGGTTAAACCTGCCAGACATAATGAAATATATAATACCGAGACTCCCAATCTGCAATGGGATATGCCTAAGCCGCTTAACGTTTAAGGATAAATTATGAAACTGAGAAATACGGTAGGAATAATAATCGGAGCGGTTTTACTATGCGCTATCACTGCCTGTACAAAAAAATACCCTCACAGGTAATTTACCGGTTTGATGATAATCGCTACCTGGAGTTGATCGGTTATGATTGTGAAGGATATGTTGTTTACCATGACATAAAAAGAAAGATCCACAAATCAATTTATGGCAATCCAATCTATAGGGTATTCTCGGGTGAGTTTATCCATCCCTCAGAACAGTACATACTTGTGCCTGAGTGGGAGCCAGGGGCATATAAAATATCTAAAGATTACGGACAAACGTGGCAGGTCGCAAAATATATGGCCTCTTTCCCGGCGCTGGAGAGAAACTCAGACGGTATTATGCGCGACTATCCTGAAGGAAAAGAAATAAAAAGAGTGGTGGTGGTCAATAACCAGGCGTTTATTTCCACTGCACAAGGACATTTGTATATGAGTTCATACCCTTTTGACGACCCGCGTCTGGCGCCGGGTGGTCCAGGTATAGATTATCAGTACTTTGATGACACCTATTATCTCTACAGGCCTGGCAAGCATAAATCCGGTGGCGAGTATGTGAACGGCCATACCAGTCCTGAGTTTCCAGGTGCTGCGTGGGGAACGGTGGTGTTTATGAAAGCATCTTTAGCCCATTTAACGGAAGGTTATAAGGCCAACTATCAAAACCTGCCGGACAAAGAGCCGGAGGTGGTGGGCTATAAGGGCTGGACCCGGATGCACTGCGATATGGATGCAGGGAAATAATCTGCAATGGGATATGCCCAAACCGCTTAACATTTAAGGATAAATTATGAATAAGGGAAGTGCGTTAAAAATAATAATCGGAACTATTTCGCTATGCGCTATCGCTGCCTGTACAAAAAAAACACCCTCACAGGTAATTTACCGGTTTGATGATAATCGCTACCTGGAGTTGATCGGTTATGATTGTGAAGGATATGTTGTTTACCATGACATAAAAAGAAAGATCCACAAATCAATTTATGGCAATCCAATCTATAGGGTATTCTCGGGTGAGTTTATCCATCCCTCAGAACAGTACATACTTGTGCCTGAGTGGGAGCCAGGGGCATATAAAATATCTAAAGATTACGGACAAACGTGGCAGGTTGCAAAATATATGGCTCCTTTCCCGGCACTGGAGAGAAACTCAGATGGTGTTATGCGTGACAGACCTGAAGGAAAAGAAATAAAAAGAGTGGTGGTGGTTAATAATCAGGCATTTATTTCCACTGCACAAGGACATTTGTATATGAGCTCATACCCTTTTGACGACCCGCGTCTGGCGCCGGGTGGTCCGGGTATAGATTATCAATACTTTGATGATACATATTATCTCTACAGACCAGGCAAGCATAAATCCGGTGGCGAGTATGTGAACGGCCATATGAGACCTGAATCGCCAGGGCGCGCCTGGGGAACGGTGGTGTTTATGAAAGCATCTTTAGCCCATTTAACGGAAGGTTATAAGGCCAACTATCAAAACCTGCCGGACAAAGAACCGGAAGTGGTGGGCTATAAGGGCTGGACCCGGATGCACTGCGATATGGATGCAGGGAAATAATCTGCAATGGGATATGCCAAAACCGCTTAATGTTAAAGGATGAATTATGAATAAGGGAAGTGCGTTAAAAATAATAATCGGAACTATTTCGCTATGTGCTATCGCTGGCTGTACGAAAAGAACACCCTCACAGATTATTTATCGCTATGATGATAACCGATATCTGGAATTAAAAGGCTATAATTGTGAGGGAGCGCTTTGGTATCATGATACCAGGCGGAATATACATAAAGAATTAGTAAATGGCATTTATTCAACGTATCGGATATTTTCCGGAGTATATATTCATTCGTCAGATAAGTATATTCTGATACCGCGATGGGAGCCAGGTGCATACACAATATCTAAAGACTATGGACAAACGTGGCAGGTCGCAACGTATATGTCCCCATCTCAGGGGCAAGAGAAAAATTCTGATGGGAATATGGTAGATAGACCTGAAGGAAAAGAAATAAAAAGAGTGGTGGTGGTTAATAATCAGGCATTTATTTCCACTGCACAAGGACATTTGTATATGAGCTCATACCCTTTTGACGACCCGCGTCTGGCGCCGGGTGGTCCAGGTATAGACTATCAATACTTTGATGACACCTATTATCTCTACAGACCTGGCAAGCATAAATCCGGTGGCGAGTATGTGAACGGCCATATAAGACCTGAATCTCCAGGTGATGCCTGGGGAACGGTGGTATTTATGAAAGAATCCTTAGCCCATTTAACGGAAGGTTATAAGGCCAACTATCAAAACCTGCCGGACAAAGAACCGGAGGTGGTTGGCTATAAGGGCTGGACCCGGATGCACTGCGATATGGATACAGGGAAATAATATGAAAGGTGTAATCAGGCTAAACGATCCGCTGGAAAATGGCGGATATGTCAATAAAGCTTCTGGTAGCAAGTTTATGGGAATTCCTGTCGCTTTACAGGGGGATACTGTGGTTTGTATTCTGCACAAAGGTACCTTCCCAATACTTGATTTTGAGCCAACCTGGACAATGGACGGCAAAGGCGTCGTTGTGGATGGCTGTAGGGCCGCATGTGGTTGTGCAATTAAAACCACACTACCAACGGCGGGGACAAGCAAATGAGGAAATGGAAGATACCAAACAAGAATCCCTATGAAGAACCAGAAAAATTCACGCTTAATATTATGCTGATCATTAGCTGTGCTATCTTTCTGTTTTTTATAACGTACAATATATTCAGCTGGTTGCAGGACAAGAAAGTTCCTGATGATCTGATATGGAATGCAATAGGTATCCCGTCGCTAATAGTGTTAGCAATCTGGTGTGTGGTGGTAATCACTTACGGTGTTATATCTTTTCCATGTTACTATGCGGGTTATCTTGAGCAGTATGGTATGAACCAGTGGAAAAACTGGGCAATACGGGCATTGCCTCTTTTAGACTATTCATCCATTCTCCCGGTGCCTGAACTGGCATTAAAAATTCAGAAACTAGAGGGTGAAGCGCCAGAAGGTTCTGCAACGCCGTTACGAATTGATATTGAAGTTGACTCAATGGATGACGCCAGAGTTGATAAAGTACTAAGGCAGTTGATAGAGCCCCTCAAATGTTCTCTTGTCAGGGATTATCGGCCTTTTACTACCTGGCTATACGTTAAGGGAGCGGATGACACTATCGGCAATAGTTTCAAGGCGGTGCTGGCAAGTCTGAGCATCCCCAACGATAAGGTCGGAAAAATCAATATTCTTCACAAATGTCCTGATTATTTTTTAATAAATGAGTGGGTTGATTTAAATATTTCTGAAAATAACCTGGTTATTACCGTTGAATTGCATGATGAAAATAATGCTGATTTTTTTGAAAGTGCTAATGCCTTTATTTTTACCAATACACAACTGCTTAAAGATAAAGACACACCTTTATATTTATTACGCATGATGGACAGTACCCCTTACTATCTTGATGAAATCGTAAGTACATATCTTTCTGCACAGCAAGTTGATGTCAGTAAAATTAAAAAACTATGGTTCAACTCACTGGATAAGCAGTCAAAGTTCGTATTATTTAGTGGGATAGAAAACGCAAAAACGAGCATTTTGGCCGATAGTCGATATGAACTGGAGGCCGTCACTGGGCAAAGCACAGAGGTTCAGCGCTGGGTTGTATTAGCGTTGGCTGCGGATGCTGCAAAATATGGTCAAGGCCATCAGTTATTCGCCAGTACATCCGCAGATACTATTCAATCCGGCATAATAGCTGCTAAATATCCAGGATGCTGGCCTGCACTTGATAAGCTGGATTTCCATGATTATTGGAGAGTCATAAAATTGTGCGCAATTATTTTATGGTGTATGGGATTTGTAAGTCTCGTACCACTAGAACTGTTCCAAAGTCACCCCTGGTATACGTTTGCACCTTTGGTTATTGGTATTCTGGTTATTTACACGGCGGTTATGATTTTTTCTTTTATACTGAGTCATAATATAGAAGAGGAAATGGATATTTATTACTCTCAGTTTTTATGAGGTAAGCGCCCTGACGGGCGCTCTTGCTTCTTTGACTCTCTTTGTGGCAGGAGCCTTAGTCGGTTCAGGATTTATTTCACCGTCCAACCCTTATAACTGCCGACGTTGTTTTTATCGATCATCGTCACCGGGATCAGCACGGGTTCTTTCGGGGCGGGTTTCCCCTGCAATATGTCATAGCCGATTTCGACCGCTTTGGCAGCCATCACCTGCGGATCTTGTGCCGGAGTCGCCACAAATAGTGAGTTTTCGCGCTTCAGCGCTTCTTCACCGTCTGGGGATCCATCTACGCCGACAATAAAGAATTCGCTACGCTGCGCCTGTTTTGCCGCCAGATCGGCACCGATCGCCGTCGGATCGTTAATGGCGAATACGCCGTCGATCTTCGGATTCGCCGCCAGCAGCGCGGTCATGATCTCCAGCCCGCCTTCGCGACTGCCTTTGGCGTTTTGGTTATGCGACAGCACCTTGATGTCAGGGTGGCGTTTAAACTCAGTCTGGCAGCCTTCCACGCGGTTCTGGACGGCGGAAACCGGCGGCCCGTTGATGATGACGACGTTGCCTTTGCCTTTCAGGCGGTCGGTAATGTATTTACAGGCCATTTCACCTGCCTGGGTGTTATCGGAGGTAATGGTCGCGTCTGCGCCTTCCGCTGCCACGTCAACGGCGACCACCACGATCCCGGCGTCTTTCGCGCGTTTTACCGCCGGGCCGATGCCCTTGGAGTCGGCGGCGTTAAGGATAATCATGTCGACTTTGGCGGCAATAAAGTTGTCGATCTGCGACACCTGTTGCCCCAAATCGTAACCGCTGGAAACCAGCGTTACTTTAACGCTATCACCTGCCAGCTTGCGTGCTTCCAGCTCCGCGCCTTTGGTGATCTGCACGAAGAACGGGTTGGCCAGATCGCCCACCGTAACGCCAATCGATTTCAGTTCTTTTGCCTGCACAAACGGAGCTGCAGCAAGCAGGGCGCCAGCACAGAGCGCGGTCACTAATGGCTTCAAACGCATACTCGTTTCCTCACGTAGGGTATTGTTGTTATACGCCTGATGGCGCTGCGCTTATCAGGCCTACGAATGAGCAGGCCAGTAAGCTTGTCTATGCACTTTGATGGTGTCGGGTACGGTATTTGTCGATTAGCACCGCTATGATGATCACCGCCCCTTTGATCACCAGTTGCCAGAAATAGGAGACGCCCATTAGCGTCATGCCGTTATTGAGCGTGGCGATTATCAACGCCCCCACCAGCGTGCCGGTGATGGTGCCGATCCCGCCAACAAAGCTGGTGCCGCCGAGGATCACCGCCGCGATGGCGTCCAGCTCGTAACCCATACCTAAGTTGCCGTTGGCGCTATACAGCCGCGAGGCGCTCATCACCCCGCCAAGACCTGAGAGCAAACCGCTCATGCCGTAGACGAACAGCAGCACCAGCCACACTTTGATCCCGGTTAAACGTGCGGCCTGCATATTGCCGCCGACCGCGTAGATATGAACGCCGAGCGTGGTGCGGCGCAGAATGAACCAGCACACCACCACCACCGCCAGCGCAATGACCACCAGCCACGGAACCGGGCCGAGATAGTTGTTACCGATCCACTCAAAGCTGATATTGGAGTTAATCACCGTTGTACCGTCGGCCAGCAGATAGGCCGCGCCGCGCAGCGCCGTATAGGTTCCAAGCGTGACGATAAACGGCGGTAGTCCGGCAAAAGCGACCAGCGCGCCGTTAAATAATCCCAGCACCAGGCCGAGCATCAGCGCCGCCGGAATTGACAGCATGGCAAGCTCAGGAATAAGAGAAACGACCATGGCTGCGACGGCGGTGGTGCCGAGAATCGAGCCAACCGAGAGGTCGATCCCGCCGGTCAAAATAATGAAGGTCATGCCAGCCGCCAGCACGATGTTGATCGACGCCTGACGGGTTATATTCAGCAGGTTGCTTTCGGTAAAAAAGTTGGGCGCGATAAAGCCAAATACCGCCACAATCAGGATGAGAATCGGTAAGATGCCGACTGTTTGCATCAGATCGCTCATCAGCATTCTTTTCGCGGAGGCGGATTTCGCCACCTGCTGGGGAGGGGTTGGATTATTCATGGGGCACCGCCTGATGGTGGGAGTCGTTCACGCCGGTAGCCAGCGTCATAATATTTTCCTGGGTAATACTTTGTCCGTTCAGCTCGCCGGCAATGCTTCCTTCCCGCATGACGTACACGCGATCGCTCATGCCGACGACTTCCGGCAGTTCGCTGGAGATCATCAGGATCGCTACGCCTTTGCGCGCCATATCGTTCATGATCCGGTAGATCTCGCTTTTGGCGCCAACATCCACGCCGCGCGTGGGTTCATCGAGGATCAAAATACGTGGGCCGATCGCGACCCAGCGTGAAATCAGCAGTTTTTGCTGATTTCCGCCAGACAGCCCGCCCGCGCGTACCTGTGCGTGCGGCACGCGGATGTTGAGCAGCTTGATGGCGTCATCGGAAATAGCCTGCGCCTTTTTGCGATCGAGCATGCCCCAGTTGGCGTCACGCTCCAGCGTTGCCATGGTGATGTTTTCTGCCGCTGCCAGCTCTAAAAATAATCCCTGCTCTTTGCGGTTTTCCGTCAGAAAGCCAATGCCGTGGTCAATCGCCTCGCGCGGGGAGTGGATCACTACCGGTTCACCGTCTACTTCAATCATGCCGCCGATGGCTTTACGAACGCCAAAAATCAACTGAGCCAGCTCAGAACGCCCGGCGCCGACTAACCCGGCCAGGCCGACGATCTCCCCGGAGCGTACCAGCAAACTGCACGGCTGCACTTTGTTGCCATCAGTCAGGTGATGAACGTTGAGGCGCGCTTTACCTAAGGGAATGTCGCGCTCTTTGTTGAACAGATCGCTCAACGGACGGCCCACCATCATGCGCACCAGCTCCGAGGCGTTGAGCTTGTCGCGGATCAGACTGCCAACATATTGCCCGTCGCGCAGGACGCTGACGCGGTCCGAGAGTTCGTACACTTCCGCCATGCGGTGGCTGATGTAGATAATCGCCATCCCCTCATCGCGCAGGCGCATGATCAGTTCAAACAGGCGGTGGGTTTCACGTGAGGAGAGGGCGGCGGTGGGTTCATCCATCACCAGAATGCGGCTGTTACGGTGCAGGGCACGGGCAATTTCCACCTGCTGCTGTTCGGCGATGGTCAACGTCATCACACGGTCGCTGGCCTTAAACTGGGCACCGAGTCGGTCGATGACTTTCTGCGACTGCATCACCATCTCTTTTCGCTGGACCAGACCGCCGCGCGACAGCTCGCTGCCAAGAAAGATATTTTCTGCCACTGTCAGGTTTGGCGCGAGCTGCATCTCCTGATAAATCAGCGTGATGCCTGCGCTAAGCGCGTCTTTTGGCCCGCGAATGTGGAACGGCTGACCGTCAATCAGGATCTCACCGCTGGTGGCGGTATAGGCCCCTGCGAGGATCTTCATCAGGGTGCTCTTCCCCGCGCCATTCTCGCCCATCAGGGCATGAATCTCGCCCGGCCAGACCGTTAAATCGACCCCTTTCAGCGCGTAAAATTTGCCAAACGCTTTAGCAATGTTGCGCATCTCCAGAACCGGTGTCCTGCTCATGGCGGATCTCCTGTGGGGTGGCCGATATCAGCAGTCCATCACAGGAATGTAAATGCAAAATGTCAGAAGCCGTTCATATTTGTCATATTGCGATTTTTCTTCACGGAGCGTGATATGCCGCAACCGGGACGTCACTTTTTCGCCAGTGCGCGCGGACGATTGCTGTTCTTCAATCTGCTGGTGGTGGCGGTCACGCTGATGGTGAGCGGCGTGGCGGTGCTGGGTTTTCAGCACGCAAGCCAGATTCAGGAGCAGGTGCAGCAGCAAACCGTTGACGACATGACCGGCAGCATGAACCTGGCGCGCGATACGGCGAACGTGGCGACGGCGGCAGTGCGGCTGTCGCAGGTGGTCGGGGCGCTGGAATACAAAGGGGAAGCGGAGCGGCTGCAGGAGACGCAAAGGGCGCTGAAGCAGTCGCTGGAACAACTGGCTACCGCGCCGCTGGCGCAGCAAGAGCCGGTGCTGGTCGAGCGTATTATCCAGCGCAGTAATGAACTACAAAGCAGCGTAGAAGGGATGTTGCAGCGCGGGCAGCGGCGACACCTGGAGCGTAACGCGTTGCTCAGTTCGCTGTATCAAAATCAAAGCTATTTACGTCATCTGCAAAAGTTGACCGGCGCGCAGGATGATGCGCTGCTGGGGCAGATGGACCGCTTAATTGTTGCCGCCATCGACACGCCCACGCCGCGTTCGGTGGTGAAACAACTGGATGCGGTGATGCCTGCGCTTCCCTTGCGCCATGCTAGTCCGCTGATTAGCGGTATCCTCAACGACTTCAACCAGGAGCTGCATAAGCTGGAGCCGCTCTCTTCCGCGCTGGAGCAGAGCGATTTGGCCATCAACTGGTATATGTTTCATATCAAAGCGCTGGTGGCGATCCTCAACAGCGATATCAATCAGTATGCCTCGCAGGTGGCGCTGATCTCAGAGCAGCGGGTGGCGCAAAGCCATCAGGAACTGCAATCCGGCGCGTTGTTTATTTTAGTGTTTGCGCTGCTGGCGGTGGTGATCACCGGTTTTGCCGGATGGTATATCTACCGTAATCTCGGCTCCAACCTGACGGCTATTTCACGGGCGATGACCCGGCTGGCGCACGGTGAATCAGACGTCAGCGTCCCGGCCCTGCAGCGGCGTGATGAGTTAGGCGAGCTGGCCCGCGCCTTTAGCGTCTTTGCCCGGAATACGGCGTCGCTGGAGCACACCACCCGATTGCTAAAAGAAAAAACCAGTCAGATGGAAATCGATCGCACCGAGCGTAAGGGGCTGGAAGAAGCGCTGTTGCACAGCCAAAAGCTGAAGGCGGTGGGGCAACTGACGGGTGGATTAGCACATGATTTCAATAACCTGCTGGCGGTTATTATTGGCAGTCTGGATCTGGTGAATCCGGAGTCGCCCGATGCGCCACGGGTCAATCGGGCGCTAAAAGCCGCCGAGCGCGGGGCGCTGCTTACCCAGCGACTGCTGGCCTTTTCGCGCAAACAGTCGTTGCACCCTCATGCGGTGGAGCTGAAAACGCTGCTGGAAAATCTGGGCGAACTGATGCGCCACTCTCTTCCGGCCACGTTGACGCTGGAGATTGAAGCCCAGTCTCCCGCCTGGCCCGCGTGGATTGACGTCAGCCAACTGGAAAACGCCATTATCAATCTGGTGATGAACGCCCGTGACGCCATGGACGGGCAGGCGGGCACGATTAAAATCCGTACCTGGAATCAGCGGGTCACGCGCAGCGATGGGCGCAAGCAGGATATGGTGATGCTGGAGGTTGCCGACCAGGGAAGCGGGATGTCACAGGAGGTGAAAGCCCAGGTCTTCGAGCCGTTTTTCACCACCAAACAGACCGGTAGCGGCAGCGGACTGGGGCTGTCGATGGTCTACGGTTTTGTGCGCCAGTCCGGTGGCCGGGTGGAGATTGAAAGCGCTCCCGGGCAGGGAACGACGGTCAGGCTGCAACTGCCTCGTGCCGTTGTGCCGGTGCAGGCTCAAGTGGAAGCGGTAGCGGTACATGCGGCGAACAGCGGTGAAAAACTGGTGTTGGTGCTCGAGGATGAGGATGATGTACGCCAGACGTTGTGCGAGCAATTACACCTGCTGGGCTACCTGACGTTAGAGGCCGCAAACGGGGAACAGGCGATGCATATGCTGGCGGCTTCATCCGAGATTGATATTTTTATCAGCGACTTAATGCTGCCAGGTGGTTTAAGCGGCGTGGATGTGGTTAACCATGCCCAGGCACATTATCCGCAGTTGTCCATCCTGCTGATAAGCGGTCAGGATTTACGTCCGGCGCATAACCCGGCGTTGCCGGATGTGGCGCTATTGCGTAAGCCTTTTACTCGGGGAGAGCTGGCGCAGGCGCTGCGGAAAAGTGAACAGTCATACCGCTAAGACATTGTCCTCTTCGCATACTATTTTGCGAGCTTCCTTCGGAAAACTAAACCTGCCAAAGAGATTAGGAATTCATCAAGACCAGGGAGCAAACGGGTGATGCTAATCTGAGCAAACACAGCCCGATTAGGATATAAAAGGAATTATGCCAGTACTAACAAGAGGTGATTCGCAGATGATTGTGATGCCGACAACGTATAGCCCGATGGCCGTCGCCCGCTCGTTTAAGGTGGTGGATACGTTTGAGCTTTCCGGGCGTATTCTGCTGGTTATTTATGACAGGCAAACTCCACGCGCAGCAATCATTGAAGCTGATATTGAGATTTTTAATGGCGTGCCTCGCCATCGGGTTCTTGCTGCACTGGATTTGCAGCGTAAACCCTACCTGGGCAACGATATTCTAACGGTGGAACGATGTTGGGAAGAGGCGTCTGTGTTTCAGATAGAAGGGATATGTGTTAATCCGTCCGAACGAGATAAAGGGTTGGCGACGCGCCTGTATGAAGCACTGATTTTGCGCTGTGGTGTAACGCTGATTAGCGATTTTGAGCAATATGATGGCGGGAAAATGCTCTGGCAGAAAATTGAGCGTGAGTCTGAATATATCTCAGTTTTTATCCTGGACACGGAGCAAAACGCATTCTGGCCGTATGATGGTTCGAAAGTTATATATGATGGGGGATGTATCCCAGAAGAGCGGATATGGAGCATGTCACCAGATACAAAATGCCACGGTGTTGTTTTGGTGGCAGAGGAAAAACAACGCGCTTACCAGTTGATGGAGCCAAGGGCGTCCTATCGAGTTTGAGATTCCTCCGCTACACCTTCTTTTCTGCGTTGACTAACGTAAAGCCAGTTCAACTTCGGGTCTGGCTTATGAAATGTTATCCCATGCTTTTATTGTTTAGCTTGCTGTCACTGACCACCATGTCAGCGCAGGCGGATATTATTGATGACGCCATTGGTAATATTCAGCAGGCGATTAACGACGCATACAAACCGGACAACGGGCGGGATTATGATGACTCCCGTGATGAAAGCTGGCAGCGCCAGATGAGTGACGACCGGCGCAGGCAATATGACAATCGCCGCCGCCAGTTTGAAGATCGACGTCGCCAACTGGATGACCGTCAGCGCCAGCTCGATCAGGAACGGCGTCAGTTAGAAGACGACGAACGCAGAATGGAAGAAGATTACGATCGTTAGCTGTTACTCCAGAACAATCTCCATTCCGTCATATCCTGCCTCAAACCCAGCGGGAAGCTGATTTTCCATCATCCACAGGTCGAACTGGTGGCTGATGTGCGTCAGGATCACTCGTGGGCAGCGGATGACGTCGTTCAATGCGATAACGGTGTTTAAATCACAATGATTGCGCGGTGGCTCGGCGCGCGGGGCATGGCTGCAGTCGATGATAATCACCTGAGGCTGGTTATTGTGGAGAAACTTCAACGTCTTGTCGGGAAGTCCGGCGGTATCGGAGAGCCACGCCACGCGGCTATGTGCGGTCTCCAGCAGATAACCAAACGTCAGCTTTGAATGGTTGAGCGGTAGCGGTGTTACCTGCAATCCTTGCAGGTCGAACACCACGAACGGTGCCACGGTATGGCTAAAATCGAGGATGCCGGGATGCTTAAACAGATCGTCGCAACCCTGTTCATCCGGCGGACCGTACACCGGGATGGTCGTCCCCACGCCCCAACGTAGCGGAAACAATCCCTGTACATGATCCATATGATAATGGGTCAGCAGAAACTGCTGGAAGCTGCCCGCCGGCCAGTCGTCCATCAGATGCGGGAGCCCCGCGTCCAGCAGTGTCACCGCATTATTGAACTTGACCACCCCGCTACATGGGCGTCGACGGTATTGTGCCTGTAAGCGTGCTCGTTGGCAGGCCGCGCAGTCGCAGCCAAATGTCGGCACTAGCTGTGCGCCGCCCGTTCCCGTCAGCGTAATGGTCAGACTCATGGCTCCCCCTACAACGGTTTGGTGAAGCGAAAATGGCTCATGGTATAGCCTTCACGCTGGTAAAAACGGTGTGCGTCAAGGCGTTGGGTGCTGGTGGAAAGTTCGGTGACTTCTGCGCCCGCTTCGCGCGCGGTGGCTTCGGCCCAGGCCAGTAACTGACTGCCGACCCTTAACCCTCGTGCCTGTGGCATCACCACCAGTTCCTGAATCTCGCCAATCCAGTTGGCGTGGTGCAGATGAAACTGCAGGTGCAGGCCGATCAAGCCGACGACCTGTCCGTTGAGCAGCGCCAGCTGGTAGTGCATATTGGGATCTTGCAGATTTGCGGCGTAGCCAGCGCTAAAGGCCTGCAGATCGAATTGGCCCTGCTTCAACTCACAGACAAGCGCGTAAACCGCATCGGTATCGTATAGCGTGGCGCGGCGTAATTCACAGACAGACATGTTTCTTCTCCTTGCGTCCCATCAGTGTGAGTAGTGTATCGACAGACTGTAGCAAACTTCCATCGTTGTTCAGGACGTGGCAGTCATACGGGGCGTAGCGGGCTGCGCGTTCAAGGCGGGCGGCGATTTCCGTTTCGCTCTCCCGTCCACGAGCCTGCAAGCGCTGGCGTAAAATTGCCGGAGAAACCTGTAAGCAAATGGGGAGTAAAGATGTGCCGTAACGGGCCTGCGCCTGGGGCAGATGTGCACGCGAGCCGTTGACCACCACATCAAAACCGGCGTGTAGCCAGAGGTCAATCTCCACGCCAACGCCGTAGTAGAAGCCATTGGCGTGCCAGCTCAGCGCCAGCAGGTTCTGCCCGGCGCGGGTAAAAAATTCTTGTTCGCTCAGCGCAATATGATTTTCATTCCCGGCGTTGGCGGCGCGGGTGATGTAACGGTGCGCTACCAGCAGTTGCGCCGGTTCCTGCTGGCGGAGTTCGGCCAGCAGACTGTCCTTACCGGAGCCGGATGGCCCCATCAGCCAGATCAGTTTACCCATAGTCAGAATACCCTTTTGCCCTGACGCCAGACGTGATCGATATGGATGTTGCCGCCTTTGCGGTGCGCCAGCACCAGATCCGCGCGTTTGCCTTCGGCAACAACGCCACGATCGTCGAGATTTAATGCCCGTGCCGGATTGCGGGTCACCAGACGAATGGCCTGTGGCAGCGTAAAACGGTTGGCGTCGTCGTCCGCTACGCGAAACGCCGCATCGAGCAGGCTGGCGGGATAGTAGTCGGAGGAGAGAATATCCAAAAGCCCCAGCTCAGCCAGCTTATGCGCCGCTACGTTGCCGGAGTGAGAACCGCCGCGCACGATGTTGGGCGCGCCCATCAGCACGTTCATACCATGCTGGCGCGAGGCTTCAGCCGCTTCGAAGGTGGTAGGAAATTCGGCGATCACGCTGCCAAGCTGGTGCGATTCCAGCACATGATCATGGGTGGCATCATCATGGCTCGCCAGCGCAATCTGGCGCTCACGACACATCCGGGCAATCGCCGTGCGATTGGGCTGTGACCAACGCGCCGCCAGCGCTAACTGTTCTTCTTCATAGCGGGCCATCTGCTCGTCGGTGAGCGAATACTTACCTTGATAATACTCGCGGTACTTCTCGCGATTGGCGAACTGACGCTGGCCTGGCGAGTGATCCATCAGCGACACCAGCGTTACCGGCTCGCGGCTGACCAGTTTTTCAAACAGCGGCAGGGTAGTGTGATGCGGCAGTTCGCAGCGCAAATGCAGGCGGTGCTCGGCGCGATTGACTCCGCGCTTCTGCGTCTCTTCGATCGCATTGATCATCTTCTCCAGATTTTCCAGACGGTCGCCGCCGTCGCGCACATCGCCAATCGCCACCGCGTCCAGCACAGTGGTAATGCCGCTGGCCACCATTAGCGCGTCGTGGCTGCTCATCGCCGAATGCGCAGGCCAGTCTACCTTCGGGCGTGGGGTAAAGAATTTGTCGAGATTGTCAGTATGTAGCTCGATAAGCCCCGGCAGCAGCCAGCCGCCTTCGCCGTCCAGCGCCTCTGGTAGGCTGCTCGGACTTTCAGCAAAGGCGCGAATGATCCCGCCCTCGATTTCCAGCGATCCTTGCACCACTTCATCTTCCAGTACCAGCTTTACATTATTGATAATCATGCTGTTGTTCCCATCAGATGCAGACGATCCGCTACGCGGTCGCGCACGGTTTGATCGTGAAAAATACCGACAATTGCCGCGCCGCGGGCTTTCGCTTCTTCAATCAATGCGACGACGGCGGCGCTGTTTTTGGCGTCCAGTGAGGCGGTGGGCTCATCGAGCAGCAGAATCGGGTAATCGACGATAAAGCCGCGGGCGATGTTGACGCGCTGCTGTTCGCCGCCGGAAAAGGTCGACGGCGCCAGGTGCCACAACCGCTCCGGCACGTTCAGGCGGGTAAGCAGGTTAGCTGCTTTGGCTGCACACTCCTCACGGGAGACCCCCAGATCCAGCAGCGGTTGCATCACCACATCCAGCGCGGAAATCCTTGGGATCACGCGCAGGAACTGGCTCACCCAGCCGATGGTTGAACGGCGAACCTCCAGTACTTTGCGCGCCGGGGCCTGCACCAGATCGACCCATTCATCGCTGTGGCGGATGTGGATGCGTCCTTCATCCGGCAGGTAGTTGGCGTACAGCGAACGTAGCAATGTGGATTTGCCGCTGCCCGAGTGACCGTGCAGCACCACGCATTCGCCGCTTTTAACGTCCAGAGTGGCGTTTTGCAGCACCGGTAGACGCACGCCGTTTTGCTGATGCAGGACAAAGGTTTTACTGACATTTTCAACGCGGATCGCGTTCATTTTTAGCCTCTTTAGACATTTTTGCGTTCGATTGCCTGATGCGCTTCGCTTATCAGGCCTACAACCAATGCCGCTCCGTAGGCCGGATAAGGCATAGCCGCCATCCGGCACAAGCGATGCCGCTCCGTAGACCGGATAAGGCATAGCCGCCATCCGGCACAAGCGATGCCGCTCCGTAGGCCGGATAAGGCGTAGCCGCCATCCGGCACAAGCGATGCCGTTCCGTAGGCCGGATAAGGCGTAGCCGCCATCCGGCACAAGCGATGCCGTTCCGTAGGCCGGATAAGGCGTAGCCGCCATCCGGCACAAGCGATGCCGCTCCGTAGGCCGGATAAGGCGTAGCCGCCATCCGGCACAAGCGATGCCGCTCCGTAGGCCGGATAAGGCATAGCCGCCATCCGGCACAAGCGATGCCGTTCCGTAGGCCGGATAAGGCATAGCCGCCATCCGGCACAACAAAAAATCAGTTCTGCAACACCGACGACACCAGCAACTGGGTATATGGATGATGCGGATCGTCGAGCACGCGATCGGTTAACCCACTTTCCACCACCTGACCTTGCTTCATCACCAGCAAACGGTCGGCCAGCAGGCGCGCGACGCCCAAATCGTGGGTGACAATAACTACCGCCAGATCCAGTTCCACCACCAGGCCGCGCAGCAGGTCCAGCAGTTTGGCCTGTACGGAAACGTCCAGCCCGCCGGTAGGTTCGTCCATAAACACCAGTTTGGGATGGGTGACGAGGTTGCGGGCAATCTGAAGGCGCTGCTGCATGCCGCCAGAAAAGGTGGTGGGCAGATCGTCGATACGCGAGGCAGGGATCTCTACCTCCTCCAGCCAGCGCTGAGCGGTGGCGCGGATGTCGCCGTAGTGACGCGCGCCGGTGGCCATCAGGCGTTCGCCGATATTGCCGCCTGCGGAGACCTGACGGCGCAGGCCATCCAGCGGATGCTGATGCACCACGCCCCATTCGGTGCGCAGCAGACGGCGACGGTCGGCCTCGTTCATGCCGTACAGCGAACGGTTCTGATACAAAATCTCACCGCTCTGCGGCGTCAGCCGTGAAGAGATCGATTTCAGCAGCGTGGTTTTGCCGGAACCGGACTCGCCGACGATGCCCAGCACTTCGCCTGGCCACAGGTCAAAAGAGACATCGCTGAAGCCCTTGCCCGGCGCGTAGAGATGGGTCAGGTTGTTGACTGAAAGCAGCGGTTGCGTCATTTGCTGAGGGCCTCGCTCTGTTGGCGGCAGTAGTCGGTGTCGGAGCAGACAAACATGCGTTTGCCGGTGTCATCGAGCACCACTTCATCGAGATAGCTGTGGGTTGAGCCGCAGATGGCACAAGGCTCATCCCAGCTCTGCACGGTAAACGGGTGATCGTCGAAATCGAGGCTTTCCACGCGGGTGTAAGGTGGAACGGCATAGATACGCTTTTCGCGGCCAGCGCCAAACAGTTGCAGGGCCGGCATCATGTCCATCTTTGGATTGTCGAATTTCGGGATGGGCGACGGGTCCATGACGTAGCGGTCATTGACCTTCACCGGATAGGCGTAAGTGGTGGCGATATGGCCGAAGCGGGCGATATCTTCATACAGTTTCACCTGCATGATGCCGTACTCTTCCAGCGCGTGCATGGTGCGAGTTTCCGTTTCACGCGGTTCGATAAAGCGCAGCGGCTCAGGGATCGGTACCTGGAAGATGATTATCTGATCTTCCACCAGCGGTGTTTCCGGGATGCGGTGGCGGGTCTGGATCAGCGTCGCATCTTCCGTACGCTCAGTGGTATTCACTCCGGTCACACGCTTGAAGAAATTACGAATCGACACGGCGTTAGTGGTGTCGTCTGCGCCCTGGTCAATCACCTTCAGCACGTCCGGCTCGCCAATCACGCTGGCGGTAAGCTGAATACCGCCGGTTCCCCAGCCGTAGGGCATCGGCATTTCACGTCCGCCAAACGGGACCTGGTAACCCGGGATCGCCACCGCTTTCAGAATTGCGCGGCGGATCATGCGTTTGGTCTGCTCATCAAGATAGGCAAAGTTGTAGCCGGAGAGGTTAGTGGTCACGGGTGGCCTCCTGTTGCAGGCGTTTGAGCAGTTCCAGTTCGGCCTGGAAATCGACGTAATGGGGAAGTTTGAGGTGCGAAACAAAACCCGCCGCCTCGACGTTATCCGCATGCGCCAGCACGAACTCTTCGTCCTGCGCCGGTCCTGTGACCGTTTCATCGTATTCGGCTGCCTGTAGGGCGCGGTCCACCAGCGCCATCGCCATCGCTTTACGTTCGCTCATACCGAACACCAGCCCGTAGCCGCGGGTAAAATGGGGGGATTCATTTTCTGGCGCGACAAACCCGTTAACCATTTCGCATTCGGTCATCAGCAGTTCGCCGACGTTCACCGCAAATCCCAGCTCTTCTGGTACGGTTTCCAGTGCCACATAGCCACTGCGGATTTCGGCGGCAAACGGGTGGTTGCGCCCGTAACCACGCTGAGTGGAGTAGGCCAGCGCCAGCAGATAGCCTTCGTCGCCGCGCATCAGCTGTTGCAGACGTGAAGCACGTGAGCAGGGGTAAACCGGCGGCGTGCGGGTGATGTCGTCGGGTGTCGCGCCATCATCCTCTTCACGCTTTGCCAGTCCCTGGTTGGCCAGAAGGGAAAAGACGTGTGGGGAGGCATCCTGCGCGCCGTCTGCGCTGCGCAGAGACGGCGTTTCGCCATTGGCCAGCAGGGTAAAATCCAGCAGGCGATGGGTGTAATCATAGGTTGGTCCCAACAGTTGCCCGCCGGGAATATCTTTGTAGACCGCCGAGATTCGGCGCTCAAGGCGCATTTCTGCACTGTTAACCGGTTCACTGACCGCCACTTTTGCCAGCGTAGTGCGGTAGGCGCGGAGCAAGAAGATGGCTTCGACGTTATCACCGCTGGCCTGCTTCAGCGCCAGCGCCGCCAGTTCGCGGTCGGCGATGCCGCCTTCGGTCATCACCCGGTCAACGGCCAGGTTCATCTGCTGTTCGATTTGTGCCACGCTCAGTTCAGCAATGGTCTCATCGCCCCGGCGTCGGTTTTCCTGTAGGGCGTGGGCGTTGGCTATCGCCTTTTCGCCCCCTTTGACGGCGACGTACATCAGCACACCTCCACATGGGTGGTTCGCGGAATAGCCAGCAGGCGTTCGCCGCAGGTGAGGATCAAATCGACCCCCAGTGGGAACGGGTGCGGGCGTTCGGTGAGTTCGTGAATCAGGCATTCCGGCAGCTGTGGCGCGATCATGCGCTCTTCGGCAATGCCCGCACCGGTCAGACGCAGCATACGTCCGCCGCTTAAGCCTGCGACCTGCACAATCAGCGTGGCGCTGGTCTCTGGCGCGACGGCTGAACCGGCGGAGAGGGCGTTAAGCTGTTCGCTGCTGATGCGCTCGTCGGTGACGGCAAAGGCCGCCAGCTGCGGCTGATCCACCAGCGGCGCGTTGGTATGAAAACGCAGGTTCTGGCGGGCAATATCGTTATCCATCGACGGCGCCAGCCAGACCGGCGTGTCGCCATCGACCAGGGTCAGCAGCACGCTGGTGGTCGCCAGACCCAGCGGCTGCCAGCCGTGTTTCAGTTGATGCAGGGCGACGATTACGCCCGGTTCGCTCATGGCTTTCAGCAGGCGACGAAAGCTCTGCTGAGCATCCTGAACGGGTAAATTAAAAGCGGTCTGTAAGGTCATGCGTTATCTCCGCGTACCAGCGTGAAGAAGTCGACCCGGCTGGCGTTGACTTCGGCACGGCGTGCGTTAATCAGCGCATCGCGTTCCGCTTCCAGCGGGGCAATTAAGGTTTCCATTAGGTTCTGGAAATGCGTTTGTTCCTGCAGCAGTGCGTCAATCACCGCGCACTGCTCGGCATGTTGTTTATTGCGTCCCAGCAGGTAGCTGTAACCCAGCGTGCCGCTCTTCAGGCGTACCACTGCGCGGGTAAGGGTGGTGTCACCGGCAAAGAAGCGGTTGCCGGTACCGCCCATACGGGCCTGGATCTGCATCAGTCCGCTTTCCGGAGCGCGGATAAGTTCATAGTCCGGCGTCAGCTTGAGCGCGGTGATGCGGGCGTTCAGGGCATCGGCATTGCTGTATGCCAGCGCGCGCATCCAGCGCTGGCGGGTGGCGGTATCGAAATGCATTCAGTGCTCCATAGTGAATTCGATCATGTCGGCGCGGGTCAGGCTGACGGAGTATTCCGCCGCGTGTTCTTCGCCTTCACGGTGGTTCAGGGTGCGCACGCACAGCAGCGGCGCCATATTGGGGATTTCCAGCACCTTGCTCTCTTTGGCCTGCGCACGGCGGGCGCTGATGCGCGTTTGCGTGCGTAGCAGCCTCAGACCGGACTGTTCGCGCAGGTAGTCATGCAGCGAACCGCTGTTGAAGCCTTGCAGCAGCGGCCACAGCGAGAGGTCGGAAAAATAGTGGTCGATCTGGCACAGTGCGATGCCGTTAACCCGGCGCAGGGTGCGCAGGTGAATCACGTTATCGCCCTCGTTTATGCTGAGCGCATCGGCAATGTGGCTGGAGGCCGGACGCAGCACCGCCAGCAGTTTTTCGCTGGTGGGATGGCTGCCCTGGTCCAGCAGATTCTGACTAAAGCGCGCCTGGGCATTAAGCGGGTAATCGAACGGGCGCATCAGCACCAGCACGCCGACGCCCTGACGACGCTGAACCCAACCGCGTTCAACCAACTGGTCAATGGCGCGGCGCAGGGTGTGGCGGTTTACCTCGTAGCGCGCGGCAAGCTGATGCTCGGCGGGCAGATAGTCACCGCAGCGATAATGTTGACGTAGCTCCTGCTCAAGTCTCGCGGCAATTTCCTGATAACGCGTTGGATAACTGGTCGGATGTGTAGACAAGTGCATAGCAATCAATGCCTCGCTAATCAGATAAAGTGCTTACGCAAACGCTGGGAAAGAAAATCCAGCAGGCTGACGGTGACGATGATTAACACCATCAGGGCGCAGGTTTGCTGGAACTGAAAGCCGCGAATCGCTTCCCATAAGGTCACGCCAATACCGCCTGCACCCACCATTCCGACCACCGTGGCCGAGCGAACGTTGGATTCAAAGCGATACAGCGAGTAGGAGATAAGCAGCGGCATGACCTGTGGCAGAACGCCGTACAGAATCTCTTCAATTTTGTTGGCACCGGTGGCGCGAATGCCTTCTACCGGACCTGGCTCAATAGCTTCTACTGCTTCGGAAAGCAGCTTGGAGAGTATCCCGGTAGTGTGGATAAACAGCGCCATCACCCCGGCGAATGGGCCTAACCCGACGGCGACCACGAACAGCATGGCGAAGACCATTTCATTGATGGCGCGGCAGGCGTCCATCAGGCGACGCATCGGCTGGTAAATCCACCACGGGACCAGGTTATCGGCGCACATCAGGCCGAAGGGGATCGACAGCACAACGGCGAGGGCGGTACCCCAGACGGCAATTTGCAGAGTGACGGCCATTTCACCGAGATAGTCCTGCCACTGGCTGAAGTCCGGCGGGAAGAAGTCGGCGGCGAAGGTCGCCATATTGCCGGAATCCTGGATTAGCGTGAGCGGAGCCATTTCGGCACCTTTCCACGAGACTACCAGTACGGCGAGAAGAATGGCCCAGCTCAGCAACGAGAACCAGCTACGTTTGGGCGGGGCGACGGTGATGGTTTGCATGTTTAGCTCCGTTGGCACGTGTGTTTGCGTTGTAGGCCGGATAAGACGCTTTTGCGTCGCCATCCGGCATTCACGCCTTTGCCGGATGGCGCTTCGCTTATCCGGCCTACAATCCGGTCTACAAATCACTGCACCGCTTTGCTGACGCTGGTCATAGCGCCCAGTGCGGCGGTCAGACGGTCAAGGTCATCGAGCTGCGCTTTCAGCACCGAGGTTTTGCTGGTTTTCTCTTCCTCGTTCAGCCCTTTGTTGTCCTTCACACCCTGCATCTCTTTAAACAGCGCCAGCTGGCGAATCGGCACCAGTTGCAGATCGCTGGAGGCGCGGAACGGTGCCCATCCCAGGCGTTCCAGTACGGTTTTCTGTTCCGGTGTTTTTCCGTAATTCATAAAGAAGTCGTACACCTTGTCCTTGGTGGTTTCGGAAAGGTTTTTACGCCAGACGATCGGATCGCCCGGGATCAGTGGCGACTTCCAGATAACCTTCAGCTCTTTCAGTTTTTCCGGCGCGGAAGTTTTCAGCTTGTCGAGGTTTTCGGTGTTGTTGGTGGCGACATCGACCTGCTTGTTGGCGACGGCCAGCGCGTTGGTTTCGTGTCCGGCGTTAACGGTGCGTTTGAAGTCGCTGGCGGAGATGTTGTTTTTGGCGAAGACGTAGTAGCCGGGGACGAGGAAGCCTGACGTTGAGTTAGGATCGCCGTTGCCGAAGGTCAGATCCTTACGTTTAGCGATCAGATCGTTCAGGTTATTGATCGGACTGTCTTTGTTAACGATCAACACGCTCCAGTAACCCGGGGATCCGTCGGCGGCGACGGTCTGGGCAAACACTTGCCCGTTAGCGCGATCCACCGCTTCCATTGCCGAGAGGTTGCCGTACCAGGCGATATCAACTTTGTTAAAGCGCATTCCCTGGATGATCCCGGCGTAGTCCGGGGCGAAGAAGGCGTTCACTTTCACGCCCAGTGATTTTTCCATGTCCTTCAGGAACGGTTCCCACTGCGGCTTCAGGTTTTGCTGTGATTCGGTCGAAATAATGCCAAAGTTCAGCGCTTTTTCCTGCTCTTCGGCATGGGCCGGGGTGAGCAGTGTGCTGAGACTAAACATGCTGGTGAAGGCCAGCGCGGCAATTGTTCTATAACTCATTTCCATTCCTCATTGTGGGGATGTCAGGCAGCCTGCGCGTTCTGTTCGACGCGGTTCATGCTGCGGTAGAGATGGTCAAAACGATCGTTATCAAAATGCTGGCTGCTGCCATCAAAGAAGACGTTGCCCTGGCGCAGCGCGACGATGCGTTCGCAGTAGCGCAGGGCGTAATCCACCTGATGCAGCGTGACGACCACGGTGATGCCGTCGGTCTGGTTTATGTCGCGTAGGGTGTCCATCACGATGCGGGCGGATTCCGGGTCCAGCGAGGCTATCGGCTCGTCGGCGAGGATCACTTTGGCCTGCTGCATCAGTGCGCGGGCGATTGCGACACGCTGCTGCTGACCGCCCGAAAGCGTGGAAACGCGCTGGTATGCAAAGTGCGCCATGCCCACGCGGGTCAGCGCCTGTAATGCACGCTGTTTTTGTTCCTGGCTAAACCAGCTAAAACAGGTACGCCAGAATGGCGTGCTGCCGAGCGCGCCAATCAGGACGTTCTCCAGCACCGTCAGGCGGTTCACCAGATTGAACTGCTGGAAGATGTAGCCGGTGTGGGCGCGGCTTTTGCGGATATCGCGCGCCAGGCGGCCTTCATGTTGAACGGTGCGGCCCAGCAGCTCGACGCGGCTACCGGGGGATTTATCACCGGTGATCAAACCGCTTAAATGACGTAAAAGGGTGGATTTGCCGGAGCCAGACGGCCCAAGCAGAGCCACCATCTCACCGGAACAGATGTTCAGATCAACCGCATTGAGCGCCTGATGTTGATTGAAGGACTTGGAGAGTTTCTCGACGCGAATAATCGTTTGCATGATGCGGCCTCCCTAAAAAAGTGGCCCCATCGTGGCGGATTAATGTGACGTTTTCGTTAAGGGATGGTTACTCGACGATGAAGAGTTGAGCGCTATTTGATGACAGTACGGGAGGGCTGGCCTCCCGTTAGATTACTCTGTAGGGGGTTGCTGTTGTTTGACGACGTTGATCATCCACGGCACGCCATACTGGTCGCTCACTTTACCGAAACCGTGGGCCCAGAAGGTTTCCTGCCAGTCCATTTCGATTTTTCCGTTTGCTGCCAGGTTATCAAACCAGCGTTTGCCTTCATCGACGTTTTGCGTGTCGAGCACCAGCGTAAAGCCAGAGTAGTGAGCATTTCCGTCCGGGGCGCTATCGCTCATCATGATGTCACTACCCGCAACGCGCAGGTTGGCGTGGGCGATGGCGGTATCGGGGAATTTCATGCCTGAAGGGCAACCATCTTCGCTATCCTGCGCCGATTTGGGCATTTCACCGAAGTTGATTTTGTAGAGTAGCTCAGCGCCTAACGTTTTTTGATAGTAGGCGATAGCGTCAGCGCAGTTGCCTGCAAAGGAGATATAGGGACTTAACGGCATAATCTTTACCTCAGGTAAAAGAAGCCAATTAAGTGTAGTTAGCGTCTGCAAAAATAAACCAGGCGGGAAGTATGAGCTTCCCGCCTGGCAGAAGAGCTGGTGTTGACCTGATTAGCGTCGCGCTATCAGGCAAATTGCATCAGTTCTTTTTCACAAACTCAGATTTCAGCTTCATTGGGCCAAAGCCATCGATTTTGCAATCGATGTTGTGGTCGCCTTCAACCAGACGAATGTTTTTCACTTTGGTACCGATCTTCAGCATGGAAGAGCTACCTTTTACTTTCAGATCTTTCACGACGGTAACGCTGTCGCCGTCAGCCAGCAGGTTGCCGTTGGCATCTTTAACGATCAGTTCGTCGCTGTCCTGCGCCGGTTCAGCATCGTTCCATTCGTGAGCGCATTCCGGGCAGATGAACATGCCGTTATCTTCGTAAGTGTATTCGGAGTTGCATTGCGGGCAGTGTGGTAATGACATGTGGATTTCCTCAAAAGTCAGCAGGGGCAAATGCGCCCAAAAAATGGCAGATTGCCGAAAAAGGCCGCAATTATACATAAAATCCCTGCTTTTGTCGGGACTACTGCGTGATTACGCAAAATGATCTGCTGTAAAGACCCTCTGCTTTCACCTCAATGAAAGTATGGCGGAATATTTTTTAAGGGAAATTGCTACGCTTAGATATTTAAGATAAGGTGAGGCGAAATATCTGATATTCATAGGTAACATTGCTTAGAAATGCCTAAGTCATTGTGATTGAATATCATTGAACCCCTTAAATTTAGTAGGGGGATTCCGCTGGCATTTTTTAAAACTGAACTACGCTGTTTATCTTTCTTACTTATTTTCATAAGTGAGAGGCATCAGGCCAGCGGTTATACACCAAATTTATTTTAATAATATCAATTGGTTGTTTTGATTTTAATTATTTCTATACGTAATTATAAAAGCCAAAAAATCTATAAATAAAACGATTGGGCTAAATAAAAGCAATGCCATTTGCGTTAAGGAAAAATTTTCCATGCACACACAGACAATATATGAATTAAGTCAGGAAGCGGAACGCTTGCTGATGCTCTCGCTTGAACATCTCAGGCAATTGCAAAAATTGCCCGTGACCTCGTTGGATGATGTCGCGCTAAAACAAGGAGAGCATAGCAGTCAGGTTGTTCAGCCCCTGCATTTCAGCGCGCGTGGCATGGATGTCCAGCAAGCAACGCTCAATAATGAGCTGCGCAAGATTACGCGTCTGGAAATGGTGCTGGCGATTGTTGGCACGATGAAAGCGGGAAAATCGACGACGATTAACGCGATTGTAGGTACAGAAGTTTTACCTAATCGTAATCGCCCCATGACGGCGTTACCAACGCTAATACGCCATACGCCAGGGCAGAAAGAGCCGGTGCTGCATTTTTCACATGTCGCGCCGATCGATGCCTTAATGAAGGTTTTGCAGCAGCGCGTGCGCGAGTGCGATCGCCTGCGTCTTACGCAGACCCTGGAAATTGACAAGGATATGAATGTTCTGCTGCAACATATTGAAAATGGTGTGGCATTTGAACGGTATTATCTTGGTGCACAGCCTATTTTCCATTGCCTTAAAAGCCTCAACGACCTGGTGCGCCTGTCAAAAGCATTGGACGTTGATTTTCCTTTTGCCGCCTATGCCGCGATTGAGCATATTCCAGTTATTGAGGTTGAATTTGTCCATTTGGCCGGACAGGCAAGCTACCCAGGGCAATTAACGCTGCTGGATACCCCGGGGCCGAACGAGGCGGGACAACCGCACTTACAAAAAATGCTCAATGAACAGCTGGTGCGGGCCTCTGCTGTGCTGGCGGTGTTGGATTACACCCAACTGAAATCGATTTCCGATGAGGAAGTGCGTCAGGCGATTATGGCGGTCGGCAAGTCAGTGCCGTTATATGCGCTGGTCAATAAATTCGATCAGAAAGACCGCAACAGTGATGATGAAGAACAGGTGCGGGCGTTGATTTCCGGCACGTTGATGCAAGGCGGAATCGTCCCTGAGAGAATTTATCCGGTTTCCTCAATGTGGGGCTATCTGGCAAACAGGGCGCGTCATGAGCTGACGACGCGCGGGCGACTGCCGGATCATCAGGAGCAACGTTGGGTGCAGGATTTTGCCGAAGCGGCCCTTGGCAGACGCTGGCGCACCACTGATCTTGACGATACGGAACACATCCGCCATGCCGCCGACCTGTTGTGGGAAGACTCGCTGTTTGAACAGCCAATTCAGAAAGTGATTCACGCCGCTTACGCTAATGCTTCGCTGTATGCGCTTCGCTCAGCGTCACATAAGTTATTGAACTATGCACAAAGCGTGCACGAATATCTGGAATTTCGCGCCCACGGGTTAACGGTCGCCTATGACAAACTGCGGCTGAACATCACGCATATTGAAGAGGATATGCAGCAGTTAGAAGTGAGCCAGGGGCGGGTGAGCGATGAAGTCAGCCATGAAGTAGAACTGGCGCTGGAGGCTGCTGCTGCCTATCTCAGTGAGCAACAAACCGAGATTCTTTGCGGGATCAACACGTTCTTTGTCAAAGAAAACGTCCTGATGATGCCACAACACGGTCTGGGGAATGCTGTGAATACGGCAGAAATGACCGGAGAAATGTTGGTGCTGCATGATGAAGGGCAGGCGAAAATTGTGTTAGATAAAATACGCTCGTCCTGTGAGGGGGTATTGCTGGCGGCGCAGGAAAGCATCAGCCGGGACTTAGCCCTGCGTTTTGAACAGCTTGAGTCGACGCTCTCCCGGGCGCTAAATGACGCGATGCGGCCAATTGAACAAAGGGTGAAAGAGGAGCTAAACCACGCCGGTTTTCGTGCGCGGATCCGTTTTCCAGCGTTCCATACGGCGATGTTTAATTTCAATACCCGCCAATTGTTTAACGAGGCCATTGAGCAGGATATTCCGGCAGAAAATGCGCCGTCTACTGGCGGTGTGGTGCGTGACACTTTCTCTCGTTGGCTAAATCAACCCAACTGGGGATGGAATGATTACGTCGAAACAAAAACGCGTTATCTCATTGATATGGGCGCATTGCATAAAAACCTTGTGCAGTACGTCTCCCAGTTTTGCCAACAAATTCGTAAAGCTTTAGCTGCTCAGGTCGATATCTCCGTTACGGCTGGCATGGCCACATTTTTTGCTGATTTCTCTCTGTGCCTGGCGCAATTGCAGGCGAGTCTGAGTGAGAGTCTGACGCTACGCCAACAAAATGAATCTGCGGTGAATGCAATGAATGAGCAATTGCAACAGCGCATTACGATTGCGGCATGGCTTTATGAAGATTCCCGATTGCTGCGTGACGATATCAATACCCTTTTTGCAACCGAGCACACATGACTAACGTTTTACTGGAAGGCCCCGGGAGGACGCTGGAGTGTGTCTACCCGAAGTTTATGGTCGATCTGGTTCAGGGAGATGAAACCAAACGTTCCGGCGGTTTTCTGCAGCAGCAGCAGCGGCTGCGCGCGCGTCTGACGCAGGAAGTGTTATCCCAGACGCAACTGCGTGCGTGGGTGATGGCAGGAGTGTCCAGCGAACATCTGGTGATGCGCCTTAAGCTGGTGGAGAAGCTGGCAGGCATGATTGACCCGGGTCATCTGGCGCTGGTACGGATCGCCGAAGGGCTAATGTTTTTGCAACAAACAGAACACCCGCGTGGGCTTTCAACCCCCGGTCTTTTACAGCAAATAAATTCACTGACTGATTGGTTTACCCAACGCGCGGCGTATAAAGAGAAGGCGCTGACCCAGCGCGGCCTGACGGTTCAGGCGGGCGAGCATAGCGAACAAATTTTTACCCGCTGGCGGGCTGGCGCGTATGACGGCTGGTCGTTACCAGGACGCTGTTTTGTCGCGCTGGAGGAGCTACGTTGGGGAGCTTTTGGTGATGCCTGCCGGTTAGCGAATGCCGATGTGGTGTTAATGCTAAAAGACAACCTGCGAACCATGGCTGCTCAGGCATTGGCGGACAGCGTGAATGCAGCGCCCGCTACGCGTCATTACTATCATCATTGGCTCAGCACGCCAGCTGTCGGCGGATCGGGTGAGTATAACGATATGCTGAGCTGGCTGGGGAGCTGGTGCGATGCGCAACGTCATCCTGTGAGCTGGTCGGTGACGCAGCGTTGGCAAAATGTGGCGCTGGGAATGCCGCGATTGTGTTCGGCAAAGCGGCTGGTCGATGCGATGGTTGAGGAGATTTTTGCACCGACCCTGCTCGTCAATTGAGCAGGGCTGGTGAGTAGGATAAAGGCAGGTTTAGTGGTGCAGAGAGTCTGCCGGGGTGGCCACTGCTTCGTTGGCGACCAGGTTTTTATTAAAACGTTTGGCGTACAGCGCGGTGATAATCGGCACCAGAATGGCGGTGACAATTACGCTGGCGGCAACCAGCGCCGTAGCGGATGCGGCAACCGGTTCGAACGCCGGGTTAATCTGGGCGATAATCACCGGGTTTGCTACCGCAGCACCTGCTGCTGAGGAGGCTGCGACGCCTGCCGTACCGTTCCCGCCACCAATAACACGGTCAGCAATAATCAGCGGGATACCGGTGATGACGATAACCGCGACGCCCAGCAGGATACCCAGCAGACCGGTATCAACGATCACGCTCAGGTTAATAGTGTTACCCAACGCGAAGCCGAAGAACGGGATCAGCACCGGTGTGGCTTTGCTGAAGAAAGAACGCAGGTCGTGATCCAGGTTGCCCAACGTAAAACCAATCAGGAACGGTAATACCGCGCCGATGAAATGGTGTGGCTCGAAGGAGGCCAGACCCGCGGAGCCGAGGATCACCATGGTCATTAACGGACCGGATTCCAGAGACATCAACACAAATGCGCCGGACTCTTCTTTGGTGCCGTACTGGTTCATCAGGCTGGCGTACAAACCACCGTTGGTCATGTCCATTGCGGAGACAATTGCCAAAACTGAGAGGCCTGCAAAGAACCCGGTTTGAATACCGGTATCAGGAATAAATGAAGCAGCAATCATTGCCACTACCCACGCTACGGCTATTTTGGTTATTACCAGCGTACCGGACTTGCGTAATACCGTACCGGTCGCCCGTAAATCAATAGATGCGCCGATACAAAAAAACCACACTGCCAGAATCGGTACCGTTCCGCTGATCATTCCTTTGGTAAACGAACCGAAATACGCACCGGTATCCGGGGCTAACGTATTTAACACTGCGCCTAATAACAGAGGAATCAACATCATTCCGCCGGGGATGCGTTCAATCGTGGCTTTAATTTTCATAAACGTCCTCATGTCTTGTCGCTGCTAAAACTCGCGCAAGAGGGTAAAAATTAATAAATTCAAATGGTTACTGGTGTTTCTTAACAAAGAAAATCGCTATCTCTTTGTTTTATAAAATCTAACGCGGCATACGTTGAGCGTGTTGCTGCTCCCAGGGATATTGCGTCTGGAATTAGTTTGCATTCATGGGAACATTGATTCAATCAAAATAAAACGATGTTTTAGTTATCTTCATCACATATTCCGAGCAAAAGTTCTCGGTCGCTCTGATTATTAAAAAAGCTGTGATCTTTTTGTGAAGGGATTAGGTGGTTTTTTTGCTAGCAGAATAATAGTGACCGCTGTGATTGTTGGTGCAATAAAGCGATTTATTTTTGTATTTAATTGTCATTAAATCGCAAGCATTACATGTAAAAAAGCTGACTAAGAATGACCTAATTTACGCATGTTGACGAAATGAAAAACTATATGTGAAGTTGATCACAAATTTAAACGCTGTTAGGGTAAAGAGGTCATTAACCGCCCAATCAGGCGTCAACAGGTTCGGTTGTACTGTGCGTTTCTCGTCAGTGTAAGTAAACCTGCTACGCTTGTTACAGGGAATGCGCCTGTGCGTTCCCCGCTCGGTGATGACCCTGACGCATGGGCGTTGGGGGACTCGAACTGGAGCGTGACAGGGCTAAGTCTATGAGGACGAGTATGCTAAAAAGGAAAAAAATAAAACCAATAACGCTGCGCGACGTTACCATCATTGATGACGGTAAATTGCGAAAAGCCATTACCGCAGCGTCGTTAGGTAATGCGATGGAGTGGTTCGATTTTGGTGTTTATGGATTTGTTGCTTACGCATTAGGTAAAGTGTTCTTCCCGGGGGCTGACCCCAGCGTGCAGATGGTTGCCGCACTCGCCACCTTCTCTGTTCCCTTTCTGATTCGACCGCTTGGCGGATTGTTCTTCGGTATGCTTGGCGATAAATATGGTCGCCAGAAGATACTCGCTATCACCATTGTGATTATGTCGATCAGTACCTTCTGTATCGGTCTTATTCCCTCGTATGCCTCAATTGGTATCTGGGCACCGATTCTGCTGTTGCTGTGTAAGATGGCGCAGGGGTTCTCGGTCGGCGGAGAGTATACCGGGGCATCGATTTTTGTCGCAGAGTACTCGCCAGACCGTAAGCGCGGATTTATGGGCAGTTGGCTGGACTTCGGCTCGATTGCCGGGTTTGTGCTGGGCGCGGGCGTGGTGGTCCTGATCTCAACTATCGTCGGCGAGGATAACTTCCTTGAGTGGGGCTGGCGTATTCCGTTCTTCCTGGCGCTACCGTTAGGGCTGATTGGTCTGTACCTGCGCCATGCGCTGGAAGAGACGCCGGCGTTCCAGCAGCACGTGGATAAACTGGAGCAGGGCGATCGTCAGGGTCTGCAGGAAGGTCCTAAGGTCTCGTTTAAAGAGATTGCAACTAAGCACTGGCGCAGCCTGTTGGCATGTGTTGGTCTGGTGATTGCCACCAACGTCACCTACTACATGCTGCTCACCTATATGCCGAGCTATCTGTCGCATAACCTGCATTACTCTGAAGACCACGGCGTGTTGATTATTATCGCCATCATGATTGGTATGCTGTTTGTGCAGCCGATTATGGGGTTGCTCAGCGACCGTTTCGGGCGTCGTCCGTTTGTGATCATGGGCAGTATTGCGCTGTTTGTGCTGGCGATTCCGGCATTTATTCTGATTAACAGTAACGTCATCGGCCTGATTTTCGCCGGATTGTTGATGTTGGCGGTGATCCTCAACTGCTTTACCGGGGTGATGGCGTCAACGTTACCAGCGATGTTCCCGACGCATATTCGCTACAGTGCGCTGGCCGCCGCGTTTAATATCTCGGTATTAATCGCCGGTCTGACTCCGACATTGGCCGCATGGCTGGTGGAAAGCTCGCAGAATCTGATGATGCCTGCTTATTATCTGATGGTGATTGCGGTAGTAGGTTTGATTACCGGCGTGACCATGAAAGAGACGGCTAATCAGCCGCTGAAAGGCGCGACACCTGCTGCTTCGGATATTCAGGAAGCGAAAGAGATCCTCGGCGAACACTACGATAACATTGAACAGAAAATCGAAGATATCGATCAGGAAATTGCTGAGTTACAGGTTAAGCGCACGCGTCTGGTGCAGCAGCATCCGCGTATTGAAGAGTAACGGTGTTATTGCCTGATGGCACTACGTTTATCAGGCCTACGGGCAGCGTTGTACTGAGTAGGCCGGATAAGGTGTCTTATGATATCAACTTAAGGTTGGCTTAATCTGTGTCAGGCAAACTCTCCTCCATAGTTTCGGAGGAGAGTGTCATGAAAACCCGTATTTATGAAAGTTTGACCACCGTATGCAGTGTGCTGATTGTTAGCAGCTTTTTGTATGTGTGGGTGAGCTCTTACTGATTTTTCGCCAATTCCACCCATGCGCGAGTGCCGCTGGCTCCCTGGCGATTTTGCAGATAGAAATGCCCTTGATGTAACTGGGTGATACGACTGACAATGCTCAGCCCCAGCCCAATCCCACCAAAACGGCTGTCCATTCGGACGAATGCTTTACTTAACTCCCCGCATTTACTTTCATCAATGCCCGGCCCTTCATCTTCGACGGCCAGGACGGCATCATGCTCGGTGTTCAGGATAATCGTAATATGGGTGCCTTCCGGGCTGTAACGATGCGCGTTTTCCACCAGATTTCGTAGCAGCATCCGCAACAGCGTAGCATCGCCACGCACGACAACGTCCGCCGCGCTTTGTGGCAGGAGCAGCGTCTGTTTACGTTGGTCCAGCATGGTGTTGAGTTCATCGTAGGAGGGCAGAATAACGTCCTCCAGCAGTTTGACATTCTGGTAACTCCCGGCTGAAAACGACTGTCCGACGCGGGCGAGTTGCAGCAGTTGCGATACGCTGTCCATCATCTGGTCAAGGCGGGCAATTAACGGCGTAACGTCGACCTTATGGGTTTTGGATAATAATTCCAGATGCAGGCGAACGCCTGACAGCGGTGTACGCAGTTCGTGGGCGACATCGGCGGTAAATAAGCGTTCGTTTTCAATAGTGCTGGTCAGCCGTGTCACTAGCTCGTTGAGCGCTGAGACAACGGCCTGAATCTCAACGGTTGAGCTGTGAATTTCAATTGGGGCCAGGTTATCGGCTGCTCGCGCTTCTAACTCTTTTTGCAGATCTGCCAACGGGCGGGTTATTCGTCGCACCGCCTGATAGCAAATCAGCAACGTCAGGCTGACCATAAAGATGCCGGGGACGATCAGGCTGGCGATAGCCTCGCGGATCTCATGCATGATGTGGCGATCGTTATTACGATTTTCGCGTAGCGCCTGTTCGAATAACTGTATTTGTTCGGTACTTTCGTGCCACAACCAGAAGGTACTAATCAACTGAAAGACCAGCAGAATAAGACCAATCGTCAACATCAGGCGATGACGAAGCGGGAGCGGTTGTTTTAGATATTGCAGCGGTTTCACTTAGCTTTCCTCAGTGGCGACCAGCATATAGCCAAATCCCCTGACCGTGCGGATGCGTGATTTACCGACTTTATCGCGCAGATTGTGAATATGCACTTCCAGCGTATTGGTCGACGGTTCGTTATCCCAGCTGTAGATGTCGTTATACAAAATTTCCCGGTGTACCGGGCTGCCCGCTTTGAGCATCAGGCGTGACAGGAGTGCGTATTCTTTCGGCGTCAAGATAACCTCTTGTCCGTCCATCCACACCTGGCGACGACCGATATTCAGCGTCAGATTGCTGACAATTAATTCACTTTCACCCTGATTGTTGTGGCGACGCAGAAGTGCCCGGATGCGGGCGTGCAGTTCTTCCAGTGCGAACGGTTTGACCAGATAGTCATCGGCGCCCACGTCCAACCCGCTGACCCGATCTTTGAGCGTGTCACGGGCGGTGAGAATAAGCACCGGCACGGTGTATTTTTTCTGCCTGATCCGGTTCAGGAAATGCAGGCCGTCTTCATCCGGTAAACCCAGGTCCAGAACGACCAGACTGTAATGTCCGGTTTCCAGACATTGCTCCGCTGCACGGGCCGTTGATACGCCGTCGCAGGCATAGCCTTCTGTTTGCGCGGCGAGTATCAGTCCCTGTAATAACAACGTATCGTCTTCAACAATCAGAATTTTCATTCGTTTAGCCTCCCCGGCAGGGTTGCAGAATATCATCTGCCGCCTGATATTTCTGTGTTTGCACGCCCGTTAATCCCAGCAGAGTTGAGAAGAGATTATCCTGCGAGAAGTCTTCTGAGCTTGCCCGTTTTTGCAAACATGTCTGAGAGACCTGATAGCGTTGCTGATAATCCCCGGAGAGCCACAGCAGCATCGGCACATGTTTTTGCGTATCTGGTGCAATCGAATACGGCAGGCCGTGCAAATAGACGCCATTTTCCCCTAAGGATTCGCCGTGATCGGAAAGATAGACCAGGCTGGTGGTGAAATTATCCTGGTGTTCTTTCAGTATATTGATTGCTTTATCAACAATATAGTCAACGTAAAGAATGGTGTTGTCGTAAGTATTGACCAACTGTTGCTGCGAACAGGTCTGGATTTCGTTGGTATCGCAGGTTGGCGTAAATTTCTTAAACTGCGCAGGATAGCGGTTGTAATAGGTCGGGCCGTGGCTGCCGATGGTATGCAGCACAATCACGCCGTCGCCTTGCAGGTTATTAATGTACTCTTCCAGCCCGTGGAACAGGACTTCATCGTAGCATTCACCGTCAATACACTGCCCTGGCAGGTTCAGCTTAGTCATATTCTGGTGTGGAACCCGGTCGCAAGCCCCTTTGCAGCCGCCGTCGTTATCGTTCCACAGAACGTTAATTCCCGCCCGCTGAATGATGTCGAGTACGCCTTCCTGATGCTGTGCCAGTTCTTCGTCGTAGTGCGCGCGTGGCATATCCGAGAACATGCAGGGTACTGATACTGCCGTTGCCGTTCCGCAGGATGTGGTGCGGGGGAAATAGACCACATCATCTTTTTCCAGCAGCGGGTTGGTCTGGCGCGAGTAGCCTGACAGCGAGAAGTTATCGCCGCGCGAGGTCTCGCCGAGAACCACAATCGTCAGGTTTTTACGCTTTTCTTTTACCATCAACGGATTGCGATGTGCATCCTCGCCAATGCGTACCAGCGGCAGGTGGGCCAGTCGCTGGTGTGAATACCAGGATGACGTCGCCACAATGCTGTTGGATGGACTGAGGGATTTCACCAGTTCTTTGTTGTTGCGAAACAGTGAGGCGTAATCTTTATAGAAGAACGCAGCGACCAGCACGATCAGCAGCGCGGAGATCAGAATGTTCGCGCCACGAAACAGTATGCTGCGCATGACTGGCGTGATCGGTTTGATTTTTACCCAGCAGGCAATGAGCGCGGCCAGAATACCGCTGATCCCAAGTGTAAGCACCATTCGTGGCGTCATGAGGGCGAAGGTTTCAGCGGGCGTAGTATCCATCATATTGGCGATCATCGAGCGGTCGATGATGATGCCGTAGGTCATGATGAAATATTGGGCCGATGCACCAACCAGAATGAAAATGCACGCCACAAGGCGATTAAGCCACAGGAATGAGGCCAGCGTCAGCACGATGTTCATGACGCTGAACGCGACCACCGGCATTGATAAAAACACCAGCACGTTACGCACAGAGTCCAGAGGCAGGTCTTGCAGCACTTGTTTATAGAACGCAATGTTCAGGAAGGTCGCAAGATAAAATGAGATCAGCAGGAGCCAGCTGATTAGCCCGAGAGTGGGCCTTTTAAACAAGAGCTTTAACATTAAGGGGGTTCCATCGACTATGTGGCGCAAATCCTCTCAAAGTAAAATTAAGCCAACCTTAAGTTCTTAATGTTGATTTTTCGAATATCAGCGAGGCAGCGTAGGCCCGATGAACTGACGCCATCGGGCAATGACGATTGCTTAAGTTAGTTATTGTTTACCGGGGCATCCAGTGGATACGGGTTTTTATGGATCCGGTTGTAGTTCAGTGCGTACAGCGCGGTGATGATCATCAGCGTGACGAACGACCACATCACTTCTTTGGCGCCGGAACCGACAACCGCCCAGATGCAGTAGACAAAGGCGATAAAGGTCACCAGTAAGTACATCGGGCGTGCTTTACCAAAGTGGCCATGGCCGAGCAGCAGTAGCGCGGCGCAGGTGTACAGATACGGCACCAGGGTGAAAATAACGGAAACCGAAGAGACCAGACCAAACTCTTTCGCTGCGTTCGGCGACATACTGCTGAACTGGAAGATGGTCATCAGGATGCCGACAATAATTAACCCGGCCACTGGCGTACCGGCTTTGTTCACGCGGGCAAAAATCGGTGGGAACAGGCCGTCATCGGCTGCGGCTTTGGCGGTTTGCCCGGCAAGCAGCGTCCAGCCGCCCAGAGAACCAAGACACCCGGCAGCAGCACAGAAGGAAACAATCGCCCCAGCGGTGTCACCCAGCGCCATACGTGCGGCATCACCGAACGGAGAGGCTGATACACGCAGCGCCGCATTAGGGATCATACCCATGATTGCGGTGGTGGAGAGCACGTAGCAAACAGCGGCAATCAGCACGCCGCCCATGGTGGCGATAGGTACGTTACGTTTGGGATTTTTAACCACGCCAGCCGCAACGGAGGCGCTTTCCACCCCGATAAATGACCACAAGGTGACGTTCAGAGTGCTTTGAATCGCGCCAAAGGTGTTCATCCCGCTGACGTTCCAGGCTGCCATATAGGTTTCACCGCGGAACCAGAACCAGCCGAAGACGGCAATCCCGACAATTGGCACCAGTGCCAGTACCGTTGCGACGGCCTGCACGCGGGTGATCATTTTCGGTCCGACAATGTTCAGTAATACGAAGATCCACAGCACTACGACGCAGGTCAGCGTCAGGACCAGCGGATCTTTTAAGATGGGGAAGAAGTAGCTCAGGTAACCGACGCCAATGACCACCATGGCGATGTTACCAATCCAGCAGGCCAGCCAGTACAGCACGTTGGTCTGGTAGCCCAAAAAAGGACCGAAGCAGCGGCGGGCGTAAGCATAAGAACCACCGGGACTGGAGTCTAAGGACGACATTTTGGCGTACACCATCGACAGTGCCAGAGCACCGATAATCGTGACCAACCATCCGTAGATTGCAATCCCGCCAGTTGACGCAAGGTTTGCGGGTAGCAGGAATACACCGGAACCCATAATATTCCCCGACACCATAAGGGTGACGGGGATTAAGCCCACTTTGTGAGCATCAGCATCCGTCGACATATTTTTTAACTCCTGATAAGGATAAATGACGCCTTATCATACCTCGTCAAAAGTCTGTTTAATGATGACGGAGCTGGGGTATCGCTAATGCTGATATTATTATGGCTTATCGCTAACTGATTAAAAATCAGGCGGCGGATGGCTCCCTGTGTTGGCTAACATAATGCAGAGGCGTCATCCCATAGAACTCTTTGAATACGGAGATAAAGTATGAGGTACTGTTATATCCACACAGTTGAGATACCTGAGAAATGTTTTTGCCGTCCATCAGTAATTGATTGACGGCATATCGCATGCGACATGTGGTAATTATTTGGCTGTAACTTGTATTTTCACTTTTGAGCTTTTTCTTTAACAAACTGGGACTCAGGCATAAGCAACTGGCAACCATGCTTAAATTCCAGTCTTTATGTATATCGCTCTCAATAATGTGATAAACGCTATCGCTGATACAGTTGCGTAGCATATACATGAGCAAAGAAATAAACTTTTTGCTGTCGAGAAAGCGTGATAACACCGTGAACAGTAGCGAGCGTGTACGCTCTCTTTCAGCTTCGTTCACTGTGTCCATTACGCTGTGTTGGGCAGCCACCCTGAAGACATCCGGCGTCAGACACGCGGCGGTCATCACTGGGCTGGCACTGCGTTGCCAGAGTGGGATCTGTGAAAGGTCTTTATTTAAAAAGCGCAGATAATCTTTAATGATATCGCGGCTGATATGTACGACCAATGCGTTATTAAGTGATGAGAAATCGATAATATTATTATCGCATGCCACCAGTGCCATATGATTAGCTTTTAAACTGATGGCTTCTTTACCGTTAATCCTTAACCAAACATCCTTCTCCGTTAATACAACAACACAAGCTTCTTTGCTGCAAAGCCTCATACCCAACTCCAGGAATATGAACATAAAACACCGTAGCTCAACATCAGATGAGCCAAATCGGCTAAATTGAAATTGTATGATGAAACCAGGACTGCAATAAAATAACGTGTCTGAAATTAATTACAATGTTTGGCGGGATTTTTCTTATGTACACATTTTTGTACGCAAGTGGAAAGGCGCTATTTGCGTATAAAAAAAGCGCGGGGTGGTCCCGCGCAAAAAGGTATGACAATGTTATTGTTTTGCAGCAATACTCAGGAATTACTCAAGCATGACATGTCTACCTTAAACATCGGACTATCTATAAAACGACATTATGCTTTCACGCACATAACGTGGTACACACCGTCAATAATTTCCGTTCCTTCGGTTTCATGTTCAAATCCAGGGAAGTGGTGGTCCCAGGACTGCAACGAACGTAGATAACTAATCTGCGGGCTATTGGCGTCGCCAAAGTTTTCCCCGGACAGCAGCATCGGAATTCCTGGTGGGTAAGGAATAACGGAATTCGCGGCTATACGACCCGGCAGATTTTCAATGGCCACCATCTCAACGTTATCGCTGACTATCGCGTTATAGGCTTCACGCGGGGTGATTTCAGCAACAGGCAGGCCGGAGTAGGCCGCGTTAAGACGTGCGCCAGGGTTGTTCTCTTTCAGCCAGGCGAACATGGTGTCGCCCAGATCGTGAATGCCCATGTTGGCGTAAGTGTCTGGATGTTCCTCAACCAGTTCTGGCATCACCTGTGCCAGCGGGGTATTGGCATCGTAATGGTGTTTGAAAGAGCACAACGTGTTGATCAGTGTGCCCCATTTCCCGCGGGTAATACCCATGGAGAACAGGAACATAATCTGGAAATCGGTGGTACGGGTCGGCACGATGCCGTGACGGCCAAGCCAGGCGGTGACCAGTGCGGCCGGTACGCCGTTCTCTTCCAGTTCGCCATCGTCGCCCATCCCCGGTGCCAGAATGCTGACTTTGATCGGGTCCAGCATGCTCCAGTTATCCGGCAGGTCTTTAAATCCGTGCCAGGATTCACCCGGGCGCATAACCCAGCAGTTCTGGTCGGTGGTCAGGAGTTGGGTTGGCGCATCGGCAAAGTCATAGGTTTTGCCGGTCAGCGGATCGGTCACAATCTCTTTGTTCCACGGTTTGAAGAACCAGTCGCCTTCGGCGGTGAATTCTTTGTACAACCGTGCCATGGCCTGACGGAAATCGACCGCTTCGTCGATCACTTCCTGGGTGAGTGACAGGCCGCTGTTACCATCCATCATGGAGACCGCCACGTCGTTTGAGGCGCAGATGGCATACAGCGGAGAGGTAGTGGCGTGCATCATGTACGCCTGGTTAAAGCGGGAGAAGTTCACGGCCCCACGACCTTCACGAACGTGAATGTAAGATGCCTGAGAAAGCGCATTCAGCAGTTTGTGGGTTGAGTGGGTGGCAAAAACGGTAGGACCGTTATGATCGCCCGGCGCGCCACGCATGGCGTAGTGATCGGCATAAATTGGGTTGAAGCGAGCATAGCCGTACCAGGCCTCATCGAAGTGGATGCGATCGCTGGTTTGCGCGAGCAGGTCCTGGGCCTCTTTGGCGTTGTAGCAAACACCGTCGTAGGTACAGTTGGTCACAACGCTGTAAGACGGTTTTTGCCCGGCTTTACCTTTGGTCAGCGGGCTTTCGCTGATCTTTTTCTGCAATGTTTCAGGCTGCATTTCCTGCGGGTAGATAGGCCCGATAATGCCGTACCGGTTGCGGCTTGGCACCATATACACCGGTTTTGCCCCGGTGAGGATAAGCCCCTGCTCGATGGATTTATGGCAGTTACGATCCAGCACTACGACGTCGTTGTCGGTCATACAAGCTTGCATGATGGTGCGGTTAGAGCCGGAAGTCCCGACCACTACAGACCAGGAGCGGTCAGCGCCAAACACGCGGGCGGCATATTTTTCGCTCTCGCCAAACGCGCCGGTATGATCCAGCAGCGAGCCGAGCGATGCACGTTCAATACCCATGTCGCTACGGAATAAGTTTTCACCATAGTAATCATGGTAGAAACGACCGGCCGGCGTTTTGGTGAATCCGACGCCGCCCTGGTGACCCGGTGCTGCCCAGGAGTATTCATGGATGTCGCCGTACTTCATCAGCGCGCTGAACAGCGGTGGCAGAAGCTGTTGGCGGTAGCGGGTCATTGCCGCAACGGCGCGCCCGGCGATAAAGTCTGCGGTGTCTTCCAGAATCCAGGCGAATTCATCGACAAGCTCCAGCAGGTCGCGATCCAGCGATGCGGTGGCTTTTTCGCGATCGCCCAGCAGGAAAACGGGAACGTTTTGCTGGCGCTCGTGGAGCTTGCCGATCAATTGCCTGACGTTCAGGTGCTCGTCTTGTTGTTCCATTTGATAGCTGAACATCAGACAATCAATGGCTTCATTGGCGGCGAGGATTGCATAACCATCGTCGAATGAGGTGGACTTAATGACGGTAACATTTTGGCGGCTTAATGCGTCAGCCAGACGTTCGACAGCGCTACCGACCCAGGTGTCCTGATGCAGAAACTCACTTTCAACAATTAATACTTTCATCATCTTTTACCCGGTTGTGGAAAGGTTGCAATCTATGAATTGCAGACACACCGTATGAATGTGACGCAGGCAAGTATTATCCTGTCAAAATGGGCTGTAAAGCGGGTAAAAAGTAGCCTGATTTGTGTTTAATTTGTTTTTAAACAGTGTGTTATGTTTGCTTGTTGGCGGTTTTTCACCGCCGTTTATCGACAGGGGGAATATTTTTTTGGCTGATACTGATATTGCCGAATGATATCAACCTGCGATTGTTTGCCGATGCTGCTGGCTTAGTTTGCGGTACTGCTGCGGCGACATGCCGACAAACTTGCTGAAGGTGTCATAAAAACGGCTGCTGGATCGGAATCCGGCGGTCAACGCAACGTCGAGAATGGTTTTATCGGTATCGCTGAGCAATGCGCGGACGTGATTGATCCGCATTGCCGTAATGTACTGCTTCAGGGTGAGTTGCATTACGCGTTGGAAAATCCCCATCGCGTAGTTGGCGTTGAGCTTCACGTGTTCCGCGACGTCGTTGATGGTGAGCGCCTGATCGTAGTTGTCGGCAATAAAGCTCAGCATTTGGCTGACGTAAAACTGGGCGTGCCGCGACACGCTGTTTTTGTGGGTCCGCGAGGTTTTATTGACCAGGATAGGCTGCCAACCGGAAAGGCTAAACCGTTTGAGCATCAGACCAATTTCATCAATGGCGAGCTGGCGAATTTGTTCGTTCGGGTTGCTCAGTTCCTGTTGCCAGCGCTGAACCTCAAAGGTGCTCAACTGCTGCGACGCCAGCGATTTGATGACCATTCCATGGGTAACATGGTTGATCAGCTCGCGATCCAGCGGCCAGGAGAGGAAAAGGTGCATCGGTAAATTGAAGATAGCCATACTTTGGCAGCTGCCCGGACGCGTGAGTTGATGAGGTGTACAGGCCCAGAATAGCGTGATGTGTCCCTGTTTTATCTGCACGACTTCATTGTTGATAAGGTACTCGACGTCACCATCAAACGGAACATTGATCTCCACCTGCCCATGCCAGTGGCTGGCAGGCATAGCATGCGGTGAGCGCAACTCGATATCCATCCGTTGATATTCTGAGTACAGCGATAGCGGGCTGCGGGTTTGTTCTTCATCGCTACTGCACATGTGCGGATCGGGAGGGAGAGGCGATGTCGGTAATGTACTCATGGTTGCTCCATTTCCTGAATTATCAGAATCATGTCATTTAACACGTATTAAGGCTGAGAATCAGGACACAAATTGGACCGTTACCATTGAGCATAGCGACATTTTGCGGCCGCATACTCTGCTTTTTGGGTAATTTTGTCCCATAAACTCAGATCCAATAGGGCGCAGAGTGATGATCTGAGTTTATGGGAATGCTCGGCAGGGAAGTCGGAGGTTTTCATCTATGCGCTGTGCCACCATGACTGTGTTCACTAATGTTCTGGAGAGTCATGATGTCTGCACCCAAAATTACCTTTATCGGCGCCGGTTCCACGATTTTCGTCAAAAATATTCTTGGGGATGTCTTTCACCGCGATGCGCTTAAATCTGCGCATATCGCCTTGATGGATCTCGATCCTACGCGTCTGGAAGAATCACACGTTGTTGTGCGCAAGTTGATGGATTCTGCGGGCGCGTCTGGACGAATCACCTGCTATACCGATCAAAAAGCAGCATTACAGGATGCTGATTTTGTAGTGGTCGCTTTCCAGATTGGCGGCTATGAACCTTGTACCGTCACCGATTTTACGGTGTGTAAACGCCATGGTCTGGAGCAGACGATTGCCGACACGCTGGGGCCGGGCGGCATCATGCGCGCGCTGCGTACCATCCCGCATTTATGGCAGATTTGTGAGGATATGACCGAAGTCTGTCCGCAGGCCACGATGCTTAACTACGTTAACCCGATGGCAATGAACACCTGGGCAATGTATGCACGTTATCCGCATATTAAGCAGGTTGGGTTGTGTCATTCGGTGCAGGGGACGGCGGAGGAGTTGGCCCGCGATCTGAACATCGACCCTGCTTCTTTGCGCTATCGCAGTGCCGGGATCAACCATATGGCGTTTTATCTGGAGCTGGAGCGCAAAACGGCGGACGGTGCCTATGTGAATCTCTACCCGGAGCTGCTGGCGGCCTATGAATCCGGTCAGGCGCCGAAACCAAATATTCACGGAAATACCCGTTGCCAGAACATTGTGCGTTATGAAATGTTCAAAAAACTGGGGTATTTCGTCACCGAGTCGTCGGAGCACTTCGCTGAATATACGCCGTGGTTTATCAAACCGGGGCGTGAAGATCTGATTGAGCGCTATAAGGTGCCATTGGATGAATATCCGAAACGTTGTGTGGAACAGTTGGCGAACTGGAAAAAAGAGCTGGAAGAGTACAAAACGGCTGAGCGGATCGACATTAAACCGTCGCGCGAATATGCCAGCACTATCATGAACGCTATCTGGACCGGTGAACCGAGCGTCGTGTATGGCAACGTTCGCAATGACAATCTGATCGATAACCTGCCGCAAGGCTGCTGCGTTGAAGTCGCTTGTCTGGTCGATGCGAATGGTATTCAGCCAACGAAAGTCGGGACTCTCCCGTCACATTTGGCGGCCATGATGCAAACCAATATCAATGTTCAGACCCTGCTAACGGAAGCCATCCTGACGGAGAATCGCGATCGCGTTTATCACGCGGCGATGATGGATCCGCATACCGCCGCTGTACTGGGGATTGAAGAGATTTATGCGCTGGTGGACGACCTGATCGCGTCTCACGGCGACTGGCTGCCGGCCTGGCTGCACCGTTAATACACAATCACGCCGGGCATTGTATCCGGCGTTTAACCTCTGACGTTTCCTCTTACAGAAGGCGGGCGCTGGTAACAGCGACCCGATACCCTATGAGCATATCTCTGACAACAAAACTCAGTTATGGATTTGGAGCGTTTGGTAAGGATTTCGCCATCGGAATTGTGTACATGTACCTGATGTATTACTACACCGACGTGGTGGGATTATCGGTGGGGCTGGTCGGAACGTTGTTCCTGGCGGCAAGGATCTGGGATGCGGTAAACGATCCCATCATGGGCTGGATTGTGAACGCCACCCGATCTCGCTGGGGAAAATTTAAACCCTGGATCTTGCTCGGTACGCTGGCGAACTCATTGGTGCTGTTTTTGCTTTTTAGCGCACATCTTTTTGAGGGTACTGCGCAGGTCGTATTTGTTTGCGTGACGTATATATTATGGGGAATGACCTACACCATTATGGATATTCCATTCTGGTCACTGGTGCCAACCATTACACTGGATAAACGCGAGCGTGAACAACTGGTGCCGTATCCGCGTTTCTTCGCCAGCCTTGCCGGGTTTGTTACCGCAGGCGTGACGCTACCTTTTGTGAGCTATGTTGGCGGAGCCGATCGTGGTTTTGGTTTTCAGATGTTTACACTAATTCTCATCGCGTTCTTTATCGTTTCCACCGTTGTGACGCTACGGAATGTGCATGAGGTTTATTCGTCAGACAGTGAGGCCACGGCAGACAGCAGTCGTCTTGGGTTGAAAGCGATCGTTGGGCTTATCTATAAAAATGACCAGCTATCCTGCCTGTTAGGTATGGCACTGGCTTACAATATTGCATCCAATATCATTGCTGGCTTTGCCATTTACTATTTTACCTACGTCATTGGCGATGCAAGTCTCTTCCCGTACTACATGTCTTACGCAGGTGCGGCAAACCTGTTGACGTTGATTTTCTTTCCTCGGCTGGTAAACGCGTTGTCACGACGGATCTTGTGGGCTGGGGCATCGGTGTTGCCGGTGCTTAGCTGTAGCGTACTACTGGTGATGGCGCTGGCAGATTTCCATAATATCTTACTGATTGTTATTGCTGGTGTTTTACTAAATATTGGATCTGCGCTTTTCTGGGTGTTGCAGGTCATTATGGTGGCGGATACCGTTGATTACGGTGAATACAAACTTAATGTTCGTTGTGAAAGTATCGCTTATTCGGTGCAGACAATGGTGGTAAAAGGTGGGTCAGCATTTGCCGCTTTCTTTATCGCGTTGATACTCGGGGTGATTAATTACGCGCCAAATGTCGCGCAGTCTGCCGAAACCATCGTTGGCATGCAGTTTATTATGATAGCGCTACCCGCACTCTTTTTTGTGGTGACCTTAGTCCTGTATTTCCGCTTTTATCGACTGAATGGCGACACCCTGCGCAGGATCCAGATCCATTTACTGGATAAGTATCGCAAGGTGCCGCAGCACCATGAGCAACCGGATATCCCGGCTATTGCGGTAGTGGCTCCAGGCGATGTGAAGGCATAGCGATGGAATGGCAATCGTTGATTGGATATTTGGCGGCCAGCCTGACGACGCTCTCTTTCTTGCCGCAAGCCATTAAGGTTATTACCACCCGCAATACGCAAGGTATCTCCGGTTTGATGTATGTGATGTTTGTGTGCGGGCTGGTTTTGTGGCTGATTTACGGATTATTGATTGAAGATACTGCCGTCAGCATGGCGAACTTTCTGACACTGTTGTTCGCCTTGCCGATTCTGGTTATCAAGTATCGTAGTAGGTAGCGTAGATTGCCGGAGAAGCGTTAGCGCTCTCCGGCCGTTTTCAACTGCCGATTGTGCCAGCCCGCCAACGCGAGGACCGTTGTTAACGCACCGAGCAGGGCGCAGAACATGTCCGACTGGGTATCCCACGGGTCACCCTGCGTGCCAAGGAAGTCATCCGCACCTTGTCCCATTGCCAGCGCCGCCCACCATTCGATCAGTTCATACATTGCGCTAATCGCCAGCGCTACGCAGCAGACCAGAAATGACAGCATCTTACGACCACGGACAATATTGCCGCGCACTAAAATCTCTCTTGCCGTCAGGGCTGGTACCAGCCCCTGGAAGAAATGGCCCAGCTTGTCATAGGGGTTACGGCTGAGATCCAGCCATTCCTGAACCTGAAAACCAATGGGAACTTTGGCGTAGGTATACATCCCACCTACCATCAGAATGATGGCGTGCAAGAAAATCAACGTATAAAGCAGCGGCGTCAATGGGTACTGCTTCATGGTAGCCAGCAACAGCGGGACGACAATAATGACTGGCGTGACTTCCATCAGCCAGGTGATTTTCTCAGAGGCAGAGATACCGGTGTAGATAAGAATCAGCGCCAGGATCAATGCGCCAGTGCGCAAGATTGTGGGGTTCAGAGTGCGGAGCATTGCGAATTCACACGTAATGGAAAAGGTCACTATTCCCTGTGAACGGCAAAAATTCAATACCAGTAAATGGGGGGATAAAGTTGGCCCGGGGGGATCGCTGGACTGACGCCAAAAATTTAGTGCCAGTCCAGTGCCGGGCCGAATGGGTTACTTCGCGCAGTTAGCGCATTGTTTGCTGACGATTTGCTGGAAGAAATCGTTGCCTTTGTCATCGACCAGGATGAAAGCCGGGAAATCTTCTACTTCGATTTTCCAGATAGCTTCCATTCCCAGCTCCGGGTATTCCACGCATTCCAGATGCTTAATGCTCTGCTGCGCCAGTACCGCTGCCGGTCCACCGATGCTGCCCAAGTAGAAGCCGCCGTGTTTGTGGCAGGCGTCAGTCACCTGCTGGCTACGGTTACCTTTTGCCAGCATGATCATGCTGCCGCCGTGAGACTGCAACAGGTCAACGTAGGAGTCCATACGACCCGCGGTAGTTGGACCTAAAGAACCGGACGGGTAGCCTGCAGGCGTTTTGGCAGGACCCGCGTAGTAGATCGGATGATCTTTCACGTACTGCGGCAGACCTTCGCCGGACTCAATACGTTCTTTTAACTTCGCGTGGGCAATGTCACGACCAACAATGATAGTACCGCTCAGTGACAGACGAGTAGAAACCGGGTACTGAGAGAGCTGGGCGAGGATCTCTTTCATTGGGCGGTTAAGGTCAACTTTAACCACTTCGCCTTCGCCCGCCTGGCGCAGAGATTCTGGAATGTACTGACCTGGGTTATGTTCCAGTTTTTCAATCCAGATCCCTTCGCGGTTGATCTTGGCCTTGATGTTACGGTCTGCGGAGCAAGAAACGCCCATACCAACCGGGCAGGACGCGCCGTGGCGAGGCAGGCGGATCACGCGGATATCGTGTGCGAAGTATTTTCCGCCAAACTGAGCGCCAAGGCCGAGTTTTTGCGCTTCTTCCAGTAGTTCCTGTTCCAGTTGCAGATCGCGGAACGCCTGGCCGTGAGCATTGCCTTCAGTCGGCAGCGCGTCATAGTAGTGTGTGCTGGCCAGCTTCACCGTTTTAAGGGTGCTTTCCGCTGACGTGCCGCCAATGACGAATGCGATGTGGTACGGCGGGCAAGCTGCGGTACCCAGCGTACGCATTTTCTCAACCAGGAAGTTTTTCAGTTTGCCGGGAGTCAGCAGCGCTTTGGTTTCCTGATACAGATAGGTTTTGTTGGCTGAGCCGCCGCCTTTGGCCACGCACAGGAATTTGTATTCGTCACCGTCCACGCTGTACAGATCGATCTGTGCGGGCAGGTTGGTGCCGGTATTCACTTCTTTGTACATATCCAGCGCCGCGTTTTGCGAGTAGCGCAGGTTATCTTCGATATAGGTATTAAATACGCCTTTGGAGAGCGCCGCTTCATCGCCGCCGCCGGTCCAAACACGCTGACCTTTTTTACCCATGATGATTGCCGTACCGGTGTCCTGGCAGGTTGGCAACACGCCTTTGGCGGCGATTTCGGAGTTTCTCAGGAACTGCAGTGCCACGTACTTATCGTTTTCGCTGGCTTCGGGATCATGGAGAATTGAGGCGACTTGCTGTTGGTGTTCTGGGCGGAGCATGAAGGAGGCATCGTGGAAGGCTTGCTGGGCCAGTAGCGTAAGTGCTTCAGGGGCTACTTTCAGGATTGTTTCGCCTTCAAACTCGCCGACGCTGACGTGTTCGGATGTCAGCAGGTAGTACTCAGTTTTGTCTTCCCCCAGTGGGAAAGCCGCCTGGTAAGTGAATTCAACTTTTGACATTTGCTTCCAGCCTTTTCATTTTTCTCAGGAATTTTAAAATTCTCTGTGTCTTCATGGTGGCGTGCCGTACCAACGTGGACGGCACGCGAACTGTGATTACAGGAAACCGTACATTGCGGCGAAGATCCAACCAAAGACACAGGATACGCTTACGCCGATCAAGCCAGGCAGAATGAAGCTGTGGTTGATAACGAAGCGGCCGATGTGGGTGGTGCCGGAACGGTCAAACTGGATAGCAGCCAGATCGCTCGGGTAGGTCGGTAGAATGTAGTAACCGTAACATGCCGGAGCAGAAGCCACGATGTACGCGGGATCAACTCCGATTGCCAGCGCGACCGGAACAATCGCTGCCAGCGCCGCTGCCTGGGAGTTTACAAATTTGGATACCAGCAGCAGAACAATTGCATAGGCCCACGGATACTCTTTCACCATATTGCCCAGCACACCTTCGATTTCTGTCATGTGCGCGCCGAACATTGTTTCGGCCATCCAGGCAATACCGTACACCGCCACAATCGCGATCATACCGGAACGGAAGACTTCGTTTTTAGATATTGAAGCGGGATTGGTCTTCGTCAGGATAATAATCAGCGCACCGGTCAGCAGCATGAACATCTGGATAACCAGCACCATTGACAGCGGTTTGCCGCTAAAGGTAGGACGCAGCTCAGAGAACGCGCCAAGCACGGCAACAACGGCGATAGCGGCCAGGAAGATCCACATGGCCAGCCAGTTGCTTTTCGGCAGCTTTTTGTCTAACAGAGTGGCGGTATCGCCATACACATAGTTGTGGTTTTCAGGTACGGAAATGAACTTCTGGAACTCTTCATCTTTATCCAGATCCTTACCACGGAACCAGCTGAAGATACCGATCGCCAGGATACCCAACAGGGTAGACGGGATGGTGATGCTGAGCAGGTCGAGGAATTCGAGATGCTTGCCTTCAAACGTTACGTTACCCAGCATTGCCACCAGTGACACAACGGCTACAGAAACCGGGCTGGCGATAATCCCCATCTGCGCGCCGATAGAACTCGCCGCCATCGGACGTTCCGGGCGAATATTGTTCTTAATGGCAACGTCATAAATGATTGGCAGGATGGTGTATACCACGTGCCCTGTACCGCAGAGAATCGTCAGGGTGCAGGTAACGAAAGGTGCGACGATGGAAACGTATTTTGGGTTACGGCGCAGCAGCTTTTCAGCGATTTGCAGCATAACGTCAAGGCCGCCGGAGGCTTGCAAGGTTGCCGATGCGGCCACCACGGCAATAATAACCAGCATTACATCTACAGGTGGTTTACCCGGCTGGAGATGGAAAACGAAAACCAGAATGACCAGGCCGATACCGCCTAATAAACCCAGCGCGATACCGCCCTTTCTGGCACCATAAAACAAACATATTAATATTATGAGAAGTTGTATACTAAATAACATTTTATTTACCCTCGCGAAAAACCCAGTCAATTTTTGAAAAATGGATCTGTGCCACATTCTTTTTTGCCAGAATAAGCATCAAAAAATGGTCAGTATTCGATATATCCGTATTTGCGATTAATGTTCAAATGTCTTGCTAGAATGTTTTTTTAAAGTTATGGCGATATTTGGTTTTTTCTGTGGCTTTGATCAGAGGAGAGAATCCTCAGGCGATGGGAAGCAGAGCTGAACATGGAAAGCTGCGGTTGACGCTGTAATTTATCTGTTTTGCGTTTTCCGCTATTACGTGAACCACCGACAGAATGGGTGAGTAGATTATTTATGTGATCACAGTCACGCCATCTCATAATGTGATGAGGTCGGCGTGCGGATACTTTTATTTGCTCACAAAAATGTACGGTGTCCATGGTACGTAGCATGGTCTCCATTGCTACCAGTCTAGATTTTGTATGTCTGGTTAATTTCAGACTAATCCTTTATGGGTAAAAATACACACTCTGCGAGTTAGATAATACTTAATTAACTTTTGTTAGCGATTTTGAAATTAAAAACAGTGTGATGTTTGTCAATATTAAAATAATGCATTTAACATGTCGGATACAAATATATTTGATCTAACGCAAATTTATAATTTTACAGTTCCAGCTGGTGAAATTGGGATTTTTCATTATTTTAATAATTGTTACTTTCAAATAACAAATAATCCCAAGTGTATTTATTGGCAATATTGTTTAAGCAATGAGTAGTGTTCAGCCTGCACGCGATAACGATAAACAGGTCTGCCGGTCACGCCATAATGGATGCTGGTAAATAAGATGTGACAATTGACGAGCCAGATAAGGTATTTACGGCAAGAGACGCGCGAGATATTGACCTCGTTGGCCAGCTCATCTGTGGAGAACTCTTGATCCTGGTGCTCATCAATCCACTGACACAGCGTGCGTAACGTTTGTGGCGTTAACCCTTTGGGTAAGCGCCGTGCTTCCTGTTCATTGGAAGAGTTGCCGTGAATCAGCTGGTCAAGCTCAGACTGTTCATAATACTGATGCTTGTCCATCTCATTTTTCTTGTGCAGCCAGCCGGTGAGCGCCTCTTCAAACCGGGAAGCCTGGAAAGGTTTGATCAGGTAGTCAACAACACCGTAGTGAAGTGAATCTTTGATGGTGGTGGCATCAGCGGCGGAAGAGATGACGATGACATCACACTTGCAACCTTCGCTGTGCAGAACCGGTAGCAGGTCCAGACCGTTTTCTTTTTGCATATAAATATCTAGCAAAATCAGATCAATATGATGACCGCTATGAAAGATCATCTCTTTTGCTTTCTCCAGCGTGGAGGCTGTGCCGCAGCAGTGAAAACCGGAGAGTTGCGCGACATAACGGCGGTTTAATTCCGCTACCATTGCATCGTCATCGACAATTAAGACATTGATCATCTGCTGGCCCTCTCACCATTCCACGGTAACTGTACAAAAAATTGGGTGAAGATCCCAGGTTCAGACTCGACGGATATATTGCCGCCAACGTTTTCAACCTGTTGTTTAACAAGCGCTAAACCTACGCCCCGTTCGGTTCCTTTTGACGAAACGCCCTTCTCAAAGATGTGCTCAATGTTTTCGGGGGCAATCCCCGGACCATCGTCATTCACTTCGCAATGCAACCAGCCGTGTCGATAATGCAAGGATACGCTGATCTCACCACCAGGTTCTTGACCTAGCGCTTCCAGGGCGTTTTCAATCAGATTCCCCAGAACGGTAATCAGCACCGCCACCTGATCTTCGTTGCTATTTTCCGGTAACTGGCTTTCATTGCTAATGACCAGACTATGGCCTAAATCAGATGTGCGATTAATCTTACTGAGTAAAAATCCTGCGATCACCGGTGATTTTATTTTTCCTAACAGTGAGCCAATTTCTTCCTGATAATTGTTTGCGGTCTTCAGGATGTAATTTTCAAGCTGCTTATAACTTTTCAGATGCAATAATCCCAGAATCACGTGCAATTTATTCATGAATTCGTGGGATCGTTCACGAAGTGCGTCGGCATAGTTGACCATACCATCCAGACGTTGCATTAGTTTTCGGACTTCAGTCTTATCTCTGAAGGTTGAAATGGCACCGATGATTTTACCGTTGCTGAGTACCGGGACCGTGTTAATTAAGAGTAGCCGATCCTTCACCATGATCTCTTCATCGCGGCGCGGCGTTCCGTCATGTAGTACCTGTGAAAAATCGACCACCTGTGACCACGCATGGCTGAGTGTGGAGAGCTGGGCATCATCTTGTGATTTGTGATAATCCAGCAGCTCCTGCGCCGCCTGGTTAATCAGCGTCACCTCACCGCACTCGTCAACGGCAATAACACCTTCCTTTATAGAGTGCAGCATCGCCTGGCGTTGTTCGAACAGATTGGAGATTTCATAAGGCTCCAGGCCAAACAGAATGCGCTTGAGGACTTTGACAAATACCCATGTGCCGAGTAGCCCAACCAGTACACCAAATAAGATGGACCAAAAGATGCTGCCGCGGCTGTTATTGATCTGCTCAGTCACCCGGCTTAGCTCAAGGCCGATCGACACGACGCCAATCTGCCGGTGATGTTCGTCATAGATAGGAGTAAATACACGTAGAGCTTTAGCCAGGAATCCGCGATTAATGGCGACATTCTCTTTACCCTGCAGGGCCAGCAATATGTCATCGCCTTTAAATGGCTGACCGATTCTCTGCGCTTCGGGATGGGAGTAACGAATGCTTTGCATATCAGTGACGACGATGAACAAAAAGTCGTTGCTCTTATTCACCGCCTGGGCAATCGCCTGAATGCCGCTTTCCTCGGGCTTTTTCATTAGTCCCTGGCGGATCTCCGGAGAGTTGGCTAGCGTTCGCGCGACCGCAAGCGCTTTACTCGCTAATGCATCGCGCGTCATGTTGCTGATCTGCGAGAAATAAATCAGATGAACGACAAGCAGCACGGAGAAGAGTACTGCACTAACCATGAGGATCACGGTGGTGCCAAGCTTCATTGGGCGTTTACGTATAGCAGTACGTTGCAGGGAGTATCTCATCACGGTCCTGAAATCACGGTTTGTACGGGTATTATTGCCTGATGGGGTGCGTAATTCAAAGGTGGTAGGGATTATGGCGCTTAAGTTGTCAGTCCTTCTTCTTTATATAGCGTAGAGTGAATTTCTTTCTATATAGAGGTTTTCATACCGATTCTCTCCCTTTTTAGGGACGCTTACAGATAATTTCCTTACGATTGTGGATAACTCTGTGCGTAAATGGGTATAAGGCGGGGTTTTGCTGTGGAATGCAGCAGTCAGTCATTTTTCTGTCATTTAAGGGTTGCGGGCCGCAGGAAACTCCCTATAATGCGCCTCCATCGACACGGCGGATGTGAATCACTTCACACAAACAGCCGGTTCGGTTGAAGAGAAAAACCTGAAAATGAGGGTTGACTCTGAAAGAGGAAAGCGTAATATACGCCACCTCGCGACAGGGCGCTAAAGCGCGTCGCAACTGCTCTTTAACAATTTATCAGACAATCTGTGTGGGCACTCGAAGATACGGATTCTTAACGTCGCAAGACGAAAAATGAATACCAAGTCTCAACGAGTGAACACGTAA